>CAJIAD010000270.1_pt1 | contig 30712 bp, 29 predicted proteins | sample 9198981 | NCBI WGS metagenome assembly CAJIAD01 (sample SAMEA7708274, study PRJEB35096) | sediment metagenome | biome: marine neritic benthic zone biome [ENVO:01000025]; feature: sediment [ENVO:00002007]; material: shallow marine sediment [ENVO:03000034] sea grass bed [ENVO_01000059] ...
CACAGGTCGATGAGCACAACGCCGTCCGTGGCAAGGCCGGTATGTTCGACGTGTCACACATGACCGTGGTCGACATCGAGGGCAATGACGCACGGGCATTCCTTCTCAATCTCGTTGCCAACGATATCGGCAAGCTCACCGTGCGCGGCAAAGCGCTGTACACCTGCATGCTGCAGGACGATGGTGGCGTCATCGATGACCTGATCGTGTATTACCTGCGGGATGATTGGTATCGGATCGTGGTCAACGCCGCGACCCGGCAGAAAGACATGGAGTGGATCCGGAAGCGGGCGGCCGGGCGGAATATAGAGGTAACCGAGCGCGAGGACCTGGCGATGATTGCGGTGCAGGGGCCGGAGGCGCGTGAGATGGCCGCAGGCTGCCTCGCCGAGGAAGTCAGACAGCAAGGCCTGGAACTCGGACCCTTCTTTGCCGCCGAATTGGGCGAGCTGTTTGTGGCCCGGACCGGCTATACCGGCGAGGATGGCTGGGAGATCATGATCCCGGCCGGTCAGTCGGCCGAATACTGGAACGCCTTCGCGCGGGCAGGCATCAGGCCTTGTGGATTGGGGGCCCGCGACACGTTGCGACTCGAAGCGGGAATGAATCTTTACGGCAGCGATATGGACGAGACCACGACACCGCTCGAGTCTGCACTGGGCTGGACAGTCGCCTGGGAGCCGTCGGACCGTGACTTCGTCGGCCGCAACGCCCTGGAAGCCCAGCGCGAGGAAGGCGTACCACGGAAGCTGGTAGGTCTGCTGCTGGAAGGCCGCGGTGTATTGCGGGGCCACCAGCGTGTGATCGTGGAGGGTCTCGGAGAAGGCGAGGTGACCAGCGGTACGTTTTCGCCGACCCTGGGCCGCTCCATCGGGATGGCCCGTGTTCCAGCCGGAACGGATGCCAGTTGCCAGGTGGAGATTCGTGGCAAGTTGCTCGACGCGACCGTGGTCCGCCCGCCATTTGTGCGCAATGGAAAACCCAGGGTATAGGCACTGCCGGCGCAGGTGGCAGGAATGCGCGGCCGGCCATGCCACAAATACGGTCGCGATGACGCCGCGGAAATGATTGGATAGAAGACGGAATACGAGCTTCCGTCAAAGCGAAGCAGAGGATCTCGAAAAATGAGCGAAGTACGTCCTGACCTCAAGTACACCTCCTCCCATGAATGGGTTCGCCTCGAAGATGACGGTTCGGCCGTGGTCGGTATCAGCGATCACGCCCAGGCCGCCCTCGGTGACCTCGTGTTCGTGGAAACGCCGGAAGTGGGGCAAGCCGTAACGGTAGGAGATGGTTGCGCCGTAGTGGAGTCCGTCAAGGCTGCCTCGGACGTCTACAGTCCGGTTGCCGGTGAGGTCGTCGCAGCGAATGACGGTCTTGCCGATAGTCCGGAGCTGATTAACGACGACCCATATGGCGAAGGCTGGATCATGCGCGTCAAGTTGTCCGACGAGTCCGGAGTCGATGACCTGCTGGATGCGGCGACCTACGAATCGGGCCTCGACGAGTAGGTCTGCCAGCGAAACGTAACGGATAGAAGCCATGCCTTTCATTCCTCATAACGAAGCCGATGTTCGGGAGATGTTGGATACGATCGGCGTCGACAGCATCGGTCAGCTGTTCGACGAGATCCCGGAGACGCTGCGGCTGGATGACCTGGACGGTGTTCCGGAAGCCGTCAGCGAAATGGAAATCAAGCGCCTGATGCGTCAGCGAGCACACCTCGACGGTTTCCCGACCTGTTTCATCGGGGCTGGTGCCTATGAGCACCACGTACCCGCGGCGGTATGGGAAATAACGACTCGCGGAGAGTTTTACACGGCTTACACCCCATACCAGGCGGAAGCGAGCCAGGGCACCCTGCAGCTGATCTATGAGTATCAGACGATGATCTCGTCTCTGACCGGCATGGACGTATCCAATGCCTCGCTATATGACGGGGCATCGGCAGTGGCGGAGGCGGCCCTGATGGCGGTCCGTGGCAATCGGCGTTCGAAGTCGTCGAGAATCCTGGTGGCCGGCACGGTCAATCCGACATACGTCGAAGTGGCACGCGCCATCACCGGCAACCAGGAACTGGTCTTCGAGTCGCTTGGCCTGGATGCCGCTAGCGGTCTGACGGACACATCGTCGCTGGACGGGTTTGCCGATGAGGACATCACGGCTGTTGTCATCCAGCAACCCAATTTCCTCGGTAACCTGGAAGACGTCGATGCCCTGACAGACTGGGCACATGAGCGCGGTGCGCTCGTCATTGCGGTCGTCAATCCGACCTCGCTGGCACTTCTCAAGCCCCCGGGTGAATGGGGTACGGAAGGGGCTGACATTACGACGGGCGAAGGGCAACCGCTGGGTGTGCCCTTGTCATCGGGCGGTCCCTACTTCGGTCTCCTGGCCTGCAAGCAGGCCTTGGTGAGACAGATGCCGGGACGCATTGTAGGCAGGACTGTCGACCTGGAAGGACGAACGGGATATTCACTGACCCTGCAGGCGCGGGAGCAACACATCCGTCGCACGAAGGCGACGTCGAACATCTGTACCAACCAGGGTTTGATGGTGACCGCCGCAACCATCTACATGAGCCTTCTTGGCGCCGACGGATTGCGGCGCGTAGCAGCCTCCTGTGTCGCCAACACGGCTCGCCTGGTTGACCAGCTGTCGAAGCAAGAGGGCGTCACGGTCACCTTCAACGGACCGCGGTTCCACGAGGCGGTCGTGCAACTGGACCGACCGGTCGGACCGGTGCTCGATGCCCTCGCCGAGCAGCACATTCTGGGTGGTCTCGATATATCCGGGCTGTTCCCGGAACTGGGCAATGCCATGCTCGTTTGTGCGACGGAAACGAGAACGGCGGAGGACATAGACCACTACGCGAACACGCTTGGTTCCGTCCTGAACGCAGCGCAAGTCGCCTGACCAGCGACCCCGACTTCCCAACCCTTCACAAGGAAACAGAACACATGGCAACGATCACCTTGCACGACAACGAGATCCATACCGGCGGCGACCTGCCCCCCGTAGGCGCGAAAGCGCCTGATTTCATGCTGACGGACAGCGCCCTCAGTGATGTCTCAATCTCCGAGTGGACAGGACGCAAGAAAGTCATTTCGATCTTCCCGAGCATCGACACACCGACCTGCGCCTTGTCGACCAAGAAATTCAACGACTACGCCCGGGAACACGAAGACACCGTCATGCTGATGATTTCGGCCGACCTGCCTTTTGCACAAAAGCGTTTTTGCGGCGCAGAGGAGCTCGACAACGTGGTCACGCTGTCGACCATGCGCGCTCCTGAATTTGCGAAGAACTACGGTGTTCTCATCGAGGATGGTCCTCTAGCCGGATTGACGGCACGGGCGGTAGTCGTGCTGGATGAAAACGATACCGTTGTGCACTCCGAGCTCGTCGGAGAGATCGGTGACGAGCCCGACTATGACGCCGCGCTGAAAGCGCTGGGTTGATTCCGGTACCTGGTTCCAGGCAAAGCGCAATTTCGAGGCACTGACAATGACCGAGACCCTAATCTTCGAACACTCGCGACCGGATCGGAGCGCGCGGGCTCAGGCCCCGTTGGTCGACGAGACCGATATCGCTCTGCAGTCAATTCCGGAGCATCTTCGACGCGACGGAGCGCCGCTCCTGCCGGAGGTATCGGAATTGCAGACCGTGCGACATTACACTCGCCTGTCGCGTCTCAATTTCTCGATCGATACGCACTTCTATCCGCTGGGTTCCTGCACGATGAAGTACAACCCGAGGGCCAGCAATCAGCTCGCCATGCTGCCCGGATTCCTCGGCCGACATCCGCTCGGTCCGGTCTCGCGCGGGCAAGGGTTCCTGGCCTGCATGTACGAACTGCAGGACATGCTGAAGGCGGTCACCGGGATGAAGCAGATCTCGCTCACGCCCATGGCAGGAGCCCAGGGGGAGTTCGCAGGTGTTGCCATGATCCGTGCTTATCATCGAGCCCGCGGCGATGAGCATCGCGATGAGATCATCGTGCCCGATGCGGCACACGGTACCAATCCGGCGACTGCGACCATGTGTGGTTGCAAGGTTGTCGAGATTCCGACGAAAGCGGACGGCGACGTCGATGTCGAGGCGCTGAAGGCCGTGCTCGGCCCCAACACGGCCGGCATCATGCTGACCAACCCGTCGACCGTAGGCCTGTTCGAGAGGCGCATCCGAGAGATCGCGGATCTGGTTCACGAGGAAGGCGGGCTTCTGTATTACGACGGCGCCAACCTCAACGCCATCCTGGGGCAGTCAAGACCGGGGGATATGGGGTTTGACGTCATCCACCTGAATCTTCACAAGACATTCTCGACTCCGCATGGTGGCGGTGGCCCGGGGTCCGGCGCCGTTGGCGTCCGCGAGAGACTCCTGCCATTCGTTCCTGTGCCGATCGTCGGCAAGCGCGACGATGGCTATTACTGGAAGGACGAGACAGAGATACCGCAGACGATTGGCCGGCTGTCTGCGTTCATGGGCAATGCCGGTGTTCTGCTGCGTGCCTACGTCTATGCTCGCCTACTTGGCCGGGCGGGCATGCGACGGGTCGCGGAGTTCGCCACGCTTAATGCCAATTACCTCGCCAAGCGTCTGGCCAGGGCCGGATTCGATCTTGCCTACCCGGATCGTCGGGACAGCCACGAGTTCATCGTGACACTCAAGAAGCAGGCCCGGGAACTGGATGTCAATGCCATGGATTTTGCGAAGCGATTGCTCGATTTCGGTTTCCATGCGCCAACGACGTATTTCCCGCTGCTGGTTCCTGAGTGCCTGCTGATCGAGCCTACTGAGACCGAGACCAAAGAGACACTGGACGCATTCGCCGACGCGCTTGCGGAGATCCTGAAGGAGGCACACGAGGATCCGGACAAGGTCAAGGGAGCGCCCTATACGATGCCCGTGCGTCGCCTCGACGATGTGCGTGCCGCGCGTCAGCTCGATGTCGCGTGGCGCCCCGCGTCCGAAGACTGATCACCAGGCGGGTCCGGACCCGCAATACAGGAGATACCAGATGTCCGCACTGATCTGCGGTTCCTTCGCTTACGACTCGATCATGGTCTTTTCCGGTCGCTTTGCCGACCAGATCCTGCCGGACCAGATCCACATGCTGAACGTGTCCTTCCTGGTGCCGGAGATGCGCAGGGAATTCGGCGGATGCGCGGGCAATATCGCATTCAATCTCAAGCTGCTGGGCGGCGAGGGTCAGCCCATGGGAGCGGTCGGGCGAGACTTCGGGCCTTATGCCGACTGGATGGAGAAGCATGGCATCTCGCGCCGATATCTCTATGAGTGCGGCGACGACTTCACCGCCCAGGCGTATATCACAACGGATATCCAGGATAACCAGATCACCGCATTTCATCCGGGTGCGATGAACCATGCGCACAGGATTTCAGTGCCCGCCGATGACGGCATCACATGGGGCATGATCTCGCCGGACGGCCGCGACGGCATGATCCAGCATGCCCAACAGTTTGCCGATGCGGGTATCCCGTTCGTTTTTGACCCGGGCCAGGGTCTGCCGATGTTTGACGGTGAGGAACTGAAGCGATTTGTCGACCAGGCAACAGTCGTGACCGTCAATGACTACGAAGGGCAGATGCTGGAGGAGCGGACCGGCTTGTCAGCGGCAGAACTGTCGGAACGGGTCGATGCGCTGATCATCACCCGGGGTGGTGAGGGTTCCGTCATTATCAGCGATCGCCAGGTCACGGAGATTCCGGCGGCCAGCACGGATGCCCTGGTGGATCCCACAGGCTGTGGCGACGCATACAGGGCTGGTCTGCTCTATGGGCTCATGGCCGGTTCTGACTGGGAAACGACCGGCAGGCTGGCCTCCCTGCTCGGTGCCATCAAGATCGGCAGCCCTGGGACACAGAACCATTCATTCGATCGGGAGTCTGTCAGGAAAGGGTTTATTGATAATTTCGGATACGATCCTGGCCTGTGAAGATTCTTTCGTTGCGTAAACTGATCCTGTTGTCCCTGGCCGCGAGCGCGGCTCTGTGGGCGCCGGGCAACGCGACGTACGCCGACGAAACGCCGGCCAATTGGCGGGAAACGCTGAGCCGGATCGCCACCGGTGTCGTGTCGATCCGGGTCGACGGCACCCGCGCCTTCGACACCAGCTGGAACCAGTCAACGCAGGCGACGGGATTCGTCGTGGATGCGGAGCAGGGTCTGATCCTGACCAATCGCCATGTGGTGACGCCGGGACCCGTTGTTGCCGAAGCAGTGTTCATCAATAACGAAGAGGTGGATCTCGAGGCCGTCTATCGCGACCCGGTTCACGACTTCGGCTTCTATCGATACGACCCGTCGAGCCTGGAGTTCATCGAGCCTGCTGAATTGCCGCTTAATCCCGCGGGCGCCCAGATCGGGCGCGAGATCAGGGTGGTCGGCAACGACGCCGGCGAGCAGATATCGATCCTGGCCGGCACCCTTGCGCGACTGGATCGGCGTGCGCCGGATTACGGTCGCGGCAGTTATAACGATTTCAATACTTTCTACTTCCAGGCTGCTTCGAGCACGTCCGGTGGTTCGTCCGGCTCGCCGGTCATCGATATAGAAGGCAGTGTCGTGGCGCTCAACGCCGGCGCGAATACCAAGGCCGCGTCCAGTTTCTTTTTGCCGCTGGATCGCGTGCAGCGGGCACTCAACCTGGTGCGGGCGGGAGAGCCCGTTGCTCGCGGAACCCTGATGACCGAATTCGCACATGCACCGTTCGACGAACTCCGTCGACTTGGTCTCGATCGCGACACCGAGTCGGAAGTAAGGACACGGTTCCCGGAATCAACCGGCATGCTGGTCGTCGAGAAGGTTGTGCCGGGTTCGCCGGTCGAAGGGCGCCTGGCCCCTGGCGATATCCTGGTGCGGGTCGATGGCGGTCTCGTTACCGAGTTCGTGCCACTCGAGGGGATCCTCGACAACGCCGTAGGAAAGTCCGTCGCGCTCGAAATTCGCACTGGCAGCGAAGCACGGCGCGTCGAAGTGACGCCGCGCGATCTCCACGAGATTTCGCCCGCTTCCTACCTGCAATTCGGAGACGCGGTCGTCAATCAATTGTCTTACCAACAGGCTCGACACCTCAACGTCATGCCGGAGGGCATCTATGTCGCGAACCCGGGATACGTTTTCGGCCGGGCGGCGATACCGCGGTCGGCTGTGATCACCGAGGTCAACGGTATCGAGACTCACAACCTGGCTGAATTCAGGAAGGCGATCCAGGGCCTCGATGACCAGGAACGCACGACGGTGCGTTTCTATACCTTCAACGAACCCCAGGGCACACAACTCAGAACGGTCCGCATGGACAGGCGTTGGTTCCCGGCTGCCGAATGCTACCGTGAAGACGATAGTGGGGCCTGGCCCTGCGAACCGTTGCCGGATGTTGGTGTCGCACCACCCCCTGAGCCTGCATCGACCCGATTTATCGAACGCGACGATCCCCGTCTGGCAGCGCTTGCGCCGTCGCTCGTGATGGTCAATTTCGCAATGCCCTATCCGGTCTCCGGTGTGGCCGAGCGCTACTATCACGGTACCGGCGTCGTGCTGGATGCCGACAAGGGACTGGTGGTCGTCGACCGCAACACCGTACCGGTCTCGATGGGCGACCTCCGCATTACCATCGCCGGCTCGCTGGAAGTGCCGGGACGCGTGGTCTGGATCCACCCGCTGCACAACCTCGCCGTTGTTGGTTACGATCCGGACCTGATCGGGGACACCCCGGTGCGGGCTGCGACACTCAGTATGGACCCGGTCACTCCCGGCGACCGATTCTGGGTCGTGGGGCTGAAGGGTGATCATCGCCTGGTCTCGCAATCGACTGAGGTGGCATCGATCGACGCGGTGACTTTTCCGCTGTCGCGGACGCTCAGGTTCCGTGAGACCAACATGGAAACCATTTCCCTGGTTAACTCGCCGTCTGACATGGACGGTGTCCTGGCCGACGAGGACGGCAAGGTCGTCTCCCTGTGGTCGAGTTTTGCGTACCACTCCGGACAGGATCTGCAGCAGGTCAACAAGGGGGTGCCGGCGGAGATCGTTGCCGAAGTGTTGGACCAGGTGCGGGAGGGCCGGACCCTACGATCACTTGAAATCGAGCTGGGCCGGATACCGCTAGCGAGTGGTCGCAACTTCGGGCTGAATGACGCATGGTCGGCGCGCCTCGAGCAGCACGATCCCGAGCGCCGCCAGGTACTCAAGATCTTGCGTGTCGTCGCCGGGACGCCGGCCGCCGACGCGTTGAAACCCGGCGATCTCCTGCTGGCCATCGACGGTCAGCCGGTCAACACATATCGACAGGTCGAACGGTTATCGCAACAGCCGAAGGTAAACCTGGTCGTGTGGCGCGATGACGGGGAAGTCGAGATCGAGCTGGAGACGGTCGAACTCGATGGACGCGGAGTAGATCGAATCCTGATCTGGGCAGGCGCGTTGTTACAGGCGCCGCACCGCGCCATGGCAGCCCAACGGGGAATCCAGCCGGGCGGCGTTTATGTCGCCTACTTCGGCTACGGTTCGCCAGCAACACGCTACGGACTGTGGGCCGGCCGACGGATCACGGAGGTGGACGGCAAGCCGACCCCGGACCTGGATGCCTTTATCGAGGCGATCTCGGGCCGGCGGGATCGCGAAGCGGTACGACTGAAGACCGTGACCTGGAACAGCGGCGTCGAAGTGATCACGCTGAAACTGGACAACCGTTACTGGCCAGCCTACGAGCTGCGTCGCAATGGTGCGGGGTGGCAGCGCCATCCTATCGATTCGCCCATCTAGTGCCTGCATGCGATTGAGAGACCGGCGATGAAGGGAATGAACAGCGAGCAGGTGATTGCCTGGTTCCAGGAACACTTCGAGGGTTTTGACCAACGCATGGCTTTCGATGCCGTGGGAGCGGGCAGGGCGACGCTGCGACACTACGCGAAAAGCGGCATGTTGAGACCGGAAGGAACGGTAGCCGGACCGGTAATGATGCTGATCGCCGATGCTGCAGCCTACGCGGCCATCCTGTCTGCCGACGCGGATGCCACGGGTGCGGTAACCAGCAATCTGAACATCAGTTTCCTCAAGCCGCCCCCGCCCAGCGACCTGTTGGCGGAGGCCGAGCTGCTGAATCTCGGTACACGGTTGATCGTGTGCGAGGTCAGGATCCACTCCGAGACGGAAGAGCGCCCGGTCGCACACGCGATGGTGACCTACGCGCGCCGATGAAGCGGTTCCGGGTTGTATCCGGCGGTCAGACCGGGATCGATCGCGCCGCCCTGGACGCCGCATTGACGACCGGTTGGCCTTGCGGCGGTTGGTGCCCGGCGGGACGTCGGGCAGAGGACGGCCCGATTGCGGTCCTCTACCCGCTGGAAGAAACCGCGGAGCGCGATTATCGGATCAGGACCAGATTGAATGTCGAGGACACTGATGCGACGCTGATCCTCGCCCAGGGCCCGCCGTGCGGCGGCACGGCACTGACGGTGCAATACTGCCAGGATGCCGGTAAGCCGCACCTGGTTATCGATGCCGGAACGACGACCGCATCCGAGGTCGTCCATCAGATCCTGATATTCCTCACCAAAACGTCGCCAACAAGCCTGAATGTTGCCGGTCCCAGGGCGAGCGGATGGAGCGAGGGATACCGGTTCGCCCGCAAAGTAATGGAGGCCGTACTCCTGGGCTGGGATCAGGAAGATTCCCGCAACGTGTTGGTCAACTCCGACAATGATGTCAGCGGCGGCCCGCACACCGTACCGCGGCACAGATAGGCGACGACGTCGTCACGTGGTTCCTTGGCCGCCAGACCATCGGGCAGGTCCGTGACATCGTCAGGGATCGCGATGCACAGACGACGCGGCGCGTACATCAGCATCGCAGCCTGATGCCACGATGACATGGCCTCAGGTTTGCCCCGGATGATGACGATCTCGACGGGTTCCAGGGTCTCCTCGAGCGCGTCGAGAAGACTGCAATGCGCGTAAGGCAGTTCGGAGACCGCACCCCATGCCGATCGTATCGTCGACGCCGCTGCATCAAGGTAGCGAGACTCCCCGAGAATGCACCCCAATCGGTTCAGGCTGAGTGCCGCGATGCCGTTGCCGGACGGAGTGGCCTCGTCAGCGAGCGGTTTTGGCCGGTGGATCAGGTTCTCCTGTTCCTCCGACGTGAAATAGAATCCGCCGTTGTCGTGGTCGCGGTAGTTAGTCAGCATGACGTCAGCGAGCTGGCGCGCGAATTCGATCAGTGGCGTGCGCCATTCGATCTGCAACAGCTCCAGGATGCCGGCGAGAAGAAACGCATAGTCATCCAGATAGCCCGAGTACCTGGCCTGGTCATCCTTGAAGCTCGCCATGAGTCTGTCGTCGACCCACAGTCGCTCGCGGATGAATTCCGCCGCACGGAATGCAGACTCGGCGAGATCTGATCGACCCAGGTGCCTAGCCGCAACCGCCATCCCTCCTATCATCAGGCCGTTCCAGGCGGTGAGAACCTTCTCGTCCCGGCCGGGGCGGCTACGTGTTTCCCTCGCCTTCAGCATTTTCTCGCGGGCGCTTGCAGCGAGCTCTGCGACAACCGCGGGTTCGAGGTCGAGGTCGGCGGCCACGTCCTCGACAGACCGGGACTGGAAGAGGTGCCATCGACCTTCGAAGTTCGGGTCTCGATCGACACCATAGAGTCTCGATACGGCGCCGAACTCGGCTTCTGTCACCAGTTCAAGAATCTCGTCGCGGGTCCACACATAGAACATGCCCTCGCCGCCTTCGGAGTCCGCGTCCAGGGTCGAGTAGTAGCCACCTTCCGGCGATTGCATCTCGCGTAGCACCCAGTCGGCCGTTTGATTCGCGACCTGCTGGAACAGCGGTTCATTGGTGACGGCCCAGAGGCGACTGTAGAGGGCGAGCAGGGGCCCGTTGTCGTACAGCATCTTCTCGAAATGCGGGATCATCCAGTAGCCGTCCACGGAATAGCGGCAGAATCCGCCGCCCAGTTGATCAAATATGCCGCCCTGGGCCATGCGTTGGAGGCTCAGGGTCACCATGTACAGGGCCTGCAGATCGGGCTGATCGCCGGTTGCCGACGAGCGCCAGTGACGCAGCAGCCTCTCGATGCTGGTCGGATGCGGAAACTTGGGTGCGGATCCGAATCCGCCCCAGCGCTTGTCGAAGTTTTCCTCGAGCTGACTCCTGGCCAGATCAAGCGCGGCACGTCCCGGTTCCTCAGACTGATCCACCGGTCGACTGATGCGATCAAACACGTCACGAATCGCGACGGACTGTTGTTCCACGGCGTCGGCGTCGTCTTCGAAAAAACCGGCCACCCTGCGCAGGACATCCTGAAATGAAGGCATGCCGTGACGCGGGGCGTCGGGGAAATAGGTGCCGCCAAAGAAGGGGATGTGCTCGTCCGGTGTCAGGAACATCGTCAGGGGCCAGCCGCCGGGTCTCTGCACAAGCATCTGGTGGGCAAGCTGGTAGACCTTGTCCAGATCGGGGCGCTCCTCGCGATCTACCTTGATGTTGACGAACAGTTCGTTCATCACGGCCGCAGTCGCCGGGTCTTCGAAGGACTCGTGGGCCATGACATGGCACCAATGGCAGGCGGAATATCCGATCGACAGCAGGATCGGCCTGTTCTCGCTCCTGGCCCTCGCGAGAGCCTCCTCTCCCCACGGGTACCAGTCGACCGGGTTATCGGCATGCTGCCGCAGGTAGGGGCTTGATTCGCTCGCGAGACGATTGGGCATGGAGTGGTCCTGGAAATGGGGCTGGTCGGCGGAGTGGCGAACCCGACCAGTTTAGCCAAACGCGGTCGGTCCTGCTGGCGGTTGCTGCGGCTGCGCATGTGATTTCGGCAGGTACTTTAACGACTGCAACAGGCTGCTACACTACGCGGCCATGATTCAGTATCCCGGCTTCGATCCTGTCGCCCTGTCCCTTGGCCCACTGGCGATCCGGTGGTACGGCCTGATGTATCTGATCGGCTTCGCGATGGGTTGGCTGCTGGCGCGCAGCCGAGCTGGCAAGCCGGGGTTCGGCTGGAAAGTGGAGTGGGTTGATGACCTTATTTTCTATGCCTCGCTCGGCCTGATCGTCGGCGCCAGGATCGGCTACATCCTGTTCTACAATTTTTCGGCCTGGATGAGTGACCCGCTGATGATGCTCCGCATCTGGGAGGGTGGCATGTCATTCCACGGCGGATTCCTCGGCCTGCTGCTGGCGATCTGGTTGTACGGCAGGCGCATCGGCAAGAGTTTCTTTGAAATGACGGATTTCACGGCGCCGCTTGCGCCCCTTGGAATCTGCGCCGGCCGTATCGGCAATTTCATCAATGGCGAGTTGTGGGGAAAACCGACTGACGCACCATGGGCCTTCGTGGTCGATGGCGTGGCGCGGCACCCGTCGCAACTCTACGAGGCGCTGCTGGAAGGAGTCGCGTTGTTCGTGATCATGTGGACATTCTCGGGTGCCCGCCCGCCGCGGATGGCCGTGTCCGGGATGTTCCTTCTCTGCTATGGCGTATTCCGATTCTCTGTGGAGTTCGTCAGGCTGCCCGACGCACACATCGGCTATCTGGCTTTCGATTGGCTCACGATGGGTCAGATCCTGACCGGACCGATGATCCTGGGTGGGATACTCCTGCTCGTGCTCGCCTACCGCCAACCGACCCGGATATCGGAGGGCTGATTCATGCAGCAATACCTGGACCTGCTGCGGCACATTCGTCAGAACGGCGCGCGCAAGGACGACCGAACCGGAACCGGCACGCTGTCGATATTCGGTCACCAGATGCGTTTCGATCTTGCCGACGGATTCCCGCTGCTGACCACGAAAAAACTTCACATCAAATCCATCACCCACGAATTGCTCTGGTTCCTCAACGGGGACACGAATATTGCCTACCTCAAGGAAAACGGGGTCCGGATATGGGACGAGTGGGCTGACGAGAACGGCGACCTGGGGCCGGTCTATGGCGCTCAATGGAGACGCTGGCGATCTGCTGATGGCAACGAGATCGACCAGATTGCGGCGGCGGTCGACCAGATCCGGAACAATCCGGACTCGCGACGAATTATCGTTTGTGCCTGGAACGTGGGTGATCTGGGGCGTATGGCGCTGTCTCCCTGTCATTGCCTGTTTCAGTTCTGGGTCGCCGATGGCCGCTTGTCCTGCCAGCTCTACCAGAGAAGTTGCGACGTCTTCCTGGGTGTCCCGTTCAACATCGCTTCGTATGCATTACTGACACACATGATGGCGCAGCAGTGCGACCTGGAGCCCGGCGAATTCATCTGGACCGGGGGCGATGTCCACCTGTACGCCAATCACATCGAGCAGGCGGATTTGCAGCTCACAAGGACGCCGAAACATCTGCCCGAACTCAGGATCCTGCGACGTCCGGAGTCGATCTTCGATTATCGCTACGAAGATTTCGAAATAGTCCGCTACGAGGCGGAGCCACACATCAAGGCAGCGGTAGCCGTCTAGTGGATCTGTCGATCGTTGTCGCGGTCGCCGACAACGGCGTGATCGGGGTGGAGAATCGATTGCCATGGCATCTGCCTGCCGATCTGCAGCACTTCAAGCGGCTGACGATGGGCAAGCCGATCCTCATGGGGCGCAAGACCTACGAATCGATCGGGCGCCCGCTGCCAGGCAGGGACAACATCATCTTGTCACGCCAAGCCGACTTTCGGGCGGACGGTTGCCGTGTCGTCGCCTCGCTTGACGAGGCGATCGAACTGGTTGCCGGCGATGGTGGGCAGGAGATCATGGTCATCGGCGGCGCCGCCCTTTATGCGCAGGCATTGCCAAGGGCAAAACGGATTTATCGGACCAGGGTCGTCGGTCACTTCAAAGGCGATACCAGGCTGCCGGATCTGCCTGAGGGCGACTGGGAGATCATTGCCAGCGAGCGCAGGCCCTCCGATGAAGCGAACCCGCACGACTGCGTGTTCGAAACCCTGGTGCGGACGGGCGACCGGCCCTGACTGTTGCAGCGCTGGGAACTGTCGGTATGGGTTAAAATGATCCATTCAACAGTTGGCTGACGGGTGACAAGGGCTTGGATATCGGCGTTCCCTATCGAGAGCTTGCCAGGGTCGACATTTCGTCGCTGCAGGAAGAACTTCTTGCACTGACGGACGCGGACTGGGATGCCAGGCCGATCCGGCGCGCCTCGCTGGCCGGAGACGAAGCCCATTGCGCGGCGGATTCGATCGTTCTCAGGCACGAGTGGATTCCCGCGTATTCGAAACGCGGCTTCCGCCAACTGCAGGACTCCCTGCTGGATTGGGCGCGCAGGAATAATCGCGACGGCATGCCGATGTTGCCGCTGATGGAAGAGCCCTGTAGCGAGACCAACGTCTATACGTTTCCGGACTGGCTGCGCTGGCAACCAAAGGTCCTGCCGCTGATCGCCCCGATCCTGGAGCCCATCGCGCGTCCCGGCGGCGTGCTGACCAGGGTCTTGTTTGTCCGCCTGCCGCCAGGGGCCCTTATTCCGGTCCACACGGACGGTCAGCAGATGGCGAGGAGGGCGCACCGCATCCATGTGTGTATCAGCGATTGCCCGGAATGCACGTATACGATCGGTGAAACCGAGTTCGTGATGGAACCCGGCGTGGCCTATGACTTCAACAACCGCTGGCCACACGGCGTCAGAAACGAGGGCACGAGTCCGCGCATCAACCTGATGGTCGAGTATCTCCCCGACCCGGACTGGGTCTTTCCCGCGCCGATCCTCCTCTCGCGTGGCCAGCAACGGCCGCCTCAGGCCAGCCAGTGAAAGAAGGCCCCGGATGACGGCCGCAGAAGGATCGTCCGGGGTGGCAGCGCTTTCCGGCACACCACGCAGCGCCATGATCGTCGGCGCCAGCGGTCTCATCGGTCGGGAGTTGCTGCGCCAGATGCGATCGGATGAGCGGTATGGCGATATCCATGTGTTGACGCGACGCCCGCTGTCGATCGGCGATGGCGTTCAACAACATGTCATCAAGTATCAGGATCTTCCCGCGATCGACATAGGGATCGAGGCGATCGATGATGTCTATTGCGCGTTAGGTACGACGATCGCGAAAGCCGGATCGAAGTCGAATTTCGCCCGCGTTGATAGGGACTATGTCGTTGCCGTTGGCATCCTGGCGCAGCGGCTCGGCGCGAAGCGTTTTCTCGTCGTTTCTTCGCTGGGCGCCGACCCCGGTTCTTCGCAGTTCTACCTGCGCACCAAGGGCGAGATGGAAAGTGCCGTTCGCGATCTCGGCCTGCCGTCAGTTCACGTATTCCGGCCTTCCCTGCTGGCAGGGGATCGCGATGAATTCAGGTTGGGTGAGCGCGCCGGCGGCGTCTTGCTCAGGCTCTTTTCCCCGCTCGTGCCGGAGCGCTATCGGCCGGTCGAGGATAATGTCCTCGCGGCGGCGATGACGCGTGCCGCAGTTGAAGAAGCAGGGCCTTTCGAGATCTACGAATCTGACGAGATTCGCCGCCTCGTTACCTGATCAGATCTCTCCGGACTTGATGACAAGCATCTTGTCGATCTGCATATCCTCGATCGTGTACGGGATACCACCGACCGCCAGGCCCGATTCGCGCAAACCTGCAAAGGGCATGCCGTCGATCCTGAATGCAGTGTGATCGTTGACCATGACAGCCGATGCATCGATCCGTCGATAGACTCGCAGCATCGTGTCCAGGTCGCTGGTAAATACAGCAGCCTGGAAGGACACCGGTAAGGAGTTTGATCGATCGATAGCGTCGTCGAGGGAGTCGTAGCCGTACACGCAGACAACAGGTCCGAAAACCTCGTTGACACTGACTTTTGCATCGACCGGCGGATCCAGCAAGACCGTGCACGGATAGCAACTATTGGAGATCGGATCGCCCCCGATCAGACGCTCCGCGCCGCCTGCCACTGCTTCCTCTACCCATTGATGAATGCGATCGACCTCTGCATGCCGGATCAACGGGCCGACATCCGTGTCCTCTGCCGTCGGATCTCCGATGGTCAATTTGGCCGCGCGATCGGCCAGCCCTTCTGCGAATGATCTTGCCGATGCGCTCGGGACGAATATCCGCTGCACGGAAACGCATACCTGGCCCGCGTGGTAAAACCCGCCCTTGGCAAGCAGGTCCAGGGCATTGTCCCGATCCGCATCGTCACACACGATGACCGGTGCGACTCCCCCGTGTTCGAGCGCACAGCGAACGCCCGGCGCGACCTTCGATCTCAGCGACCAGCCGACGGCTGCACTGCCGATGAATGAGAAAAATCCGACACGGCGATCGGTGACCAGCATTTCCGATGTTGCGCGATTATTGGCGACCAGCACCTGGCACCAATGGTCCGGCAGGCCTGCTTCACGGAGGATCTGTACGAATCGAAGGCACGAGAGCGGAGTGTCGTTGGCGGGTTTGACGACCGTTGGACATCCGGCTGCAACGGCAGCCGCCACCTGGTGGACGATGAGATTGAGTGGATGGTTGAAGGCGCTGACCGCGACCACTACACCGATCGGTTCTTTCTGGGTGAATGCCAGCCGGTTGGCGGACGACGGCGTCGCCCGCATCGGGATAACATCGCCCGCATCGGATTTCAGGGTTTCGATGCAGAGCCCGATCCCGTCGATTCCCCGATTGACCTCGACCATGGAATCGCCGAACGGTTTGCCTCCCTCGCTGGCGGCGAGCAGGGTCAGTTCTCTCTTCTGCCCCGACATGATGTCAGCAACACGCTCGAGGATCCCGATTCGTTCATGCAGCGGGAGCCAGGCGTCGCGGTCGCGATACAGGGAATGTGCGACATCCAATGCGGCATCGACGTGGCGTTCGTCACCGGTCGGGATTTCGGCGATGACCGCACCATCAAACGGCGCTGTCACTGCCAGTTTTCCGGCAGGCTCCCCGGGACCGGCGATCATCAGCCGGGTCAGATCGTGCATGTAATTTCTCCAAGTTTCTTGGTGAGCAATGGATTCTCGCGATAGTCGATAGGAATCACGACGAGGCTCGGACCATCCTCGGCCAATGCTGCTTCCAGTGCGGAGCCGAGGTCGGCGCTGTTTTCCACGCGATGACCGGACCACCCGAAGGCGTTCGCGAGACCGAGCCAGTCCGGATTGCCGAAGGCGAGGTCCGTGTGGCGATCGAATTCATTGTCCTGCTTCCAGGCGATGAGCCCGTACCCGCCGTCCTCCCAGACCATGACCGTGATATGGCTGTCGAGTCGCCGTGCTGTCTCCATCTCCTGGACATTCATCAGGAATCCACCATCCCCCGAGATCGCCAGGATATTCCGCTCGGGGTGCACCAGGTTGGCTGCGATCGCGCCCGGCAGGGCGAATCCCATCGAGCAGAAGCCGTTGGGTATCAGGCAGGTATTCGGTTCGTGACACTGGTAGTGGCGAGCGATCCACATCTTGTGGGCGCCGACGTCGGACAACAGGATGTCCAGTGGGCCCAGGGCCTGCCGTGCGTCCCAGATCGCCTTCTGCGGCCTGATAGCGCCCTCGGTGCGATCGTCGCTGTGCTCTTCCAGATCGGCTTTCATTTTCTCGCGGATCTCGCGCTGATGCGTGAAATCGAATTCGAGTTCGCCCGCAGCCTGCAGCCGCTCGTTGAACATCCACAACGTGTGGGCGAGATCGCCTATCAGTTCGACCTCGGGGTGATAGTGAGCATCGATCTCGGCGGGCAGGAAGTCGGCATGGATGATCTTCTTGTCGCCGTCCGGATTCCAGTTCTCCGGCGTGTATTCGACCATGTCGAAGCCCAGTGTGATGACGAGATCGGCCTCGTCTATGGCAAGCGATACCCGATCCCGGCTACCCAGGCCGATCGTGTAAAGACAATATGGCGCATCCATGTCGACCGCGCCCTTCGCCATGAAAGTGCTGAGGACACCAATCCCGGTCTGGTCGCAGAATTCTCTCAGTTGCTTGCTCGCGCGCTTCCTGATGCAGCCGTTACCCGCCAGGATAAGTGGACGCTTTGACTTCATCAGAAGGTCGAACGCCTTGTCGACGATCTTGTCGTCCGGCACTGACCGCCGGAAGCGACGCGGAATCATCGGTTTCGTTGTCGCGTCCAGCTTGGCGATGTCTTCCGGCAATTCGATGTGTACCGCCCCCGGTTTCTCAGTGCGCGCCAGGCGTACGGCCTTGCGGACGACTTCCGGGATGGTGTCGGGGTTAACGATCGATGTTGCCCATTTGACGACCGGCCTGAACATCTCGACGACATCCATGATCTGGTGAGACTCCTTATGCAGCCTCGATGTCGAGCCCTGGCCGGTGAGGACCAGCATGGGTGCACGGTCCATATTCGAGTCCGCTACACCGGTGATGAGATTGGTTGCGCCCGGGCCAAGTGTCGCGAGACAGCCAGCCGGATTGCCCGTCAGGCGGCCGTAGATCTCGGCCATGAATGCCGCCCCCTGCTCATGTCGTGTCAGGATGAATCGAATCTGATCCGATTCCTCCAGTGACATGACGAAGTCGGCGTTTTCCTCGCCTGGGACGCCAAAGATATACTCGATGCCTTCTTGCTCGAGACAACGTACGAACAGATCTGACGCCTTCATTTTGATTCTCCCCTGGGCGATCGCCTCGATGATGTCGTCATTCGACCGGACATGCCGCACGCCCATGTCGCCTCGACGGTTAGCTATTCGAGTGTAGACCACTGGGCAGCGACGGATCGCGAGTCGGCAGCTAACTCGCCGCCCGGCGCATGGTTTGCGCCGCGGTATCGGCTCGCCCGATCTCTATCAGCTGTTAAGCGGCTGGAGGCGCTGCAAGACGAGTTCGTCGGCAAGATCGAGTTCGCATTCGTCGAGACTTGTCTTGCCGTCCGTCAGTGTTTCCAGGATCTTCTTCTGGATAGATCCGCGCTTCTGCGCTTCTGCGTATCCGATATCGTCCCGGAACATGACCATCGAGTAGCGTGGAACGAATCGGTCGGGGTGTCGTCGTTCCAATTCGAATGCCAGCTGGTTTCGAAGCAGGTAGCGCGGGCTCCGCACCGATTCGCGCATCTCGGTGTAGTTCTCTATCGCCATGTCGGCGATCGCTTCGGCATTGCGCTTGCGCCTGCCGGTGTAATTCGCCAGGACCTCGTGCCAGTCCGGGTTAGGCCCGGCTTCCTCGATACAGTTGGCCAGCTCGGCTGCATCCTCGAAAGCACAGTTCATTCCCTGGCCATGAAAAGGAACGATCGCATGGGCCGCATCGCCCATCAGAGCAACACGATCCTCTACGTGCCATGGATAACATCTTACTGTTCCCAATTCGCCCTGGGGATTGCGCATGAATTCGGTTTCGAGATCGGGCATTAGCGCCAGGGCGTCCGGGAACATCTCACTGAAAAAGGTATTGACGGATTCCGGCGTATCGAGGGACGCGAAACTCGGGTCTCCCTCCTTGTCCAGGAACAGCGTGACTGTGAAACTCCCGTCCAGGTTCGGTAACGCAATCAGCATGTAGCCACCCCGTGGCCATATGTGCAGTGCATTGGCATCGATGCGGTGACTGCCGTCCTCCGCCGGCGGAATGGTGAGCTCCTTGTAGTCATGCGTCAGCATGTCGATGGTCTCGTCGTAATGAGGCAACTTCATCATGCCGGCGCGCACGACCGATCCCGCACCGTCCGTCGCGATGGCGTGTTCCATCGGGACCTCGAAGATCTCGCCGTCCGCACCGTTCCGGAATCCAAACCGGCGCGTCGCGAAGTCCGCACTCACGCACGGAGTAGAGAATCGGATCTGTACACCCAGTCTCTCGGCCTCGTCAAGCAGGAGCGAATTGAGGCCCGGGCGCGATATGGAGTAAATAACCTCCCAGTCCCGCATGCCGTATGGTTGCAGATTCGTTGTGCCATCCAGTTCGTGGATCATGCGGCCACGCATGGTCGTGAGTAACTCGTCGACCTTGTCACCGAGTCCGACACGCTTCAGCGGGGTCAGTCCCCTATTGGCCAACGCCAGGTTGATCGATCGTCCTGCCGACATGTCTTCCGTTCGCATGTCGGGCCTGGATTCGAAGAGCGTGACCGAGTGTCCCAGACGGGCAATAAAAATTGAGACGAGGCCCCCGGCCAGTCCACCGCCGATAACGGCTACACCGGATTTCAGGTTCATTCGAGCGCTTCCTTGAGGTTTTGTACAAAACGCCACACGTCGTGGTGACTGTTATATAGCGGAACCGGTGCCGCTCTGATGACGTTCGGCTCGCGCCAATCTGCTGTGACACCCCGCGACAAGAGGCGTTCGAACGCCCGCTTGCCGTGTTCCCGGCCGGCCTTGAGGCTGAGGGAAAGCTGGCAGCCGCGACTCGCGGTCTCTGCGGGTGTGAACACCGTGACCTCGTCTTCCAGCTCGACCTGCAACAGGAAGTCGAGATATGCCGTCAGTTGTTCGGACTTCGCGCGCAATCGATCCACACCGGCTTCGAGAAACAGGTTCAGCGAGGCGATCAGCGGTGTCATGGAAAGGATCGGTGGATTGGACAGCTGCCAGCCCTCGGCGCCGGGAATAGGAATGAAATCGGGACCCATCGCAAATCGGGACTTCTTCTCGTGTCCCCACCAGCCGGCGAAACGCGGCAAATCGTCGTTCCGGGCATGCCGCTCATGTACGAAGTAGCCTCCGACGGCACCGGGGCCGCCATTGAGATACTTGTAGCTGCACCAGACAGCGAAGTCCGGTCCCCACTCATGGAGGTGCAACGGCACGTTGCCGATGGTGTGTGCAAGGTCCCAGCCGACCATGCATCCGCGGTCCCGGGCCTGGGCCGTGATTGATGCGATGTCGAACAGCTGACCGCTGAAGTACTGGACGCCCGGCAACATGACGAGTGCGATCGAGTCACCTGATTCCTCGAGCCGGTCGCTGATGTCGGCGGCCCGAATCCAGTGCTCGCCTTCCCGCGGAGCGATCTCGATCAATGCGTCTGCCGGGTCAAGACCGTGGAACCGTACCTGTGACTCCGCCGCGTACCGATCGGACGGGAATGCAGGCTTCTCGATCAGGAGCCGATAGCGGTCCCCTGCAGGTCGGTAGAAGCTGGCCATCATCAGGTGAAGGTTGACCGTCAGTGTATTGGCGCAGGCGACCTCGATCGGTCGGGAGCCGGTCAATTCCGCCAGGGGCTCCGCGAAGAGTTCGTGATAGGGCATCCACGGCCTGCGTGCCTGGAAGTGCCCCTCGACGGCAAATCGACGCCAGTCCTCGAGTTCCTCTTCGATGAGGCGCTGCGTGTCGCGCGGTTGCAGGCCAAGCGAGTGGCCGCAGAGATAGACGGTCTCACCGCCCTCGTGCGGCGGTATGTGGAAGCGATCGCGCATCGAGGCCAGCGGATCCTGCCGATCCAGGCCCGTCGCGAAATCCTCACTCGTGTCGAAATTCATGTGGTCTCCAGCGGATACAGAATCGGCCGTGACGGTGCCGCATCGGTCACGAATGGCGCGATCTGCAGGCTGAGAGCATACAACCCATCGGGAATCTCGTTGGGGACATAGATCAATTCCGTGATTGTCGCTTCCGGTCGGCCGGCGCGCGCGACGTCCGTTTCGCCCGGCGCCACATCCCAGAAGAGCCGGTGCCCCGCCAATCTGCCCTGGTCGTGCCCGCGATCGATCGACGGGAGATCAGTCAGGAGATGCTTGATATCCCAGGACACCAGCAGTGACATCGCCTCCCGCGACAGATACGGAGGAATCGGCGGTTCCGAGTAATCCCTGCTGCGCTTCTCCGGGTCGTTTGGAAGTGTCCTGATCAGCAAGGCATCGACTGCTGTTCCGGTCACACGCTGCAATGCCAGGCCGAGGACGGATGCGGTGATCAGGCGATCATCATCCAGCGGTGCCGGATCGGCAGTCTCACCACAGTCGCTAGCCGGCTCAGGTTCGACACTGACCAATGCAGCGCCGATCAAGGGTTCCAGTCCGAGCGTGTCGACACTCACGCGATCGCCGGTGATATGCCCTACGCATTCTGTATGGGTGCCATTGCAATGTGGTGTCAGCGACAGGGTCTCGCAGTTGCAGCTGCCACCCTCTCGTGTATCCCCTGTGAAGTCGTCCGCCTGCAACGCAATGGCGCTTGCACGCGGCGCACCGAAGTGACTCGGCTGGTCGCCGTGAAAGTCGATCGGGATCGCCACGGGGATCGGATCGGCAGCGTCTACGCGATAGGAGTGGCCGCCGAGCTCCAGGAACACAGAGTTCACAGGAAGCGATTCCCGTCCAGCCCCAACCATTCGAGGGCAGTTCCCGAGAGCAATCGCTCCGTCACCTCAGGTTCGAGCGCCATCGCCTCGATCATACTGCCCGGCACATGTTCTCCCAGCGGAAATGGGTAGTCGCTGCCCAGCGCGATACTCTCCGCGCCCATCTGCTTGATCATGTATCGCAGCATGTCCGGATCGTGCACCAGGGAGTCCACGTAGAATCTGCCGAGGTAGTCGCGTGGATTGTTGCTGTTGTCCACCGCGCAAAGGTCCGGCCTGACATTGAAACCATGTTCGATTCGCCCGAGAGTGGCGGGAAATGCACCGCCACCATGTGCGAAGCACACCTTGAGCCGCGGCAACCGTTCCAGAACGCCGCCGAAGATCATCGAGCAGATCGACAGCGAGGTCTCCGCCGGCATGCCCACCAGCCACGGCAGCCAGTACTTGGCCATCCTCTCCCGGCCCATCATCTCCCACGGGTGTACGAATACCGCAGCACCCAGGTCTTGAGCCGCTTCGAGAACCGGGAATAATCGCGGGTGGTCGAGATTCATCCCGTTAACGTGCGAGCCGATTTCGATGCCCGCCAGTCCGAGGTCGCGAACGCAGCGCTCGAGTTCCCCGCAGGCCAGGTCGGGTTCCTGCATCGGTACGGTTCCCAGCCCGACAAACCTGGTCGGGTAATCCGCTACCGTGGCCGCGATGTGATCATTCAGCAGTTTCGCCAGGTCGAGCGTGTCCTTGGGCTTGGCCCAGTAGCTGAACAAGATCGGGACAGTCGACAGAACCTGGACATGCACACCGTGGGCATCGCATTCGCCGGTCCGCACGTCGGCATCCCAGCAATTGGATTCAACGGCCCTGAAGAAGTTGCCGTCCAGGGTCATGTGCGAGCAGCCCGTCGGCTCGTGTTGGAGCTGTACCCAACCTCCGTATCCATAGCGTTCGCGCAGGTCCGGCCACTCGGGCGGCAGGATGTGGGTGTGGATATCGATCTTCAGCATTGGCTGGCGCCTGCCATCAGGCCCGCTCCGGGGGCAGTGCCATGACTTCGCCGCATTCTTTGCACTTGCGGTGGTCCGGGTCCGCGTAGAAATTGTCGAAGACCGGCGGCAGTTGCGTCTCGATATCGGTTAACGGGAAGTACTCCTCGTACAACGTGTGACCGCATTGCTCGCAGAACCACATCAGGCCATCCTTCTCTCCCGGTCTCCTGGGACGCTCGATGACCAGTCCGACGGTATCCGCGAAACGTTGTGGCGAATGGGGCACGCCGGACGGCAACAGGAACACCTCACCTTCCCGGATCGGCACATCTACGAAGCGACCGTCCTGCACTGTCTTCAGGAGCATGTCGCCTTCGATCTGATAGAAAAACTCCTCTCCGGGATCGTAGTGGTAGTCCTGCCGCGAATTTGGTCCGCCGACGACCATGACGATGAATTCCGCTTCCTCGAATACGATCTTGTTGCAGACCGGCGGCTTGAGAACATCCCTGTGCTCGTCGATCCATTGCTGAAAATTGAAAGCCCTGAGTTCTCGCATGTCATTCTCCGTTGTCACGCGTCTCCGGTATCGCCGCGATACATTTGAGTTCAATGGAAATCGGGGTCGGAAGACTCTTGATCTCGACGGTCGTCCTGCACGGCTGGCAATCGCGGAAGTACTCCGCATAGAGGCGATTGTAGGCGTCGAAATCCTCCGCCATGTGGGTCAGGAAGACGGTGATATCGAGCAGGTCCTCCCATGAAGCACCAGCAGCTTCCAGGACCTCGCGTACGTTGCGGAAGACCGAATGGCACTGGGCCTCGATGTCACGCGAAGTCACCTCACCAGCGGCATCCAGCGTCACGCCGGGAATCTCTTCGCTGCCCCTGGTCCGGGGTCCAATGCCCGACAGGAACAACAGGTTGCCCCAGCGCCGTGCGTGCGGGTATAGCCCGACCGGCTCCGGTGCGCCGCTTGCGTGAGTGATTTCTGTTTCGCTGCTCATTTTGCCTTACGCCTCGCTCAGCCGATGCTGATGCAGACGTTCCTTGGTTCGGTAAAGAAATGCATGGCCTCGAAGCCACCCTCGCGGCCGACACCGGACTGCTTCATGCCGCCCATCGGTGTCCTCAGGTCCCGCACCATCCAGCAGTTTATCCAGATGAGACCGGCTTCCAGCCCGTTGGCCATCCGGTGGCAACGATCGACGTCCCGGCTCCACAAATTGGCTGCCAGTCCATATCGGGTGCCGTTCGCCAATCCGAGCGCCTCCTCTTCGTCAGCGAATGGTATGAGGGTCACAACCGGGCCGAAGATCTCTTCCTGGTTGGTTCGACACGTCGGCGCGAGCCCCTCGATAACCGTCGGTTCCACGAACCAGCCACCGTTGCAGCGTTCTGACTCCGGCGTCACGCGGCGGCCGCCGCACAGGATCTTCCCACCTTCGGCGCTGGCCGTTTCGATGCAGCCGAGGATTTTGCTCATGTGCGCTTCCGAGACGATGGCGCCCTGTTTCGTGTCCTCTTCCAGGGGGTCGCCGGTTGTCAGGGCCCGGGTCCGGTCGACGAATTCGTCACGGAATTTGTCGTAGACCGATCGCTCTACCAGGATCCTGGAGCCACAAAGACAGATCTGACCCTGATTAGAAAAGGCCGCACGAGTCACGCCGTCCATCATGGCGTCCCATCGGCAGTCGGCAAACACGATGCTCGGGTTTTTGCCACCCAGTTCGAGCGACAGTTTCTTGAACGCAGGCGCGGCGGTTCTCGCGATGTGCTCGCCAGTCGACGTGCCGCCAGTGAACGAAATTGCGGGGATCCCCGGGTGTTCCACAATGTGTTGGCCGATCGCGGGTCCGGTCCCATGCAATATGTTCAGGACACCGTCCGGCAGGCCGGCTTCCTCGCACAGTCGTCCGAACATCCAGGCCGTCAGCGGCGTGATTTCCGAAGGCTTTCCGATGACGCAGTTGCCGGCTGCGAGGGCGGGCGCGATTTTCCAGGTAAACAGGTACAGCGGCAGGTTCCAGGGTGAGATACAGGCGACGACACCATGCGGTTTGCGCAGCGTGTAGTTCAGCGTATTGGCATCCGTCGCGTGGGATTCGCTGAAGAACTGGGTCGCTGCGGCCGCAAAAAAATCCAGGTTGGCCGCCGCCCTGGGGATGTCCACCTCCCTGGCAAGGGCGATGGGTTTGCCGTTATCCATCGACTCAGCTCGGGCGAGCTCATGGCTGTCCCGCCTGATGAGATCGGCGAGTCGTCTCAGCGCATCCGCGCGCACCGCGGCTGTCGCGCCGCTCCATTCGGGGAACGCCCGCCGCGCGGCGTCGACCGCAACTTCGAGATCCTCCGCTCCGGATTGGGGGATTCGTGCCGAGACAATGCCTGTTGCCGGCTCGAAATTATCGAGATAGTCGCCGCCGATCGGCGCCGTCTGTTGTCCCGCGATGTAATTTGTCAGGGTCAGCATTTCGAGCGTTCAGAGACTCCCGACACGTCCGCCGTCAACGGGCAGATTGATGCCGTTGATATATCCGGCCGCCGGCGAGCAAAGGAACGCTACTGCATTCGCGATCTCTTCCGGCGCCGCGAATCGACCGGCTGGCACTTTCGCCATCGCATCCTTGCGGATGTCCTCGAATGGCGTGCCCGACTTCTCCGAGCGTTGTTGAAAAAGATAGTCCAGTCTTTCGGTGGCAGTGAAGCCAGGCAGAACATTGTTGACCGTGATCCCGAACGGGGCCAGCTCGCGTGACAGGGTCTTGGCCCAGCTCGCCACCGCCCCGCGGATCGTATTCGAGACCCCAAGTCCCGGGATCGGCTCCTTGACCGATGTCGAGATGATATTGACGATGCGGCCGTAACCCTCTTCCTTCATGCCGGGAAGCAATTCCTGCAGGATCACCTGGTTCGCCAGGAGGTGTTGCCTGAAAGCACTCTCGAACGCATCAGTATTGGCGCCGTGCGCTGGTCCCGCCGGCGGACCGCCCGAATTATTGACGACGATATGAAATGGACCAGCGTCGCTGGCGAGTTTTGCCAGGCGCTCCCTGGTTGCGTCGATATCGCTGAAATCGGCGGCCAGGCGCCGGTGACCATTTCCGGCGGACGGCAACAGGGATAGCACCTCCTCCAGGCTTGCTTCGTCGCGCGCAATCAATGCGACGCTGGCGCCGAGATCGGCGAGGGCCACGGCGCATGCCCGGCCGATTCCCCGACTCGCGCCGCACACAACGGCATTTCTTCCGTTCAGAGAAAGGTCCATAGATCGATCCCGGGGACAACTGTGTTGCTAGTTATTCTAGACAATGATGAATGGCGACTCAGCCCGGGGGCTGATACTCCTTGCAGCGCGTTACCCGGATTCGCTTCTTCTTGCTGTCCAGGCGCACGGCACTCAGGCACCCACCCCAGACGCAGCCCGTATCGAGCGGATAGATTCTCTTGTCGGTAACGGGGCCGAGCGTTGACCAGTGCCCGAAAACGATACGCAGTTTGCGGTTCGCTCGTCGTGGCACCCGAAACCAGGGCACGTATTTCCAGTTCTTGCCCTTGGGCCGACCCTTGAATGTGAGTTCCAGGCGGCCCTTCCGATCACAGAAGCGCATCCGGGTGAAGCAATTGGTGATGTATCGCAAGCGATCCATCTTGCTCAGGTCCGGAGACCATTCTGCGGGCGTGTTGCCGTACATGCCTTTCAGGAATTTGCGTGACTGAGGACCCTGCAGGATCTCCTCAAGTTCCCCGGCCGCCTTGCGGGCCGTCTTGAGGTCCCACTGCGGCGACAGGCCCGCGTGGACCATCGTGAAGCCCAGTTCCTTGTCATGATGCAACAGCGGGAGATGTCTCAACCAGTCGAGCAGCTCGTCGCGATCCGCGGCACCCAGGATGTTGTCCAGCGTATCCTTGCTGCGCAGTCGATCGGGAAATTCGGAGACAGCGAGCAGGTGCAGGTCATGGTTGCCGAGCACGGCCACCGCGCCGTCTCCGAGGCTGCGCACGAAGCGCAAGACCTTCAGCGATTTCGGACCGCGATTCACCAGGTCGCCCGTGAACCAGACCTTGTCCTGCCCAGGGTCGTATTTCAGTTTGTCCAGCAGTCGGCGCAACGGGTCATAACAACCCTGAATATCGCCTATCGCATAAACCGCCATCGACAATCCCTGTATGACACACCGACACTGCGGCTAACCTTGCCCGCGCCAATCATACGGGATTTTTGTGATCATGCCCCGGCGGGGCAGGTTGACCGCGATCAGTGCAGGCTGCCCGGCATCGCCAGGATAAATGGCGCGATCGGCGCGTCGAAATGTTGCCCGTTCTCGTCAAGTAACTGATAGCTGCCACGCATGGAACCGACGGGTGTACCCAGTACCGCGCTGCTGGTGTAGCGGAAGCCCTCACCGGGCGAGAGGTGCGGCTGTTCCCCCACGACACCATCACCGCGTACCTCGCTCTCGCGACCGTTGCCGTCCGTAATGATCCAGTGCCTTGTCATGAGCGTTGCCGGAACGTGTCCCCGGTTGCGGATCGTAATCGTGTACGCGAAGACATAACGATTCTCGGTCGGATTCGATTGCTCCGAGACGAAATCCGTTTCCACATCGACCTGGATTGCGTGTTCGTCTTCCCTGCGCGGGGTATCCGTACTCAAAGAGTTGACCTATTTCCCCACACGAACCGCAAGGACGTCGCAAGGTGCAGCGTGAAGAATCGTGTCCTCCGCCAGATTCAGCATGACGGCGAGGCCATGGCGTTCGCGACTGCCAAGCACCACGAGATCGGCTTCTGTTTCGCAGGCGAGGCGAACCACCTCAGCTTTGATATTTCCTTTTTCGACAAAGTGCTCGACGTCCGCGATGCCGGTTCTTTCCATCAGTTCGCCCAACCGGCGACTGGCGCCTTCGACAAGCTCCTCCTCGATGTCGACCGCGGGTAGCAGGGCTTCTCCCATCGGCTCCACCGGGACATATTCCACGACATGCAGCAGGGTCAATTTCGCGTCACAAGCGCCGGCGACGGCTAGCGCCCGATTGACCACCTGGTCGCTGTGTTCGGTCAGATCGACCGCAACGAGGATTTTCTGATACTCCTTCATATTCTGGCTTCTCTCTTTTGGTTGCCGAGTGGCAGGGAAGACAGTCGTCACAATTATATGTCAGCGTTTGTGTGCTTGCTGCGGATCCCCATGTGCGAGTTGGCGTGCGAGGCGCAGATAGGCATCCACGTTGATCGCATCGGGACGGGCCGCAGGATCGCAATCTGCTGCGATGATAGCGTCAACGTCCATCATCCCGGCCAGGGCATTGCGCAGCGTCTTCCTGCGTTTCGAAAACGCCTGCCTGACAAGCCCGGTCAGCGCCTGGTGCACGCTGTCCGTCAGTCGACCGTGTGGCAGTGGGCGCAGTCGCACAAATGCAGACCGAACCCTGGGCGGGGGAGAAAAGGCCCCTGGTCCGATGTCGAACAACGGTTCGACACCGCATGCCACCGCGAGCATCACTGTCAGTCTGCCGTACTCCCTGGTATCGGGTCGCGCCGCCATCCTGGTGACGACCTCCTTCTGCAGCATGAAATGCATATCCTCTATTGCTTCCAATTGTCCGATCAGGTGGAACAGCAATGGAGTGGAAATGTTGTAGGGCAAATTGCCAACCACGCGCAGGCGCCCGCCGTCGCCGGCCAAACCCGTGAAGTCGAAGCGCAGCGCATCGGTGTTATGCACGCGAAGAAGGCCGCGGTCTGCACAGGATTCCTCCAACAACGGTATGACGTCGCGGTCCAGCTCGATGACGTCCATCTCGCCGGCGCGATCGAGAAGAGCAGTTGTGATCGCGCCACGACCAGGACCGATCTCCACGATCTTCTGGTCAGGTTGGGGATCGATCGCCGCCACGATCTTCCTGATCACGACGGGGTCGTGCAAGAAATGTTGTCCGAATCGCTTCCTCGGCCGATGTGTCATGCGATCGACCGATCGGCCATGAACGTCGCTTGCTGGATTGCAGACCGCAGGCTGCCACTGTCCGCAGCGCCGGTACCCGCGATATCCAGCGCCGTACCATGGTCGACCGAGGTGCGGACGATCGGAAGTCCGAGCGTTACGTTGACCGCATCACCGAAGCCGGCGTACTTCAGAACCGGCAGACCCTGATCGTGATACATCGCGAGAACGGCATGCGCATCTTGCAGGCGACGTGGTGTAAACACCGTGTCTGCCGGTATCGGGCCAATCGCATCGATCCCTTGAGCGACGGCTTGCGCGATGGCTGGTTCGATGACCTCGATGTCTTCCTGGCCGAGGTGACCACCCTCTCCGGCATGGGGATTGAGGCCACAGACCAGGATCCGCGGCTGCTCGATACCGAACCGTCGCTCCAGATCCGTGGCCAGCACTCCCAGCACATCATGCAGACGGTCGATGGTGATAGCCCCGGGCACCTCGCTCAGGGGGAGATGTGTCGTGGCAAGGGCGACGCGCAACGTCCCTGCGACGAGCAACATCACAGGCGTCGGCGCCTCTGTCCTGCCTGCCAGATACTCTGTGTGTCCGGTGAAGGGGATTCCAGCATCGTTGATGACACTCTTCTGGACCGGACCGGTTACCAGGCCATCCAATTCACCTGCGACACAAGCGGTGGTTGCGCGATCCAGCGTTGCCAGCACATAGGCGGCGTTGGCCGGATCGGGCTGTCCACAACGAACCGGCGTGGCTGTCGGTATGTGAAGAACGTGCAGAATGCCCGACTCGCCGGATGGAACTGCCTCTGTCACCTTCCGGATCTCGGCGCCGGATCCGATTCTCTCGGCGCGATCGGCAAGTACATCCGCGTCCGCATACACCACGATATTTCCGGCGATCTCGGATGTCGCGATGTCGACAATGATGTCCGGACCGATGCCCGATGGTTCGCCGGGTGTCACGGCGAGGGCAGGGCGGTTCGGGAGTCCTTTTGCGCGCATCAGCGATCGTGTGTCCGATCCGGTTGCCGCCGTCCGGGCGCCGCCGGCGGGACTAGCTCCTGATCTCGACGTAGGCTTCGTCGCGGATCTGACGCAGCCAGATCTCTGTTTCCTGTTCCTGCTTGCCTGCGCGGATGGCGCCGATGGCCCGGTCCCGCTTGACCTCGTCAGTCGTGTCCCTTTCCTTGCGTTCTTCCAGCAGGACGATGTGCCAGCCAACATCGGAGCGGAATGGTTCACTGATATCGCCTGGCATCATCCTGGCCACCATCTCCTCGAAATCCGGCGGAAAGCTGCCTGGGCTGGTCCAGCCCAGGTCGCCGCCCTGGGTGGCGGAGCCGGGATCGGCCGATTCGAGCCTTGCTACGTCGCCGAATTCGGCGTCGCCGTCCATGATCCGCTTTCTGATCTGGCGGAGTTTCTGCTCGACCGTCCTGTCGTCCAGGATCTCGTCGGGCTGCATGAGAATATGCCGAAGCTTGGTTTGCAGCACGATGATCTGCTCGGCGCCGCGCACGTCGTTCACCTTGAGGATGTGGAA
>CAJIAD010000343.1_pt1 | contig 30398 bp, 32 predicted proteins | sample 9198981 | NCBI WGS metagenome assembly CAJIAD01 (sample SAMEA7708274, study PRJEB35096) | sediment metagenome | biome: marine neritic benthic zone biome [ENVO:01000025]; feature: sediment [ENVO:00002007]; material: shallow marine sediment [ENVO:03000034] sea grass bed [ENVO_01000059] ...
GCCGCCACAGGCGGCCTCGGCTCGAACCGACGGGTCCTCATCGGGCCACCCCCATCCTCATAAACAGAAAGGGGCCCTGATGGGCCCCTTTCTGTTTATCTGGCGGAGAGGGCGGGATTCGAACCCGCGTTACGGGGTTACCGTAAACTTGCTTTCCAAGCAAGCGCCTTCGACCGCTCGGCCACCTCTCCGTATTGTCGGGGTCGCGACTCTACCGGACACCCGGCTTCGTGCCAAGTGAGCCAACGGCGCCGCTCAGCTACAGGACGTCGACAATACGCTCCGCCGCGATCATCCATCCGTGTTCCCCGCCGGCGATCAATTCCATCTCCTTCTTGACCGACCTGAAGTCGGGGTCATGACCGAACCTCTGTACAAACTGAGCTCTTGCCATGCCATCAGCGGTCGGTTCGACTTCAATGGTTTCCACCAGGACGTCGGTGTGTGCCGGGATCTGGAATCTTTCGCGCTGTGTCGTCTGCCAGTCTTGGACATCGTCATACCCGGAAGGGTAATAGCCGGGTTCGTAGTACGTGAACCAGGCCCCGCTGTCCCGTCTGTTCCAGTCCTGGGCCCAGGCGGCGAGAAACACAGCGACCTCGTTGGCCAGGATCGACGCCCCCTGGATCGTTCCGGGCGCCGCCACGACCTCCGGGTCCGGTGTCGCCGTCCCGCCCTCCACGACGCCCGGATCCTGCGCCACAGGCATCCCGTCCATCGCCTCTTCTGCGCTTTCGGCGAAGAAGCTCGGTGGTTCCTCAAGACACCGTCCCTGCTCATCGATCGGGTCGGTATCGCGTGGGCCCTCCGGAATTGGCGCGCCCGTTTTTTCGAGCGGTTCCATGCCATTGGGAACAGTTAGTGGTTTGGTTGGCGCGGTTTCCGAGTAGGCCTTGCCCGGCTTGCAACCAGGGCCAGCCGAACTGCAACCGGCGAGAACCAGCGCAACGCCCACCCCGACGACGGGCCACGACACACGTTGACGCTTGCGAGCGATCATGAATCCTGTCTACCGGACCCCGGCCCGTGTCATCGCCGCCTCGACAGCGGCGTGGTTGCTCTCCTCGAGCGGCGTCAATGGCAAGCGGATGCCTCGACCAATCAAGCCCATCTGCGCCACGGCCCACTTGACCGGTATCGGGTTTGCTTCCGAGAACAAGCTCACGTGCAGTTCTTCCAGCCTGTCGTTGATACTCTGTGCCTTCCTTGATTCGCCGGCACAGGCCGCTTCGCAGAGGCCATGCATCAGTTTCGGGGCTACATTGGCCGTGACCGAGATCACCCCGTCACCACCTGCCAGAAGGAAGTCCATCGACGTCCCGTCGTCCCCGCTGAGAAGACAAAATCCCGGCGGGCAAAGTTCCCGCAGTCGCCGCAGCCTTTCCGTGCCTGGAGTTGCCTCTTTCAGGCCCTTGATATTGTTATGTTCAGCCAGTTTCGCCACTGTCTCTGGTAATAGATCGCAAGCGGTCCGGCCCGGCACATTGTAGAGGATCACCGGCCGGTTCACAGCATCCGCTATCGCCTCGTAATGCTCCTGCAGACCCCGTTGACCGGGCTTGTTGTAATAAGGAGTCACGACCAGCAAGGCGTCGGCACCGGCGTCCTCAACGAGGCGGCTCAGACTGATTGTCTTGTCTGTAGAATTCGTGCCGCTGCCCGCGATAACGGGGACCCGACCGGCTACGATCGACGCAGACCGTGAGACGAGCTCTGAAAGCTCCCCTGCTTCCAGCGTTGGGGATTCACCGGTAGTGCCGGCGATGACCAGCCCGTCACTACCCTCTGCGATGTGGAACTCGAGCAGGCCTTCGAGCACTGCATAGTCGATCGCCCCGTCATCTGACATGGGCGTAACCAGAGCGACATTGCTGCCTCTGAACATGATGCATCTACCCCCCGGAATGGCGTGGCATGGTACGTTTGGCGGCCGTTGTTGGCAAGCTGGCGACGCAACTCCGGGAGGGAAGAGGCAGGGGCCTCAATCCGCCAAGCGACCGGGATCCGGGTGACGCCTCAAAGCACGGATCGCACCACACAGCCTGTTGGATCCGCCGCAGGACCGAGACAGGCAAATATCCTCCCGCTAGCCATTTTCCGAAGGCCGCAATGGCGTTACACTGCCAGCATGAAAATCTCTTCGGCGGACGTCCGTTCTGCCTGGTGGGAAACATGAACCAGCTGATAGTCATTACTGCGGTCGGCAGGGACCGCGCAGGCGTCGTGCATGACCTGACCAGGGCGGTCCTGGACTGCGGTGGCAACATCGTAGAGAGCAGGATGACGGCACTCGGGTCGGAGTTCGCCATGTTACTCCTGGTGTCCGGCAACTGGGCGACGCTGGCCAGGCTGGAATCGGATCTGGACAAGGTTGCAGATAATGACGATCTGACTGTCACGATCCGTCGAACGGAAACGCGGGCCCGACTGGAGGGCATGCTGCCCTACGCTGTCGACGTCGTGTGTCTCGACCAGCCCGGTATCGTCCACAATATCGCCGGGTTCTTCTCCGACCGGAAGATCGATATCGCCGACCTGAGCACGCGAAGCTATTCGGCAGCCCACACCGGCTCCAAGATGTTCGCCGTTCAGTTAACCATCAATATCCCGGGTGACATTCAGATCGCGAGTCTCCGCGAAGAATTCATGGATTTCTGCGACCAGATGAATCTGGACGCCATCATGGAGCCGATCAAGGCCTAACCACTAATCCCGATGGAGGGCACATGAGCAAAGCCGAGCCAGGCAAACAGATACCGGATCTCGAATTACCGATGACCAGCGACAAGACGTTCAGTGCAAGCGAAATGCGGGGCACTCCCTTCGTGCTGTACTTCTATCCCAAGGACAATACGCCCGGTTGCACGGCAGAGAGCCAGGACTTCCGGGACCTGTACCCTGAGTTCGCCGGCGCCGGCGCAGAGGTTTTCGGTGTGTCACGGGACAGTCTGGCGTCCCACGAAAAGTTCAGGGAGAAGTTTCACCTGCCATTCGAACTGGTGTCGGATCCAGGCGAAGTGGCCTGTGCTGCCTTCGACGTGTTGCACGAGAAGATGATGTACGGCCGCAAGGTGTGGGGCATCGTCCGCAGTACCTTCCTTGTCGACCAGGAGGGCGTGCTGCGTCGGGAGTGGAGAAAAGTCAGGGTGAAGGATCACGCACAGGAAGTGCTGGAGGCCGTGCGTGACCTTTGACAGCGCCGATGAACAGGAGCCACACGGCGCGATGGGGGACAACGTGATCGAGGACCAGCGGCACCGGATCTTCGTGCTGGACACCAACGTTCTGATGCACGATCCGACGGCGATCTTCCGATTCGACGAACATGACGTCCACCTGCCTATGGTCGTGCTGGAAGAGCTCGACGCAGGAAAGAAGGGCATGTCCGAGGCGTCACGAAATGTGCGCCAGGTCAGCCGTTTTGTCGACGAACTGATCGGTGGCGTTACGCAGGAGCAGATCGACGCGGGCATCCCCTTGCCCAACGAGATCCAGCGCAATGGTGGTGACGGCCGCCCGCCGGGTCATCTTTTCTTCCAGACACGTCACTCGGAATCACTGTTGCCCGACAGCCTTCCCGGCCACCGGGCTGACAACACGATATTGGAGTACTGCCTGTCCCTTCGGGACCAGCACCCGGAGTCGAGCGTGACGCTGGTGTCTAAAGACATCAATCTCCGCATCAAGTCCACGATCCTTGGCGTCTATGCCGAAGACTACTTCAATGACAAGACCCTGGATGACCTGGACCTGCTCTATACGGGATCGTCGCCGCTAACAGCGGACTTCTGGGAAACGCACAGCAAAGAGATGGATTCCTGGCAGGATGAAGGCAGGACTTTTTATCGGGTCACCGGCCCCCAGGTCGCCGACTGGACACCCAATGAGTTCCTCTTTGCCGAGGATGACAGCGGCATGGAAGCAACCGTGCAGTCGATCGATGGCGACACGGCGGTTATCGAACTGGTACACAACTATTATCGCGACAAGAGTGCGGTATGGGGGATCACGGCGCGCAACCGCGAACAGAATTTTGCGCTAAACCTGTTGATGAACGACACCGTCGATTTCGTCACCGTCCTCGGTCCCGCCGGAACGGGAAAAACTCTGCTCGCATTGGCGGCGGGACTGTCCCAGACGCTGGACCACAATCGCTTCAGGGAAATCATCATGACGCGCGTCACGGTACCCCTGGGAGAGGACATCGGTTTCCTGCCGGGCACCGAGGAAGAGAAGATGGAACCGTGGATGGGCGCATTGATGGATAACCTGGAGGTGTTGACCCACAGCGATGAGGGAGGCGACTGGGGGCGGGCTGCCACCAACGATCTGTTACGCAGCCGCATCAAGATCCGTTCATTGAACTTCATGCGCGGCCGGACGTTTCTGAATCGATTCATCATCATCGACGAAGCCCAGAACCTCACTCCAAAGCAGATGAAAGCCCTGGTTACGCGGGCCGGTCCCGGCACCAAGCTGATCTGCATTGGCAATGTTGCGCAGATAGACACGCCCTACCTGACCGAAACGACATCCGGCCTGACTTTTGTCGTCAACCGGTTCAAGACCTGGGATCATTCGGGACACATCACGCTTCTGCGCGGCGAGCGCTCACGACTCGCGGATTACGCCTCGGACACGCTCTGAGACCTGGCGACGATTCCGGCACTTGTCGGCCCGACACCTGTCAAAACCCTGGGTGCCGGGCATTTGCTCTGTCCGGCTGTGAAACAAAGTTAATTACACATCTAGGTATACGATATAATCCCCTGATATTCCTATATTATTAATTCCGATTAGTCAATAATCGATAGTGGGAATGCCTTATTTCGGGCATGATAGAGATCGCAATACGAATTGTTGTCGGCCGTCGCAGGACCGACCCGGTGTCCCTGAATGATCCGTAAATTCTTCCTGACCGCCTGCTGCGCTCTCGCGATGACTCTGACGGTGCCATCCGTTCTGGATGCATCTGTCGAGGATGACATTCCTGATATGGGCAGTGCTGCCGACCTGGTCCTCCCGAAGAGCAAGGCCAACCAGATCGGTCGCGGCGTGCTGATGCAACTTCGCCAACAGGACATGATCGTCGAAGACCCCGAGGTGGACGAGTACCTAAGTTCGCTGGGTCATCAATTGTCAGCCCACGCGCACGAAGGCGACCAGCGTTTCAAGTTCTTCGTCGTCAACGAAAACACCATCAACGCTTTCGCCCTTCCAGGCGGCTACATCGGCGTTAACTCGGGTCTGATCCTGGAGACCGGCACTGAAAGCGAGTTGGCCGGCGTCGTCTCCCATGAAATCGCGCACGTCACGCAAAATCACATCGCCCGCCGTGCGGCTGCCCAGGGCAAGTCGAGCATGCTGACGATGGCTGCGGTTCTCGCGGCAATCGCGATGGGGGCGACGGGCAACGCTGACGGCGACGCGATCCAGGCGACCATCATGGGGGCCCAGGGGCTGGCTGCCCAGTCGTCGATCAATTACACACGCGACAATGAATACGAAGCGGACCGGGTAGGTATTCAGATCCTCTCCTCCGCCGGGTTCGACCCGATGGGGATGCCCGATTTTTTTGAGACGATGGGCAGACTCAGCGGCAGGATGGCCAACCGGGTGCCCGAGTTTCTGCTCACTCACCCTGTCAGTTCGACCCGTATTGCGGAAACCCGATCGCGGGCGGAATCGTTACCGCCACCGATCAATGAAGAGACGCTGGATTACAGGCTGATCAAGGCGCGACTGCGTGTGTTCACTGCCCAGCGTCCCGAGGACGCGGTGAGTTATTTCAGGACCCGCCTGCAAAGATCCAGCGAGCCCTATCCGGACCTGCGCTACGGATTGGCGTTGGCACACATGGGCAACGGTGAGCCAGAGGAAGCGGTCAAGATCCTGCATGAACTCAAGACCGAGGACGAATCGGTAATCGCCTTTCATTCCGCCTATGGCCAGGCGCTGATGGCTGCACGTCAACCCAATGAGAGCGTCCTCACCTTCGAGCAGGCCCTTGTACTTTTCCCGAGAAACATTCCTTTGACGGTGCGCTACGGGGAGGCGCTGATGACGGCGGGCCAGTTCGAGAAGGCGCACTCCGTTCTGCTCGACCTGTTTAACACCACGCCCCCGACGCCATCACAGGTCAAGCTGATCGCCAATGCCGCCGGGGCGGCCGGTGAGAACGCAGAAGCACATTACTACATGTGCGAGTACTACCTGATGAACGGCAATGTCGTCCTCGCGGTCGGTCAACTCAACCTCGCATTACAGCAGCCCGGCCTGCAGGATGTTCAAAGGGCGCGATTCGAAGCACGGCGCGCTGAGCTGATTCCCTACCTGCCCAAGAAGCAACGCGCCTCGGGACAGGCGCGAGGCTGAACATCGAACAGAACCTGCGACGCTGACCAACGACTCCTCCTGCTTGGGCTACACTGAACGGCAAAGGGAGCTTCAGTGGCAGGAGACAGATCGATGCGTGGCAGCCTCACCCGAACGATGACCGGCCGCGGATCGCGGGCAACTGCGATTCTTGTTTCGGCGTTGCTCCTGCTGGCGGGCTGTGCATCGAATCCAGGCGTCGAGGAAGAAGAGGACGACGGCGATCCGTTTGAGGGCATCAATCGCTCGATTTTCTCATTCAACCAGACCTTAGACAGATTCCTGCTGAGACCGGTTGCCAAGGGATATGACACCGTCGCGCCAAAAGGCGTTAAGCATGGCGTCACCAATTTCTTCTGGAATCTCGAACAGCCGATCTATGTCGTCAACCACGTTCTGCAGGGTAAGTTTCTCGCGGCCCTGCGCCAGACCGGGCGGTTCGCAATCAACACAACGCTGGGCGTCGCGGGTCTGATCGACGCCGCAAGCGACGCCAACCTGCCGAGGGAGGAAGAGGACTTCGGTCAGACGCTTGGCGTCTGGGGGTGGAAGTCCGGGGGGCCCTTCCTGATGCTACCCATCCTAGGCCCGTCCAATCCACGCGATGCCATCGGCAAACTGGTCGATCTGCAATACGATCCCTTGTACCAGTACCACGACAGCAGCCGCCGAGATAAGGCACTGATCCTGAAAGCCATCGATATCCGGCGACGACTCTTGTCGGCAGACAAGGCCATTAACGAAGCGCCCGACGCCTACATTTTCGTACGAGAGGCCTATCTGGATAATCGCCGGTACCGGATCTATGACGGCAATCCGCCACAGGATGACCTCGACGACTTCGAGGCGGAGTTCGAGGCCGAGTTCGATGAAGAATTCGAATAGAGGGGGGCCGGTTTGCCCCCGTCAATGACCCGGCGCATCAAGACCGGCCGTCAACTGTCGCTGATCATCGCTTGCGCGTGGCTATTGCTCGCCGCTGGTTGCGCCCGCCCCGTGGCGATGGAACTCTGCGACTATAGCAGCGGTTTTCTTGCGCCGGGAAGCCAGCCGGACGATTTTCGATTGTTCGTCCTCGTCACACCGCCGGCTCGGCGGATCGGTGATCCCAACCTCGACATCTCGGTGGAGAACCTGGAAAGCGGGTCGACGACCTACAGCCTGGGGCTGGAGAAACTGCCATCCGATCCGGCGCTCGGCACCTACCACGGCGGCGACAGTGTCGATCTCTGGTGGCGCTACCGCCTGACGCCGGCGGCAAGCGGCGAGTATCGAAAACTCCTTGCCGACGTCGGGACGGAACACACGACGGCAAGATACGCGACCTTCGCTGCGCAGGTGACGCGATCACCGGCCGGCAATATTCGTGAAGTCAGAGTTCGCACCCGACCCGGTGGGCCCGGTGAAGCGGTCTGTCGCTAACGGATCTCAGATAATTCCGGTCCAGCGCTCGCCCTTGCTGAGCATGTCGTCGACTTCGCTGATCTGGGCGATGGCGACGATCTGATCCGGAATATTGACGTAGCGGATCTCGCGGACAAAGTTCTTCGCCCAGTTCACCCACTCGAGCAACACCGCCAGACCGGCGCTGTCGCTCTCACCAACGTCGGTCAGATCGAGTTCGATAGTCGCGTGGTCTTCGAACAGATTCCTGCTCTGGTACAACGCTCGAGCGACCGTGTCGTAGGTCAGGTCGCCATGGACCGCGAACCTGCCGTCACCGAGATCGTCGAAGCGGATATCACTCACCGGCTTCGTCCGCAGCCGCAGTGGTTGCCTCCGGCGCTGGCGCTCCTTTCGACTCCAGTTCCTCGATGACTGCGTCGATGCCCTTCGCGCGGAACTCACTCGAGTACTGCTTGCGGTAGTTCGTCACGTAGGAGATGCCCTCGATGATCACATCGTACGCCTTCCAGCTGCCGTCCTTGCCACGTCGCATACGATAATTGACCGGCGTTACCACCCCGGTCTCCAACGTGACGCGCGTCTGAACGATCGCCTTGCCCTCGCTGAGATCGTCCTCCACCGGCAGGACCTCCATCTCGTCACCCCGGTAATCGAGGATACTGTTGGAGTAGGTTCGAACCAGGGACTGGTATAGCGCCTTGATGAATCGATCGCGTTGTTCGTCGTTCGCCTTGCGCCAGTATTTGCCCATGACAAGACCACCCGAGTAGCGGAGATCGAATCGAGGCAACAGGATCTCGTCGACGATACTCTGCAGTTCGTCGCTATTGCCGCGCAGTTCGTCCCGCCGCCCGTCGATGGCGTCCAGCATGAGAGTAGACACCTCCTGAATGACCTCTGCAGGCCCCTGGCCCGTGGTCGCCCAGGCACCGGTCACCAAGCCGGCGATCAGAAACGGGATGATTGTCAGACGTCGAATGTTCATCATTCATCTTCCTTGTCGCCCTGGCTGAACAGGTACTTGCTGATCAGTTGCTCGAGGACGAGAGCAGACTGGGTGAACTGAATTTCACTGTTGTCAGCGAAATAGTCCTCCGAGCCGCCGGGTTCAATACCGATGTACTGCCCACCCAGGATCCCCTGGGTCAGGATGCTGGCGTCGGAGTCGTCCGGAATCTTGTCGTAGCGGGAGTCGATCCTCATGGTAACGACCGCTTCCAGCTGGTCCACGTCGAATTCGATACCCGACACACGGCCGATGGTCACTCCTGACATCGCGACCGGGGACCGCAGTTTCAGCGATCCGACATTGTCGAAACGCGCCGACAGCTCATAACCGCCGGCACCTTCGTAACTGTCGAAATTCGTCACCCTTGTGGTGAGAAAAAACAGCGCGACAATGCCTGCGAATACGAACAAACCAGTGCCGAATTCCACTGCGCGAGTCTGTTGCATGACCTAGACCTCTCCGATTAAGACCGCCGTCAACATGAAGTTGAGTACAAGAACCGCCAACGCGCTCAGTACGACTGTGCGGGTCGTCGCCCGACTGACACCTTCCGCGGTCGGAATTGAATTGTAGCCCTCGAAAACTGCCAACAGGGCAACTGCGATACCAAAAACAAAACTCTTGAAGACACCCGACAGAACATCGTCATAGACATCAACGTTGGCCTGCATTTGCGACCAGAATGCCCCTTCGTCCACGCCCAGCAGGATCACACCTTCCAGCCATGCTCCGAAGATGCCCATGGCACTGAAAATACTGGCCAGCAACGGCATCGAAATCACAGCACCGAGGAATCGCGGCACGACCACTCGCCTGACCGGGTCCACCGCCATCATTTCCATTCCGGACAGCTGATCCGTCGCCCGCATCAGGCCGATTTCGGACGCCAGCGCCGTGCCTGCCCGACCAGCGAACAGCAGCGCGGTGACGACGGGACCCAACTCACGAGTGAGTGCGAGCGCCGCAACCACACCGATCGATTCCGTCGCCCCGAACTTCGCCAGCGAGTTGTAGCCCTGCAGCGAGAGCACCATGCCGACGAAAAAGCCCGAGATCGCGATGATTCCGAAGGACAATACGCCGCTGTCGTGAACTTGCTTGATGATCAGCCCGGGCCTGGCGAGCGCCGAGGGCACGCCTGCCAGTATGCGGATGAAGAAGATCTGGCTGGCGCCGAAAGTCTCCAGATATTCCTGGATCGAATACCAGATGTCGGTAACGATTCGTTTCATTCCGTGGCCTTACTCTTTGTCCCGACTCAGCAACTGGGAACTGTAATCCGGCGCCGGGTAATGGAAGGGCACGGGACCGTCCGCCATGCCGTTCATGAACTGCATTACGACCGCCGAACAGTTTTCCTTCATGTCCTCCGGTGATCCGGAGGCCACCACTTTTCCATCCGACAACAGGAAGGTCCGGTCGGCGATGGAGGATATCTCCTCGACGTCATGCGACACGACGATACTTGTCAGACCGAGCGCGTCGTTCATTCGCCGGATCAGCCTGACGATGACGCCCATCGATATCGGATCCAGACCGACGAAGGGTTCATCGTAAAAGATCATCTCCGGATCCATCGCGATGGCGCGCGCCAGCGCCACCCTTCTTGCCATGCCGCCGGATAATTCCGCCGGCATCAGGCTGGCGGCGCCCCGCAGGCCCACCGCATGCAGCTTGGTGAGGACCACGTGGCGTATCAGCCTCTCCGGCAGCATCGTGTGCTCCCGCAACGGGAAAGCGACATTCTCATAGACGCTGATATCAGTCAGAAGCGCGCCATTCTGGAAGAGCATCCCTACCCGCTTGCGCATTTCGTACAACTCGGAACGACGCATACGGGCTACATCCTGCCCGTCGATCAGGATGCTGCCGCGATCGGGCAGGATCTGGCCGCTCATGAGTCGCAAAAGGGTTGTCTTGCCGGTGCCACTGGGTCCCATGATCGCAGTGACGCGACCACGCGGAATCTCCAGATTCAGGCCATCGAATATCTTCCGTGGACCGCGTGCATAGTGCAGATCGCGGATCACCATGATGTTCTGTTCGGCTTCCGGCTTCCGCTCTGCCGCCGCAGATTGGGCCGGTTCTTCTTGCGCCGCCATGCGGGACCCCCCCGAGTCAACAGCCTGGTGCCATGCACGTGAACAACCGATGCTAGCACAAATCTGTGTTTTTTCGACCGGCATCAAGCTGCTAGCGGACCATCGCCATGCCGTCCACGGGGTTTTCCCGCAACGCAAAAAGGACTAAAATGGTCCTGATTTGCCGGGAGGCCCGCGCCATGCTCCGCATGAGCAAACTGACAGACTATTCAATCCTCGTCCTCGTCTATCTGGCGGGTGATGATCGGGGTGTGCACAGCGCCTCGGACGTGGCAGATGGCACCGGTCTGGCACTGCCGACGGTCAGCAAGTTGTTGAAGGCTCTGGCGCGAGCGGGACTCGTGAAGTCGCACCGCGGCTCCCATGGCGGCTACGCGTTGGCGATGCGAGCTGACGAGATCACGGCCGCTGACATGGTTGACGCGCTGGAGGGACCGCTCGCGATCACCGAATGCAGCAGCAGTGATAGCCATTGCGAGCTTGAGCCGGTGTGCCAGGTCGGCGGAGCGCTGCAGCAGGTCAACAAGGGTATCCAAAGGGTGCTCGAGAACATCACGCTGGCGCAGCTTATGACCGGGCCCGAGGCTCCGCTGCGCCGGATGGACCCCGTTTCACTGGGAAAATAGAACATGTCGAGTCATCCAACTGATATCGAGAACATTGTCGATCGCAAGTACGAGCATGGCTTCGTTACCGAGATCGAGACGGAGACCCTGCCCCCCGGGCTTGACCACGATGTGATCCGGAAGATTTCGGGGATCAAGAATGAACCGGCATTCATGCTCGACTGGCGACTCAAGGCCTTCGACCATTGGCTGACGATGAAGGAACCGGATTGGGCGCACGTTCATCATCATCCCATCGACTACCAGGCGATCTCCTACTATTCCGCGCCGAAGAGCGACAAGGACCGACCCAAGAGTCTGGACGAGGTCGACCCGAAGTTGTTGGAGACGTACGAGAAGCTGGGCATCCCGTTGCACGAGCGCGCCATCCTGGCCGGTGTTGCGGTAGACGCGGTTTTCGACAGCGTTTCGGTGGCAACGACGTTCAAGGAGAAACTCGCGGACGCCGGCGTCGTGTTTTGCCCGTTCTCGGAAGCGGTCACCAATCATCCGGAACTGGTCGAGCGTTACATGGGCAGCGTAGTGCCTGCAGGCGACAACTTTTTCGCAGCGCTTAATTCCGCGGTGTTTACGGATGGGTCCTTCGTCTACGTACCAAAGGGTGTTCGCTGCCCGATGGAGTTGTCGACGTATTTCCGCATCAACGCGGCCAATACAGGGCAATTCGAGCGAACGCTGATCGTCGCCGACGAGGGTAGCCACGTGAGCTACCTGGAGGGTTGCACGGCGCCAATGCGGGACGAGAACCAGCTGCACGCAGCCGTTGTTGAACTTGTGGCGCTGGAGGGAGCGGAGATCAAGTATTCGACCGTTCAGAACTGGTATCCCGGCGATGAAGAGGGTCGTGGCGGCATCTACAACTTCGTGACCAAGCGTGGCGATTGCCGCGGTAACGACTCCAAGATCTCCTGGACCCAGGTCGAAACCGGATCCGCCATCACCTGGAAGTATCCCAGTTGCATTCTGCGCGGCGACAATTCGGTCGGTGAGTTCTATTCGGTCGCAGTGACCAATAACCTGCAACAGGCCGACACCGGCACCAAGATGATCCATATCGGCCGCAACACAAGCAGCACGGTTGTGTCGAAAGGCATCTCTGCGGGGCGAGCACAAAATGCGTATCGCGGCTTGATCAAGGTTCTCCCGGGGGCCACCGGTGCGCGGAATTTCACGCAGTGCGATTCGCTACTGATGGGAGACAGATGCGGGGCGCACACGTTTCCGTATATCGAAGTCAAGGACCCGAGCGCCAAGGTCGAACACGAGGCGACGACTTCGCGGATTGGCGAGGACCAGCTTTTTTACTGCCTGCAACGCGGCATCTCGGAGGAAGACGCGGTCAACATGATCGTGAACGGATTCTGCAAGGAAGTCTTCCGCGAACTGCCGATGGAATTTGCAGTCGAGGCGCAGAACCTGCTCAGCGTTTCCCTCGAGGGCGCGGTGGGCTAACGGACAATAATCAGGAATCACGAACACATGCTGAAGATCAACAACCTGCACGCGACCGTCGGTGGCAAGGAGATCCTGCGCGGACTCGATCTCGAAGTGAAAGCCGGCGAGGTGCACGCGATCATGGGGCCCAATGGATCCGGCAAGAGCACCCTGGCCAATGTACTGGCAGGGCGCGATGGCTACGAGGTCGTTTCGGGAAGCGTTGTCTATGACGGCGCGGACCTGTTGCCGATGGCGCCGGAAGATCGCGCCCGGGAAGGCATCTTCCTGGCTTTCCAGTACCCGGTAGAGATCCCGGGGGTTAACAACGCCTACCTGCTCAAGGCCGCGCTGAATGCATTACGCAAGCATCGAGGCGAGCCGGAGCTGGATGCTTTCGACTTCCTGGCGCTGGTGAAAGACAAGATGCAGTTGATGGGCATGGACGAGAGCTTCCTGAATCGCAGCGTCAATGAAGGCTTTTCGGGCGGCGAGAAAAAACGCAACGAGATCCTGCAAATGGCGGTACTCGAGCCGCGGCTGGCGGTACTCGATGAAACCGATTCCGGTCTCGATATCGATGCCCTGAAGATCGTGGCCGACGGCGTGAACAGTCTGCGGGACAGTGACCGGGCGATGATCCTGGTTACCCACTATCAACGCATGCTCGACTATGTCGAGCCTGATTTCGTCCATGTGTTGTCCGCCGGCCGCGTTGTCCGCACCGGTGACAAGTCGTTGGCGCTCGAACTGGAAGAGCGTGGTTACGACTGGATTCCACGAGAGGCGTCTAACGCATGAGCGGGGCCACAGCCGACAAGAGCCGGTCAGGTCCGGCGATGGACTCGTTTGCCGACGGGTGGGAGAGGCAAGGTCGTGAAGACGTTGCCGCGGCTGTGACCGATGTGCGCGGCCTCGGCCGTGACGCTTTCCTGGCAGCAGGTTTCCCGGCCTCCGGCGAAGAGGCTTGGAAGTACACCAGCCTGCGGAAGCTCGCCCGGCGAAAGTTTTCGCATGGCATGCCCTGCCCTGTCCCGGACGCCGCAGATCTTGACCGACAGCTCATCAGCGACGTCGGCGATTCGCGCCTGGTATTCATCAATGGTCGGTACACGCCCGAACTCTCCGCCATCGAAACAAGCGATCAGTGCTCGGTTGCGCCGTTGGCGGAGTGCCTCGCCGACGCCGACACGCTCGCGGCAGTCGGCCGACTGGCCCGGCCGGCCGAGCAACGTTTCGCGGCGCTGAACCAGTCCTTTCTCCGGGACGGCGTCGTCATCAGGACTGCCGCAGGCGCAGACGAGCCACATGTTGTGTACCTGGCTTTCCTGTCCATAGGCGGCACGGATGCGGTCGCCACGCATCCGCGCGTCATCATCGAAGCCGCCAGTGGGTCGCGGCTTGTTGTCGTGGAGCACTATCTATCGATCGGCGACAACGGCAACCTGACAAATGCAGTCACCGAGATTGCTGCAAAAGCCGGTTCCCGCGTCGATCACTACCGGATCCAGGATGAGTCGGAGAGTACGCTCCACCTGGCCGGCTTGCATGGCAAGGTGCATGCCGACGCGACATTGAACAGCCTGAACCTGTCGCTGGGGGCCGCCCTGTTTCGCATGGATCTTCACGTTGATCTTGTCGAACCCGGTGCAGACACTCGTCTTGACGGTCTCTACATGGTGTCGGGACGCCGCCACGCGGACAACCACACAAGAGTGGACCACCGCGCCCCAGAAACAACCAGCAACGAGAGCTATCGGGGGGTACTGAAAGACCGCGGTCGTGGCGTTTTCAATGGCAAGGCGATCGTTCACGAGGACGCGCAGAAAATCGAGGCGCACCAGTCAAATAGAAATCTGCTGCTGTCCGAGCAGGCCGAGGTGGATACAAAGCCCGAACTCGAAATCTATGCCGACGACGTCGTCTGCAGCCATGGTGCGACAGTCGGGCAACTCGACGAGGACTCGCTGTTCTATCTGCGATCGCGGGGCATGGGTGAGGATGACGCCAGGAACCTGTTGACCTATGCATTCGCGGAGTCGGTGATCGAGCGTATTGAACTCGATTCGGTTCGCCGGCGGCTGGGGAAAGCGATCGCCGGAGAGTTCCTGGAGCAATCGACGGAAGTGATAGCGACATGACGGACGCAAGCCTTGCGGCAAGAAACAAGACCGCTAAGACGCCGGACTTCCAGGCACTCAGAGCGGATTTCCCCATTCTTGACCAGGTGGTCAATGGCCATCCCCTTGCCTACCTGGACAATGCGGCGTCTGCGCAGAGACCTGCGCAGGTTATTCAGGCGATGGCCGACTACTACGCGAAGGATCACGCCAACGTTCATCGCGGTGTGCACAGTCTCAGCCAGCGAGCCACCGATGCCTATGAAGGCGCACGTGAGGATGTCAGGCGATTCATCAACGCAGCGACGACCCGGGAGATCGTATTTACCCGCGGCACGAGCGAAGCCATCAATCTTGTCGCACAAAGTTTCGCGCGGCCGAGAATCGGGCCGGGCGACGAAATCCTGATTTCCCTGATGGAGCATCATTCGAACATCGTTCCCTGGCAGATGGTCTGCGAGCAGACGGGAGCGACCCTCGTCGTCGTTCCGATCAACGATCGCGGCGAAATCGAGATGAGTGAATTCGACCGGCTGCTGACCCCCGCGACGAAGTTGGTGGCGATGGGCCATGTCTCGAATGCACTGGGCACGATCAACCCGGTGCATGCCATCGTCGAAAAGGCCCACGCGATGAATGTACCCGTGTTGCTTGATGGAGCACAGGCGATGCCCCATCTGCCGGTCGACGTGCGGGACATCGATTGCGACTTCTATGCGTTCTCGGGCCACAAGATGTATGGCCCTACCGGTATCGGTGCCTTGTACGCGCGGGAAGCGTTACTGGACTCGATGCCGCCCTGGCAGGGTGGTGGCGAGATGATCCGGGTCGTCCGGTTCGGAGATATCGAATACAACGATATTCCCTGGAAGTTCGAGGCAGGCACGCCAAACATCGCGGGTGCGGTCGGGCTGGGTGCGGCCATACGGTATCTCGAGTCGATCGGCATGCAGGCGATCTTCGAACATGACAAGGCGATGCTGGAATATGGAGAACAAACGCTGGAACAAGTGCCGGGACTGAACATCATCGGCACAGCGCAAGACAAGACATCGGTGATCTCCTTTGTCCTGGTCGGGCTGCATCCGCACGACATCGGTACGATCGTCGACCAGGAAGGGATCGCGATCCGGACCGGTCATCACTGTGCCATGCCGGTCATGGAATTCTTCGGGTTACCGGCAACAGCCCGCGCATCTTTCGCTTTCTACAACACCACCGAGGAAATAGACCGTCTGGTGGTCGCGCTGCGTGGGGCAAGGGAGCTTTTCGCCTGATGGATCTGAAAGACCTCTATCGTGACGTCATCATCGATCACAACCGCGCACCGAGGAATTTCCGCCGCATTGATCCGCCGCGCCAGGATGCCGAGGGTCACAACCCGCTGTGTGGGGACAAGCTGCACGTTTATCTGCGTCTCGACGACGGCACCATCGATGACATCAGTTTCGAGGGATCGGGTTGCGCGATATCCGTGGCGGCTGCGTCGCTGATGACAGAAGTGCTGAAGGGCAAGACAATCGATGCTGCCAACCAGGTTTTCGACCAGATGCAGGACTTGCTTGTGGGCGACGACCGTGACTCGGTCGATCTTGCGGCGTTGGGCAAGCTGGCGGCGCTGGCCGGTGTACGGGAATTCCCGACCCGGGTAAAGTGCGCGACCTTGTGCTGGCACACAATGCGGGCCGCCCTGTCCGGCGGCGATGCGGCGACCACGGAGTAAATCGACAGGATGTTTGGACACGACAGCGAACCCGTACAGCTCTACCGCGACTGCGCAGCTGTCCTGATACCGTCGGGAGATGAAGTCATCCTGCGCAAAGGTGCGAACGGGTTCATCACGCAATCCCTGGGCGGCAGCTTCACTGTGTATCTGGACGGGCGGCTGTTTCGTATCGCAGGCCAGAACGCGGATGCGTTGGGCAAGGACCCGGTACCGCCACCCACTTTGCCGGAGGGCGCGTCGTCCAAAGACGTGGAGCAGTTGATCTGGACGCAGATGCGCAGCTGCTATGACCCGGAGATCCCGATCAACATTGTCGACCTCGGGCTCATCTATCAGTGCGAGATGACAGAGAACGAGTCGGGCGAACGACAGGTTGACATCAAGATGACACTGACTGCTCCAGGTTGTGGCATGGGCGACATCCTGGTCCTCGATGTGAAAAGCAAGGTCGAGATCATTCCCACGATAGCGACCGTCGACGTGGAGCTCGTCTTTGACCCGCCCTGGAACCAGGACATGATGACGGAAGCTGCACGCCTGCAAACCGGGATGATGTACTGATGACCGGGAAGGAGTGGCTGGATGCCGGTCGGGACGAGGATATCCCTGAAGGCGGCTACGAGATCGTCGAGACCGACGACATCGTGATCGCTGTGTTCCGTATCGACGGCAAGCTCTACGCGATCGAGGATGTCTGCACGCATGACGGCGAGGAACTGACCGGCGGCCCGGTCGACGGCGATCAGATCGTGTGTCCGCGACACGGGGCGAGATTCTGCATCAGGACCGGTAAGGCACTGACACCGCCGGCCTATGAAGATGTGAGGACCTTTCCGATACGGGTAGTCGACGGTCGGGTCGAGGTCGCGGACGAATGACAAGCGCGGGCATGAAATCGTGGCTTGTCACCCTGGTACTCGTGCTCTCTGCACCACTGGCCATGGCTGAGGCGCCCCTCGTCGAAACGGTCGACTATCTGCTTCGTCAGGTCGCGACATCGAACTATGTCTTCATTCGCAATGGCAAGGATCACGAGTCTGAAGACGCCGCGAAACACATGCGACGCAAGTACGAGCACTTTTCCGACGAGATAGCGACCCCCGAGCAGTTCATCGATCGATCCGCCACGAAGAGCATGATGACCGGGCAACGCTACAGGGTACGTTTCCCTGACGGTAGGGAGATGGACACCGCCAACTGGTTGCTCGAAGAATTGGCCGAATTCAGGGCGGCCGGCGATTGTGGCGCGGGAGATGGAGAGTAAAGGTGCGTCGGCTCGGAGTGGTCATCGCGACCATGGTCATATGCACCGGCTGCGTCACGGCGAACCGGGCACCGCAATCGGAGATATTCGCGCCGGCTGAGCAAGCTGTGCTCATCCCTTCGCCGGAGCGCGTACCCACCTTGCGATTCCTGACCATCAACCTGGCTCACGGCAGGGGTACCGGTTTCCACCAGGCGCTGCAGAGCGGCAAGCGGGCACGGACCAACCTCGATGCCGTGGAGTCGATGATCCGGCGGGAAGATCCTGACGTAGTGGCTCTGCAGGAAGCAGATGCGCCCTCTGCATGGAGTGGCGGTTTCGATCACGTTGACTACCTGGCCAAAGCGGCGAGCTACGGCTGGGGCATACATACCGCCCACGCGGAGGGTGCGGGCCTCGCCTATGGCACCGCCATCATCTCCCGGCTGCCGATGAATGGGCATGACGCACACACATTCCGGCCGGCACAGGCCAGCCTGCCGAAGGGATTCTCTCTCGCAACCGTGGAATGGCCCGAAACGGGCATGATCATCGATGTCGTTTCCGTGCACCTCGAGCCTCTGAGGACTGCGATCCGCCAGCGACAGGCGAAGGAGATCATCGAGTACTTTCGAGAGCGACAGAATCCGCTGGTATTGATGGGTGATCTCAATACGGAATGGGGACATGAAGACGGTGTATTGCTGGACATCATCGAGCAGTTGAAACTGAGCATCTACGTTCCGGATGGTGACGATACGGTGACGTACCCCCGCCTGGGGCGGCGCCTCGACTGGATTCTGATCTCGTCCGAATTGGTTTTCGCCGGCTTTGAAGTGCTCGTAGACAAGGTGTCGGATCATCGCGCCGTGGTGGCCGATCTTCGCCGGGCAGCCAGTCCGCGTATGATGAGCAGAGACGAGTCGTGATTCGTTCTGGATACCGCGGATAATCCCGGCGAGCACCGGGCCCCAAAGATGACCAAGCGACTGACCCTTTTGCGCCACGCCAAGTCCAGCTGGAAGGACTTGGCGCTCAGCGACTTCGACCGCCCTCTCAACCAGCGCGGCCGGCGCAGCGCGCCCGAAATGGGTCGCCGCCTGCTCAAGACGGGCAACCCGCCGGACCTGGTGATCTCGAGCCCTGCGAAGCGCGCGATCACGACGGCGCGGATGGCGGCCGCCGAGATGGGGTTCCCGGAGGGGCGAATCATCGAGGAGCCCGGCTTATATCACGCGGGCTATCGACAGATCCTGGATGTCATCAACTCGATCGAGTCCCACGCCGGGCACCTAATGATCTGTGGCCACAATCCGGGATTTACGGATCTGGCGAATTCCCTGAGCGATGCCCGCATCGACAACCTCCCTACGGCAGGCCTCTTTTGCGTCGATTTCGACATCGACGATTGGAGAGACCTCGAATCCGGCGCCGGGACATTCCAGTATTTCGACAAGCCCAGGAATGACTCGGGCCAACCCTACACGCTGGAACAGGATGACCAGCTTTCCTGAAATCGTATCGATCCGACGCCGTCGACACGGAGAGTCGTGGGATGCCGCGAAACGGAACCATCATGACAGCCGAAAAACCTGCACAGACTTCTGAGGCCATCAACGACGTTCTCGCTAACCGCTGGAGCCCCAGGGCCTTCGATCCGGAACGCCCCGTGACCCGTGAGAAGATCACGGCATTGCTGGAGGCCGCCCGATGGGCCCCTTCATGTTTTGGTGACGAGCCGTGGCGGATCTTGATTTTCGACAAGGCCCGGGATGCCGAAAACTGGCACAAGGCGAAAGCCTGCCTGGCCGAGGGCAATCAGGTCTGGGCACAACATGCGCCGGTCCTCATGGCGACGGTGGCGGACACCCTGTTCAGACGCAACGAAAAACCAAACCGCTGGGGGTCATACGACACTGGCGCCGCCGGCGTCAGCCTCTGTCTGCAGGCGACGGCCCAGGGCATGATCGCCCACCAGATGGGCGGCTTCGACTCCGACCGGCTTGGCCAGGATTGCGGGATCCCGGAACGATTCGTCCCGATGGCGATGATCGCAGTCGGCTACCAGGGCGACCCTGCCACTCTCCCGGACGGACCACGCGAATCGGAATTGGCGGAACGCTCGCGACGCCCGCTGGAAGAAATCGCCTTTTCAGGGGACTGGGGTACGCCCTACAACGGTTAGGGCGTTCAACACTCTGGCACGTTAACGGCCAGGCCGCCCTGGGAAGTTTCCTTGTAAACGTGGGACATGTCGATCCCGGTCTGCCGCATTGTCTCGATCACCTGATCCAGATGTACCTTGTGGCAGCCATCCCCGCGGAGCGCCATGCGCGCGGCGTTGATCGCCTTCACCGACCCCATTGCGTTACGTTCGATGCAGGGAATCTGTACCAGGCCGGCGATCGGATCACAGGTCAGGCCCAGGTTGTGCTCCATGCCGATCTCGGCGGCATTCTCGATCTGCTCATTGCTGCCATTGAGGGCCGCAGCCAGACCACCGGCCGCCATCGAGCAGGCCACTCCGACTTCTCCCTGGCAACCCATCTCCGCACCCGAGATCGAAGCGTTCTTCTTGTACAGAATCCCGATAGCGCCGGCCGTAAGAAGGAACCGTAAGATGCCCTCCTCGTCTGCTCCGGACACGAACCTCAGGTAGTACAGCCCAACGGCCGGAACGATGCCTGCTGCCCCGTTGGTGGGTGCGGTCACCACACGACCGCCGGATGCATTTTCCTCGTTGACAGCCAAGGCATAGGCGTTGACCCACTCCATGAAATCCCCGGCAGCCCCCTCGCCGCACAATTCGCGGTACAGCTTTGGCGCCCGCCTGGGCACCTGAAGCGAACCGGGCAGAAAGCCATCCTGCTGAAATCCGCGGTCCACGCAAGCCCGCATGATTCCCCAGATTTCCAGCAGTCTTTCTCTTGTCTCCTCTGGTGGTTGCCACGCGGATTCGTAGGCGAGCATGAATCGGTTGATAGATTCGCCGCGGGCTTCGGCTCTGGCCAGGAGTTCCTCGCCGGAACCGAACGACAAAGGGCTCTCTGGCCGGCTCTGGTCGCCCGCACCATCATGGCCCGAACGGGAAACGAAGCCTCCGCCCACGGAGTAGAATTCTTCCGCGAGCAGCTTGTTGCCATCCGCATCGAGCGCTGTAAACCGCATCCCGTTGGGATGGCCGGGCAACATCTGGTCCATGTGGAATATCAGATCCAGAGCATCGTCAAATTCGACCTCCGGGCCGTTGGCCAGCCGTAGCTTTCCCACCTCGCGGATTCGACTCACCATGCGCCCTGTCTCGTCGGGGTCGACTGTCTCGGGCTGGTGCCCCTCCAGACCAAGGAGTACCGCCAGGTCGGTACAGTGGCCCTTGCCGGTCAGCGCCAGAGATCCGTAAAGCTGTACCCCCACCCTGGCGACGTCGTCGATCACTGCCAATTCCTGCAGCTCGGTGACAAACAGATTCGCGGCCCGCATGGGACCCATGGTGTGCGAACTGGATGGACCGAGACCGACCTTGAAAATATCGAAAACACTGATGGACATGGCGTTGCCCCTGGTCAGGCTTGTCCGAGAGTCAACAGGCTGGCGTTGCCGCCCACCGCGGAGGTATTGATAGTCAGAGTACGTTCCGTTGCGAATCGGTGCAGGTAATGCGGGCCGCCGGCCTTGGGTCCCGTTCCGGAAAGTCCGCAGCCGCCGAATGGCTGAACTCCGACGACGGCACCGATCATGTTCCTATTGACGTACACGTTACCTACCCTGACCTTGCGATTGATCTCCTCGGCGGTCGTGTCGATGCGGCTATGCACGCCCAGCGTCAAGCCATAGCCCGTACGATTGATCTGATCGATGATGTCGTCGAGGGCCGACGACTTGTAACGCACGATGTGCAGGATCGGGCCGAAGACCTCGTCCGTCAGTCGATCGAGACTGTCGATCTCCACAGCCATGGGCGCAAGGAAAGTACCGTTTGCGGTCTCCGCGCCCAGCTCACACCGATGGACAAGCCGACCTTCGGCCTCGATCCTCTTCGCGTGAGACTCGAGGATGTCGAGGGCCGGTCGGTCAATCACCGGGCCCACGTCCGTCCTGAGAAAGGCCGGATCGCCGACGACCATCTGTTGCATATAGCCATGCAATAGATCGATCGTCCGGTCCGCGACATCTTCCTGCAGGAACATCACCCGCAGCGCCGAGCATCGTTGACCAGCACTGTTGAGCGACGACTGTACGGCATCCAGCACAACCTGCTCTGGCAAGGCCGAGCTATCGACCAGCATGGCATTCTGCCCGCCCGTCTCGGCAATCAACGCCGCAATCTGTCCATCCCGATTAGCCAGCGCCCTGTTGATGCTCTGTGCCGTCGCCGTCGACCCGGTAAAGGCAACGCCAGCAATTCTCGGGTCAGGCAGGACATACCCGGCGATCTCGCGACCCGACCCGGGCAGAAAATTCAGGGCCGCAGCGGGCACACCCGCTTCGTGCATCAGTTGCACAGCACGGCAAGCGATGAGTGAAGTGGTTTCGGCCGGCTTCGCCAGCACCGTGTTGCCCGAAGCCAGGGCGGCGGCCACCTGGCCGGTAAAGATGGCCAACGGGAAATTCCACGGACTCACGCAGAAGAAAACGCCGCGGCCGTGCAACGACAGCTCATTGCTTTCGCCCGTCGGGCCCGGCAACCGCGACGGGGTTTCGAAGTCGCGGATCGCGCAATGTCCGTAGTAACGAAGAAAATCTACCGCCTCACGCAATTCAGCGACACCATCCGGAATGGTTTTGCCTGCTTCCCGAACAAGGAGGCCAAGCAACTCCGCGTGGTTCTTTTCGAAAAGATCCGCCGCACGCGTCAGGATCTCTGCGCGTCGCGATGCGGGAACCGCCTCCCATTTCGGGAACGCGGCATCGGCAACGTCGATCGCCGTTTTCACGACCTGCTCGCCCGCCATCATGACGCGACCAACAATCCGGCGATTTTCGCTCGGATCGATCGACGGTGTCTCTTCGCCCTCCATCACTCCACCCGCGACGATCGGCGCGGCACTATGTCCGCCCTCTATGGAGCTGTTCATGTCTCTGGAAAGAACCTGCAACCGGGCTGGATCCGCCAGGTTGATGCCTGCCGAGTTGACGCGCTGTTCGCCGAAGATCCCTGCGGGCAGCGGGATATTCGGATGAGGAATGGAGTCGTAGGCTTCCACCGTGGCAACCGGGTCCGCGACGATGTCCGAGATAGGGGCGGACTCGTCGACGATCCGATTGACGAATGAGGTGTTGGCTCCGTTCTCCAGCAATCGTCGTACGAGGTAAGGCAACAGGTCCTCATGATTACCGACCGGTGCGTAAATCCGGCACGGTATGTTGAACTTGTCCTCGCCTATGATCTCAGCGTAGAGCTCCTCGCCCATTCCATGGAGGCGCTGGAATTCAAAATCGCGCCGCTCGCCGGCAAAGTGGATGATGCTCGCCACCGTCTGCGCATTGTGCGTGGCGAACTGGCAGCGCACCGCATCGCCTGCTTCCAGCAATGTCCTGGCACAGGCCAGATACGAGACATCGGTATTCGCCTTGCGCGTGAAAACCGGATAGCTCGGGAGACCATCTTCCTGGGCCTTCTTGATCTCCGCATCCCAGTAAGCTCCCTTCACCATCCGAACCGGGATCGGTCGCCCGACGTCCTTGGCCATTTCTATCAGCCACCTGACCTGTGCCAGACCGCGCTTTTGATAGGTCTGCATGGCCAGGCCTAACCCGTCCCATCCATCGAGGCTGGAATCCCTGTAGACAACCTCGAACAGTTCCAGCGCCGACTCCAGCCTGTCCATCTCTTCGGCATCGACGGTCAGCCCGATATCGGCCTTCTTCGCGCTCTGCGCGAGTTCGAGCAAGAGCGGCGCAAGCTCGTCCAGTACCCGGGCTCGTTGCGGGAATTCGTAGCGCGGGAACAATGCCGACAACTTGACGGAGATGCTCGGCGTGTCTGCGGCTGACGAGCTCTTCGCACCAGCCGCACCGATCGCATCGATCGCCGTGCGATAGGCAGCGAAATATTCCTGGGCATGATCCGACGTCAGGGCCGCTTCACCAAGCATGTCGAAGGTGTACCGGAAACGAGCGTTGTCGCCTTGTCGCGATCGTTCCAGGGCGTCTTCGATCGTCCGGCCCATGACGAACTGGTGCCCCATGACCTTCATCGCCTGCCGCATCGCGGTCCGGATGACCGGTTCTCCGGCCCTGGCGATCATCCGCTTCAGCGCACGCCGGGGGTGTTCAACAGCCTCCTCGTCCATGCGGATGATCCGACCCGTCAGCATCAGCCCCCATGTCGAAGCATTGACGAATACAGATTCGCTACTACCCAGGTGGTCCCGCCAATTTGCGGCCAGCAGTTTGTCCGCGATCAACTTGTCGGCCGTGGCTGCATCCGGCACTCGCAACAGGGCTTCCGCCAGGCACATCAGCAGCACGCCTTCCTCTGAGGACAGGTCGTACTTCATCATCAGCGCATCCATGCCGCCGGTCTTGCCACGGTTTTGGCGCACCGACTTCACCAGCATCTCTGCTGTCTCCAGGATCCGTCCTGACTTCCTGTCATCAACCCGGGCAATCGCCAGCAACTCCCGCATCACCTCCGATTCATCGGCCAGGTAATAGGGGTTGATCGCCTGGCCGACACCGGATGGCGGTCGATCACCGGGCGCGAACACAAACGAACCTGAATCAGAACTCATTGGACTGGTAGCGTGCACTGTGAAACCCCTGAGAGGCAGGACTCTGTCTCGCGAACCGGGTTCTCGAAACGGTCGGGACTATCCGCCGGATTATAGAGGATGGCACCGGAAGTCGCAGAGAGAAAATGCGATCGGCCTGCGCTCAAGCCTGGCTATTTTCGCTGCGCCAGGTAGTCCGCAATGATCTGGTCATGATCGAAAACCAGCGGCGGGGCTGCACCAGGGTCGACACACAGGATGCTTTCGGCATCGTCACCCGCACTCGGCTCGCCGTGCGCAGTCCCTACAAAGACGATACTGACCGTGTGGCCTCGCGAATCCCTGGCCGGATCTGAATAGACGCCCAGCAGATCGAGATCCGTGACCACCAACCCGGTTTCCTCGTGTGCCTCCCGCCTGGCTGCCGATTCCACAGTCTCGCCGATATCGACGAATCCACCCGGTATCGCCCATCCGTGCGGCTCGTATTTTCTGCCGATCAGGACAATCGGACGTTCGGGCCGATCTGCCAGTTCGATGATAACGTCGGCTGCGAGCCGCGGTGTTACCGGCTTGGCCATATTCAGTCGCCTCTCTTGCGGGTGAACCTGATAATTTTCCGCCGCGCCTGCTTGTCCGGGCGGCCTGGCCGGTCGCGACGGCTGGCACTGGCGAGGCGCCTTTCCTCACGTCGTTGCTCGCGGCGCGCGATGCTGGCCGCCGTTTCTTCGTACAACAGTGCTGCTGCCGTTGCGGGCCCTCTGCGCGTCGCCAGGTTACACACCGCGATGTCGATCCGATCTTCACCCCTGGTGATCGACAGGTGGTCCCCGACCCGGACTGCTCTCGCGGGTTTCACGCGTGCGCCATTGGCCTGCACTCGTCCACCACTGACAGCCTCCTGCGCCAGCGCCCGCGTCTTGTAGAATCTGGCCGCCCAAAGCCAGCGGTCGATTCTCACCCCACTCTCGACTGGTGAATCAGGGATATCGTCCACCCAAGGTCATGCTGCCGACGCCAAGTCTAGCGCACCAATGCGTTATTGGAACGCCGATGCCGGACAACATCTCACAGCTCGCCGGTCAGGAGCTTCAGCGGTGTTTCTGGCTATAATTCCGAAACCCTCTCAGGGCGGCCGACCACCACCGCTACATTTCCAGATGGAGAATCTGACCATGGACCAGGCATTCCTCGACAACCTCTCTCGTGAGACGGCGGGGCTCGTGGCAAGCGGCCTATTCAAGGCCGAGCGAGTAATAACGACCCCCCAGGACGCAGCGATCGAAGTCGGCGACGGGCAGTCTGTCATCAATCTGTGTGCGAACAATTACCTGGGCCTGGCAAACCACCCGCAACTTGTCGAGGCGGCGCACGAAGCGCTGGATAGATATGGCTACGGTATGGCTTCAGTGCGCTTCATCTGCGGAACCCAGACGGTCCACAAGGAACTCGAACAACGTGTCAGCGACTTTCTCGGCATGGAAGATACAATCCTCTACTCGTCCTGTTTCGATGCCAACGGGGGTTTGTTCGAGACTCTTCTCGACGACAAGGATGCGGTCATCAGCGACGCGTTGAATCACGCGAGCATCATTGACGGAATCCGCCTGTGCAAGGCCAAGCGGTTGAGGTTCGCTCATAACGACATGGGAGAACTCGAAGATCGTCTGCAGGAAGCCGACGGTTGCAAGGTCAAGTTGATCGCGACGGACGGTGTGTTTTCGATGGATGGGACTATTGCCGATCTGCACAGTATCTGTGATCTGGCGGAAGGCTACGGAGCGCTGGTAATGATTGACGACTGCCACGCAACGGGATTCCTCGGCACCGGCGGACGCGGCACCCACGAATACCGCGACGTGATGGGTCGCGTGGATATCATCACGAGCACGCTTGGCAAAGCCCTGGGCGGCGCGTCGGGCGGGTTTACATCGGCACGCAAGGAAATCGTCGGCTGGCTGAGGCAGAGATCCCGCCCGTACCTGTTTTCAAACAGCCTGGCGCCGGTCATTGCGGCCACCTCAATTCGCGTTCTTGACCTGCTCGAAGATGGTGCAGGCTTGAGACAGAAGCTGATGGACAACACCACCTATTTCAGGAAACAAATGACGGAACTCGGCTTCTCGTTGTTGCCGGGGGATCACCCCATCATCCCAGTGATGCTGGGCGATGCAAAGCTCGCGACCGAAATGGCGGACCGCTTGTTGGCGAAAGGGGTCTACGTGATCGGTTTCTCGTTCCCCGTGGTGCCAAAGGGCCAGGCACGGATCAGAACCCAGATGTCGGCCGGTCTCGACACTTCGCATCTCGATCATGCCATCGAGGCGTTCGCGACGACCGGTCGCGAACTTGGCCTGATCGACTAGCAAGAGGAGCAGTCAAGATGCGAGCACTAGTCAAGGCCAAGGCAGAACCCGGCATCTGGATGGAAGACATCCCGGAACCGAAACCCGGCCCGAACGATGTCCTTATCCAGGTCAGGAAGACGGCGATCTGCGGCACCGACATCCACATCTACAATTGGGACGAATGGGCCTCGAATACCATTCCTGTGCCGATGGCGGTTGGTCACGAATTCGGCGGAGTGGTCGTCGAACTGGGTTCTGAAGTTCGCGGCCTGAAGGTTGGCGATCGTGTTTCAGGTGAGGGACATATCACCTGCGGTCACTGCAGGAACTGCAGGGCTGGTCGCAGACATCTATGCCGCAATACCATCGGCGTTGGCGTCAATCGCCAGGGTTGCTTCGCTGAATACCTCTCGATCCCCGCCGGCAACGTTTTCCCGCTGCCGAACGTCATTACTGACGATATCGCTTCAATACTGGATCCCCTCGGCAACGCGACGCATACGGCGCTGTCATTCGACCTGGTCGGCGAGGATGTACTGATTACCGGAGCCGGCCCCATCGGCATCATGGCGGCCGCGATCGCACAACATGTCGGCGCGCGTCATGTCGTCGTTACCGATATCAACGATTACAGGCTCGAGCTGGCGGGGCGGATGGGAGCGACGCGTACCGTCAACGCCACGCAAGAAGCCCTGGAAGATGTGATCGCCGAGTTGGGAATGAAAGAGGGCTTCGACATCGGCCTCGAGATGTCGGGCAGCCCAACAGCATTCCAGGACATGCTGCGGACGCTACATCATGGTGGCCGGGTCGCCTTGCTGGGCATTCCTCCCGGCGACACCGCGATCGATTGGAATCAGGTGATCTTCAAGGGCCTGAAGATCAAGGGCATTTACGGTCGCGAGATGTTCGAAACCTGGTACAAGATGGCCTGCATGCTCGAGAGCGGGCTTGAGATCGATCCGGTGATTACACATCGCATGCCGGTCGACGATTTCCAGCAAGGATTCGACATCATGAATTCCGGGAAGTCAGGGAAGGTAATTCTCGATTGGCAAGGCTGATGTCAGCCTATCTATCACTTTAATTAATTTCTATAACCACCTGATAATCCATTATTTTAGAACGTCACCCTGCAAAAACAATGATAGTAGAGACCGCGGGGGTCGTTGAGCCGGATCCAGGGTCCGATCTGTTCGCCAATTTCGTCGATGGTCCGCGACACGATATCGTCGCGGGCGGCGATTCCGAACCAATCGCCGACGCTGGCCAGTACCGTTAGCAGCCGGACGAGAAGCGAGTCATGCAAGCCCATCTGGGCCTCGAGGTAGTTGAGACGATAGTCTTGTCCGAGTCCTGCCATGACGGCAGCGGATGCCGCAGCCTCTTCCAGTGTCCCCAGTTCATCGACCAGCCCTATTTCCAATGCGCTGCGCCCCGTGAAAATCCTTCCGCCCCGCGCAAGCTCTCTGACTTTCTCGACCGGCATCTCACGAGATTCCGCCACTTGTCCGAGGAATCGTTCGTAACCGCTGTCAATGGAAAGCTGGATGATCTCTCTCATGTCGTCACTGAGCCCCCGGCCCAGGCGAAATTGATCGCTATAACGGGTCGTGCCAATACCGTCGACCGTCAATCCAAGTTCCGCAAATGCCCGATCGAATGTCGGCAGCATCGCCGTTACGCCGATCGATCCGGTCACCGTGTCGGGGTGCGCCCATATTTCTCGCGCCGGCAGCGAGATGATGTAGCCTCCGGATGCCGCGATGCCGCCCATCGAAACGACCAGCGGTTTGCCTGTTGCGCCGAGCCTTTCCAGTTCGGACATGATCAGTTCTGACGCGAGCTGGCTTCCACCACCCGAATCCACGCGCAGCACGATGGCCTTGATGTCATCATCGCGACGCGCGGCCGCAAGCAGGTCCGCCATCGACCGATCACCGACGTTACCCGGCGCCTGCCGGCCGGACAGGATTGTCCCCGCGGCGACAATGACGCCGATTTCGTTGGCCGATCGTTCCTGCGACAGACGGGAGAGGTTGCTTGCCGCCAGATAGTCGCGATGATCGATCCGCGCATAATCGTCGCCGTTCTCATCTGCACCGGCGATCTGCATGAGGTGTGTCCTGGCCTCGGTCGCTGTCCATAGCGCATCAACCAGACCTGCGGCGCGTGCGACAGCAGCTTCATTGCCAGCGGCCTCCGTAACCTCGACCAGGTAGTCGTCGCCCAGCTGCTGTATGGTCTCCGCGCTCAAACCCCTTGCGTCCGCGATATCCTGGCGATAGCTCAGCCACAGCTGGTCCAGGAATTCGCGACCCTCAACCTTCTCCTCGTCAGACATGCCATCGCGCAGGTAGGGGTCATACATCGACTTGTTCGGGCCGGTCCGGAACACGTTGCCATCGACAGATATCTTGTCCAGTGCGCTGCGGAAGTAGGTGCGGTAGAAACCGAACCCACGGAAGAAGACCTGGCCGAGTGGATGCATGTAGATCTCGTCGGCATGTGCCGCAAGGTAGTACTGCGTCTGCCCGTAACTCTTACCAACGGCGATCAGCGGCTTACCCGATTCGCGAAAAGCCTCCAGAGCCTTGGCAACCTGTCTGAGCTTTGTCATGTCGCCACCGGCAAATCGATCCAGCTGCAGGACCGCGACCTTGATCCGGTCATCCTTGGCAGCTGTTTCGAGGGCGGTAACGAGATGTCGAACCAGGGTCTGGTCATCGGCTTCACCCCGGGCGCTTCGCAGCGCACGATCGAGCGGGTCCCCGGTCAGCTGCTCAACGAGACGACCGGTCGGCGCCAGAACCAGGGCCGCCGAGTCCGGAACCGTGACAGTGGTTTCCGATAGCACGGCAAGCAGCAGCAAGACGAGGAGCAACGTAAAAACTATTCGAACGAAACGCCCGATGAGTTCGACGAGGCGCCACAGGCCCTTGAACAACTTGACGATGGGGTTTCCGGACATATTTGCTACCAGTTGCGCAAGTGCTTTGTCAGCCTGAATACGTAATCCGGTAGATTACGCCCAACTTGTCATCCGACACCAGCATCGAACCGTCACGCAGGACCACCACGTCCACCGGACGTCCCCAGGATTTGCCATCCTGCAACCAGCCTTCCGCAAAGGGCTCATAGGCGACCGGCGTACTGCCATCAAGCTTGACACGCATCAGTGAATAGCCGATCGGCACGCTCCGGTTCCACGAACCGTGCAGGGCGATGAACAATTGACCCTCGTATTCGCCGGGGAACATATCCCCCGAGTAGAAGGTCAGGCCCAGGGGCGCGA
>CAJIAD010000145.1_pt1 | contig 30266 bp, 26 predicted proteins | sample 9198981 | NCBI WGS metagenome assembly CAJIAD01 (sample SAMEA7708274, study PRJEB35096) | sediment metagenome | biome: marine neritic benthic zone biome [ENVO:01000025]; feature: sediment [ENVO:00002007]; material: shallow marine sediment [ENVO:03000034] sea grass bed [ENVO_01000059] ...
GAGGACAGCCTCGACCTTGGGCAAATCGGCCAATGCCACCCAGTCGTCACTATGCGCTCGGATGTAGACCAGCCAGGCCACGCTGTAGGTGAACAGCATGGGCAGGTCTTTTTCAGTCGCTGCACCGAGGCGTGGCTCCAGATCCTCGAATGGCAATTCGCCCATCCCGCAGAATCGACCTGACCCACTGCACAGCGCTCGCCCTGCGTAGTCGCGCCCCCGGCGCGAAAGACGGGCGGCTCGCTCCGGGTCCACGACGAAGACTGCTGCGTAGGCGGAATAAAGCGTCGCTGCCGCCAGAAGCATATCGCCATCGTCGGGGGACCCCTCGACGAGGCTGTCCATCAGGAGCAGGTAGGCCGGCGCGCCGTCCCGGACAAGTTCAGGGTCATCCTGATTCTGAATGGCCGCCGTCAGGTTGTCGGCGGCATCGTCGACCGCGGAACTGATGAATGCCGAGCATCCGGTCTGCAGGAATAGAATGACCGCCAGGCCGAGGAAACGGGTCAGCCACACGCGCCGCTTTTCGGCGCGCGTGAAAAAACTTCTGGCACAGCGCGCGGGCACCGGTCAGATCTTTTCCTTGATCCTCGCCGCCTTGCCGGTCAATTCGCGCAGATAGTAAAGCTTGGCCCTGCGGACATCCCCGCGTCGCTTCACCTTGATCTCACTGATGACCGGGCTGTGCGTCTGGAACACTCGCTCGACGCCCTCACCATGCGACATCTTGCGCACCGTGAATGACGAATTCAGACCACGGTTTCGCTTGGCAATGACGACTCCTTCGAAAGCCTGCAGTCGCTCCCGGGAACCTTCTTTGACCTTTACCTGAACGATCACAGTATCGCCGGGCGCGAAGTCCGGCACATCGCTTCCCATCTGCTCGCGTTCCAATTCTTCAATGATGTTGCTCATTTCTTCCACCCATCTGCAGCTTCGCAGCTATCTCCATACCCGTGCCGGGAATATCAGCCCTCTTCCCGTGCAGCGATAAAATCCTTCAACAACTCGCGTTGCTCGTCGTCGAGCTCCGCCTCGTCCAGCAATTCCCTGCGCCTCTCCCACGTCCGACCTAGCGATTGCTTCAAGCGCCAGCGACGGATCGCGGCGTGATCGCCCGACAGGAGCACGTCCGGTACATCCAGTCCTTCAACGGTCTCCGGCCTCGTGTAGTGCGGCCAGTCCAACAACCCCGTCTCAAACGAGTCCTGTTGCGCCGACTCCGCGTCGCCCAGTACACCGGGCAATCGTCTCGCCACCGCGTCTGCCAACACGAGCGCCGGTAGTTCACCACCGCTCAGCACGTAGTCGCCGATTGAGATCTCGTAGTCTGCTTCCAGCGACAACAGTCTCTCGTCGACACCCTCGTACCGTCCCGCCACGAGGATCAACCCCGGGCGGTCCGCCAATTCTCTCACAAGCGCCTGGTCCAGGCGCCTTCCCTGCGCGCTCATCAGCACGCAAGGACTGCTCTGCGGCATCCGTTCCCGCGCCGTTTGAATGGCGTCACGTAACGGCTCCACCTTCATGACCATACCCGGGCCACCGCCATAGGGCCGGTCGTCGACCGTGCGGTGAACGTCGGTGGTGAAATCCCTCGGATCCACCGTGCCAATCTCCACCAGTCCACGGTTCACGGCACGCCCGACAACGCCGAAACTTGCAAGGCTGTCTACCTGCTTCGGGAACAATGTGACGAATTCGATTCGCATCGTCCCGTCGCCCGAACTAGTAATCCGCTTTCCAGTCGACAAGGATTCGACCTGCGGCGAGATCGACCTCCTTGACGAACTCCCCTCTCACAAAGGGGATCAATCGTTCCCTGTCACCGTTGACGACGAGCACGTCATGCGCTCCGGTTTCGACCAAGCGCCGGACGGTACCCAATTCGTCACCCTCCACGTTAGTCACCTGCATCCCGATCAGATCAATCCAGTAAACCTGGTCGCCTTCCGGTTCCGGCAATTCGCTGCGCCGGATGGCAATGTCGGCTCCGACCAGCCGCGCTGCATCATCGCGGTCCTCGACACCTTCAAAACGGCCGATCAACTTGTCGCCGTGCCGCTTGCCTTCGACCAGTTGCGCCGGCCGCCATCGGTCGCCGCCACCCAGTTCGATCTCTTTGTAGCCGAGCAGGTTCTCTATCGGCGCCGTATGGGAAAAAAGCTTGACCCAGCCTTTGACTCCGAACAACCCGGAAACCTGGCCGACGATAACCCGCCGGTCTGGCGGGCAGGACACGAAGACCCCTCCTGCCAGGGCGCGCTCAGGCCGCCTGCTTGCGGTAGGACTTCATCAGCCCCGCAACGCGATCCGACGGCTTGGCACCCTTACCGACCCAGTAGTCGGCGCGCTCGAGATCCATCTGCAACTTGATCTCCTGCCCCTTGGCTACCGGGTTGAAAAACCCGATGCGCTCGATATACCGGCCATCCCGTCGGTTGCGGCTGTCTGTCACCACGATGTGGTAGAAGGGCCGCTTCTTGGCGCCACCCCGGGAAAGACGAATCGTCACCATTTTCCAATTACTCCCAGAAACCTTGCATAGTCACAGCCGGCGCGAGCCTTCCGGCCGGGCTAAACAGTCAATTTTAATGGATTTCCGGCAAATTGGAAGCGTTTAGAAGCCCATTCCGGGGGGGATTTTTCCCTTCATCGCTCGCATCATGCGGCCCATTCCGCCCTTGCCCATCTTCTTCATCATCTTCTGCATCTGCAGATGCTGCTTGAGCAATCGGTTTACGTCCTGGATCTGCACCCCGGCGCCCGCTGCGATCCGTCGCTTCCGCGATCCATTGATCACCTTTGGAAATCGCCGTTCCCCCGGGGTCATGGAGTCAATGACTGCAATCTGTTTCGTCATTTCGGCGTCCCCCATTCCCGCCGGGAGATTGCCTGCCTTTGACGGCAACTTGTCGATGAGCGCCGCCAGTCCTCCCATCTCGCGCATCTGAATGAACTGCTCGCGCAAATCGGCAAGATCGAAACCCCTGCCCTTGCGCAATTTGCGCGCCAGGCGATCGGCGGATTTTCGATCAACCTTGCGCTCAACTTCCTCGACGAGGGACACGACATCGCCCATGCCGAGAATCCGCGACGCGATCCGATCGGGATGAAATGGTTCCAGAGCGTCTGTTTTCTCCCCGACGCCCAGGAACTTGATCGGCTTACCGGTCACCTGGCGTACCGACAAGGCCACGCCACCTCGCGCGTCGCCATCGGCTTTGGTCAGCACGATACCCGTCAGCGGAAGCGCCTCGTCGAATGCCGCAGCGGCGTTCACGGCATCCTGCCCCGCCATGCTGTCGACCACGAACAGGGTTTCCAGCGGCCCTGCGGCGGCGTGAACCCTGCGCACCTCCGCCATGAGATCTTCGTCCACGTGAAGTCTGCCCGCGGTATCGAGGATCAGGACATCCAGTCCTTGCCGGCGCGCCGATTCCACTGCCCTGTTTGTTATCTCGACGGGGTCCTCGGAGGTCGCGCTGGCTTCGAACTGTGCGCCCACCTTGGTCGCCAGCTGCTCGAGTTGCTCGATTGCAGCCGGACGATAGATGTCGGTACTGGCAAGAAGCACTGATTTGCGTTGTTGTTCGATCAGCCAGTGGGCGAGCTTTGCCGCAGTGGTCGTCTTGCCCGCACCTTGCAGGCCCGCCAGGAGCACGATCACCGGGCGTTGCGAACGCAGGTCCAGTTCCCGGTTCTCCTCCCCCATCGTCCGGACCAGCTCGTCGTGGATGACCTTGATCAGCGCCTGGCCGGGGGTCAGGCTGCCGCTGACTTCCGTCCCGACGGCGCGGTCCTTTACCCGGTTGGTGAAATCCCGGACCACGGGCAGGGCGACATCCGCTTCGAGCAGCGCCATGCGCACCTGTCGCATGGTGTCGCGGATATTTTCGTCGGTCAGTCGTCCGCGCCCGGTCAGTGCGGACGCCGCCTTCGATAATCGTTCGCTGAGTTGTTCAAACATGAGGCTGCTTTGCCAGGTAGCGTGATTGCGTGCGAGCCCGGGAATCCGGATCCGGAATTATACCCACGGACCAATGCATGCGGGCTTTGAATGGAAGAAACCATGTGAGATTATCGTATTGCCCGTCTGACAGGGTGCAATACGGCAACTGCGTGCTCTTCATAACCATCGTCGCCTGCTACTTGATCGCCGCCTGGATGCTGGCGTCGCTACGCTACGCGGATACCGGTGAGCGTGTTTCACTGGGTCCGGCGCTGCCCGCACTGCTAATCGGTTTTCTGGGCCTGGGCCTGCATATATGGCTACTCTGGGGCGCGGTCCTTGCCGACGATGGCCTGATGCTCAGCATGAACAACGTCATTTCGATCATGGGCTGGCAGGTTGCCGTAATCGCCCTGATCGCCGCACTGCGCCCGCGCATCAGGGGCCTCTCGGCACTTCTTCTTCCTGTCGCTGCGCTGGCCGCCCTGATCGGCAGCGCCGGATCGGCGCCTGACATCATTCAGCATCTGAACTGGGAGATGCGTGCCCACATTCTCGTATCCGTAGCTGCTTACACCCTACTCAGCATCGGAGCGGCGATCGCGATACTGATCGCAATGCAGGATCGCAGCCTGCGTAGTCGCCATCCCGGACTTCTGCTACGGGTGTTGCCGCCCCTCGAGACCATGGAGCAGGTTCTGTTCGCCACGATCCATATCGGGGTCATCCTGCTGACGTTCTCGGTATTCAGCGGCCTGATCTTTGTTGAGAACGCATTCGCGCAGCACCTCGTACACAAGACCGTGCTCTCCATCGTGGCGCTGGTGGTGTTCACTCTGCTGCTGTTCGGGCGCTGGCGTTTCGGATGGCGGGGGCGTCGGGCGATTCACTGGACACTCGGAGGATATGCCTTGCTGGTTCTGGCCTACTTCGGCACCCGCATTGTCCTCGAAGTGATCCTTGGGCGGCAGTGGGGCTAGACCCCAGACAGCCAGCTTGACCTGGGCGTCCGGAGGTCGCCCGATTTGAGCGAGATTCCTCAATCCGGCGAAATGCCGATCGAAATGCTGTTTCTGTTGCTGGTCGCACTGCTACTGGTCTCAGCCTTTTTCTCGGGCTCCGAAACGGCCTTGATGAGCATCAATCGCTATCGGCTCCGTCACGCTGCCCGCGAAGGCCACCGCGCCGCAAGACTGGCGGAAAACCTGCTCAAGAAACCGGACCGCCTGATCGGCCTGATCCTGCTGGGAAATAACCTGGCCAATATCGTGGCGTCAGCTCTCGTCACGGTGATCGCGATCCGGCTGGGGGGACAAGGGGCCATCGCGATCGGTGCCGGTCTACTCACGCTGGTGGTATTGATCTTCGCAGAAGTCGCGCCGAAGACGGTCGCGGCGCTGCACCCGGAGCGACTAGCCTACCCTGCGGCCTTCGTCTACTACCCGCTGCTGAAGGTAGCCTACCCCCTGGTGTGGCTGGTCAACCTGATTACCAATGGGATCCTCCGCTTGCTCGGCCTGTTCCCGAAAGCCGGCCAGGGCGATGCGCTCAGCCAGGAGGAATTGCGCAGCGTGGTCGCGGAGGCCGATGTGCTGCTGCCCCGCCGCCACAAGGACATGCTGGTGGGAGTGCTGGATCTCGAGAAGGTGACCGTGGACGACATCATGATCCCGCGTAACGAGATCGACGGCATTGACCTGGAGGACGACTGGGATCACATCGAAGAGCAGCTGGAGGAGAGCCAGCACACGCGACTGGTGGTTTTTCGCGGCGACCTGGACGAAACGGTCGGCATCCTCCACCTGCGCAATGTTCTCAAGGATCTCAGCACCGGCGACCTCGATCTGGAGAAAATCGAACAACGGACGGGGGAAGCGTATTACGTTCTGGAAGGCACGCCGCTGAACCAGCAGATGCTCCATTTCCAGAAGGGGCGCCGCAGGATGGCGCTGGTCGTCGACGAGTATGGGGATATCCAGGGCATGGTGACCCTCGACGACATCCTCGAGGAGATCGTCGGCGAATTCACAACAGATACGTCGGATTTCTATCGCGACGTACAGAAGACGGCCGACGGTAGTTATGTCGTTCAGGGCAGCGCCAACGTCAGGGAGCTCAACCGTACGATGCAGTGGGATCTACCCACGGAGGGCCCGAAGACCCTGAATGGCCTGATCCTCGAGGAACTGGGCAGCATCCCGGACGCGGGCGTGTCATTGACGATCGCCGGCTATCCCATGGAAATCCTGCAGGCCAGTGGCAACGTGATCCGGTCGATTCGGATCCGCAAGGTCGCTCCCGAACTTTCGGCGACCGGGCCCGACTAGGAAAAAACGGCGTCCACCGCCTCTGACAAGCGTCCGACGCCGACCAGCTCGATGTCCCCCGACCGATACTTGGCGGCATTGGCTGATGGCACAACGGCCCGGCCATAACCCTGCTTCGCAGCCTCGCGCAATCGCTCGTCACCAAACGGAACCGGCCGGACTTCGCCCGACAATCCAATTTCGCCGAATACCACCGTATCGCGCCTGAGCGAGATATTGCGAAAGCTCGACAGGGTTGCGAGCAGCACCGGAAGATCGGCTGCCGTCTCGGCCACCCTCACGCCACCAACGACATTGACGAACACATCCTGGTCATGCATCGCAATACCACCATGACGGTGCATGACCGCCAATAGCATCGCGAGTCGCCCCTGTTCGGTACCGACTGCAACACGCCTCGGGTTGCCTCCATAGCTGCCATCGACCAGTCCCTGGATCTCCAGAAGCAGGGGCCGTGTCCCTTCCCGGGCGACCATGACGACGCTGCCAGGTACCGGATCGGGATGTCCCGACAGGAAGATCGCGGACGGATTGCGAACCTCCCTCAATCCGTCGTCCGCCATCGCGAATACCCCGATCTCATTCGCCGCACCGAAACGGTTCTTGACTGCACGAATGATCCGGAACCGGCTGCCCGCATCACTCTCGAAATACAGCACAGTATCGACCATGTGTTCCAGCACCCTCGGACCCGCGATCGCACCTGCCTTGGTCACATGCCCGACGATAAAGACCGAACAGCCGCTTTGCTTGGCGAAACGCACCAGGCGGGCTGCACACTCCCTGAGTTGACCAACGGCGCCCGGGGCCGACTCCAGTTCCTCGCTAAACACGGTCTGGATCGAGTCGACCACCATCACACTCGGCTTCTGGCTGCCAGCCTGGGCCAGGATGCCTTCTACGGAAGTCTCGGATAGCAATTGCAGGCGGTCCGCCGATACGCCAAGCCGTCTTGCCCGCATCGCGACCTGCCCCAGGGACTCCTCACCGGTCACATAGAGCGCATCCGTCGTGTCGGCCAGGCTGGCCAGCACCTGCAACAGCAGGGTAGATTTGCCGATGCCGGGATCGCCGCCGAGCAGGGTCGCCGAACCTGGCACGAGACCGCCGCCCATGACGCGATCCATCTCCCCGATGTTCGTCGAGATTCTTTGCTGAACGTCGTCTCCGACATCAGTCAGGAGCCTTGGCTTCTCACCGGCCCAGCCCGTTCTGGCGACTTTCTGACGGCCCGATGCACGGGTCTCGTCGAGCGTGTTCCAGGCATCGCAACCGGGGCATTGCCCCTGCCAACGGGGGGCCTCCGTGCCGCAATCCCGGCAGACGAAAATGCTCTTCTGACGCGCCATTCTGCCCCTGAATCCTGGTCCCGAACCGGCAAGTCTCGCACTTTAACGCGGCACGCATGGGCTGTCTGCCCCGGTATTGCCTAAATCGTGGATTTCGGTAGTGTTAACCACGTCATTGTCTGCCGGTTCTCACAGTGCTACAAAGCCGCAATGCAGGATCACCGGAAAACTAGCGACGCTGGCGCCCAGCTGACATTCGGCCAGTACAGTGTCAGCGGCGAGATCGGTAAGGAGCCGCTGGGCGCCTTATATCTCGCCAGGGACCCCAAATCCGGAAGCTCGGTGGTCATCAAGACCCTGCGCCTGATGGAGGAATTCGAACCGCGGGATCAGGAGGATGTGCGCAAGAGTTTCTTCCGAGAGGCCGAAGCGGCGACGCGACTGCGGCATCCGGGCATCCGCCAGCTGATCGAATCCGGCGAGAGCGATGGCGTCGCCTGGGTTGTCATGGAGTATGTCGAGGGCGAGCCCTTGACGCGGTTCACTGCAGACTACGAGCGATTGCCGATCGGCGATGCCCTCGAGTTGGTCGCGAGAGCGGCGGAGGCCCTGCACTATGCGCACGCGGAAGGCGTCGTCCACCGGGATATCAAGCCGGGGAACCTGATTTATGACCTGTTGCGCGATGAACTCAAGATCACTGACTTCGGGTTTGCGCACATCACGGATTCCGGTCGAACGAGAACTGGTCTAGTCCTGGGCACGCCTTCATTCAAGTCGCCCGAACAGCTCGCGGACGGCGAGGTCACCTACTCTTCTGACCTGTTCTCGCTAGGTGTTACCCTATACCAACTGATCACCGGCAAATTGCCCTTCCAGGCGGATTCCATGGTCGCTCTCATGCACAGCATCGTCAGCCTCCCGCACGTAACACCGTCCTCGGTCCGCCCCGAACTGACCCCAGGTATCGATGCGGTGATCGGCTGTGCACTGCAGAAAGATCCGCAGAAACGATTCCAGTCGGGTGTCCGGATGGCGGCGGCATTGCGCCGTTGTGCGGGCGCTCTTGCTGCATGAACAAGCCAACCAACAAGAATCCCGCCTTCAAGGGCAAGATCCGGGTTGTCAGCGCGACAGATACAGGCCGCGTTCGCGAACATAATGAGGACGCAGCCGCAGCCGACATGGACCTCGGGCTGATTGTGCTGGCCGACGGTATGGGCGGATACAACGCGGGTGAGGTAGCGTCCGAACTGGCGATCAAGACGATCATAAACCTGACCCGCGAGGGATTGGACCCGGAGACCCGGGGCGAGATCGACGAACAGAGCGGACTGATGCGTCAGTCGATTGTCTTGCGCAATGCCGTGTCACGAGCGAACAAGATCATTTGGCAAACCGCCCAGAGCCAGCCCCAGTGCAAGGGCATGGGTACAACAGTCGTCGCGTGCCTTTTCCATAACGACAGGATCTCGATCGCCCATGTAGGCGATTCCAGGCTTTACCGACTCCGTGACGATCAGTTCGAGCAATTGACGCTGGATCATTCACTGCTTCAGGAACTGGTAGACAGGGGTTTCTACTCGCAGGAAGAGGCGCAACGATCCACGAATCGAAACTATGTAACGCGGGCCCTTGGCGTCGAAGCAGCCGTTGAAGTCGAGGTCCAGGAAGAGCCCGTTCGCGAAGGCGATCTGTTTGTCCTTTGCTCCGACGGCCTGACCGATATGGTCGAGGACGAGGATATTCATTTAACAATCAATACCTTTAATGCTAATCTTAAGACCGTAGCTGAGCAGCTGGTTGAGTTAGCGAACCAAAACGGTGGTCGCGACAACATTACAGTGTCGATGGCCATGATTCTCGGATCATTTGCTGAGCGAAAGGGAATCGTCGGCAAGATCAAGAAGATATTGGGATAGGGTAATCCTGCAGGGACAATGGCGCGATTGATATTGAGTATCGATGGGCAAACGCTCGCCGAGTACAACATGACCAAAGAGCGTTACACGGTCGGGCGGCTGCCCGATAATGACGTTCGCATCGATAATCCGGCGGTTAGTGGCCACCATTCACTGATTATCAACATCCTCAATGACTCCTTCATCGAGGATCTGAACAGCACTAACGGCACCTACGTGAACGGCAAGCTCGTCAAGAAGCATGCCTTGCAGCACGGTGACCTCGTCACGATCGGGCACCACCAGATAAAGTTCGCCGACCAGCACTCGGAAGAGGGCGAACAGGACGATTTCGAAAAGACCATGGTCATCAATCCCCGGTCGCAGGATGAGGAAGCGCTCGAACAGGCACGCATGGCGCTTGATCAGGAAGCACCGGCGACCAACGGCAGCCAGCGCGACAATACCGTCGAAACCGCCCGACTCCAGGTACTGACGGGAGAGTTCGCCGGTCGCGAGGTTAACCTCACGAAGGGACTGACAACCCTGGGCAGAGCCGATAGCCATGTCGTGGCAATCACACGCCGTCCCAATGGCTACTACATCGTGCATGTGTCGGGAAGCAGCCCGGACGACGAACCGCAGATCAACGGGTCATCCCTGGGCGTGGGTGCCAGGCAATTGCATGACAGCGATGTCGTCGAACTGTCTGGCGTCAAGCTGGGTTTCTTCGCGACAACCTAGGCACGGCAGACCCGCAGTCCCGGTAGTTCCGTCAGATGACGCGCATCGCAACGCGTTGCGTCACACCGCAGAGCAGTTCATAGGGAATGGTGCCGGCCGCGCGGGCCAGCTCCTCGACCGGCAAGCCGCTTCCCCAGAGCAATACCTCATCGCCAACCCTGGCGTCCGGAACCTGGTTCAGATCCACCGTGATCAAGTCCATGGAGATGCGCCCGACAAGCGGGACGCGGCGCCCGTCGACGATCACGGGAGTGTCGTTGCCCAGGTGGCGGCTGTAGCCGTCGCCATAGCCGATCGCGGCGACACCGAGCCGGGTGTCGACAGGGGCCACCCAACGCCCGCCATACCCCACGGCGGCACCAGCCGGAATGCTTTTGATGGCGATGAGTTCCGACGTCAGGTTCATGGCCGGTTTCAGGCCGAGGTCCGCAGCCGTGCGATCCGCGAACGGCGAGACACCGTAGAGCATGATGCCCGGCCTGACCCAGTCTGCATGGCTGTCCGGACACGCGAGGATCCCGGCGGAGTTCGCGATCGTACGTTCCGCACAGACGCCCGCCATGACATCGTCAAACAATGCGATCTGCCGACTGGTCGTGGCGAGCGACGGATCCTCCGCACTGGACAGGTGTGTCATGTAGCGGATCGGCGCGGCTACCGAGCGGCAGGACGCGAGCCTGTCGGCAGCCATCCCCGCGTCACCCGCAGGAAATCCAAGCCGGTGCATCCCCGTGTCGATCTTCAGCCAGACCTGGAATCGATGTGCCCCGTCGTACTGTTCGAGCATTTCCAGTTGTTCGGGCGAGTGCACTACGAGCTCGAGAGCGAGGGACGAGGCCAGCCCCATCTGCTCCGTATGAAAAATCCCCTCGAGCAGGATGATCCGGTGCTCCAGACCCGCGTCTCTGATCGCTTTCGCTTCCTCCAGCCGGGCAACACCGAAGGCATCGGCATCCTGGAGGGCGCTGGCCGCCTGAACAATGCCGTGGCCATAAGCATTGGCCTTGATAACCGCCATCACGCGGCTGGAAGGTGCAACGGACCGGACCACGCCGAGATTGGCGTGGAGCGCGCTAGTGTCGATGGTGGCACGAGCCGCCCGGTTCACCCGTAGGCCTCATCCCCGTATGCATCGGGCGCAAAGCTCTCGAACTTGGTGTACTCACCAAGAAACGTTAGCTGGATGTCGCCGATCGGCCCGTTTCGCTGCTTTGCGATGATGATATCGGCAATACCCTTACGCAACGTGTCCTTGTTATAGACCTCGTCGCGATAGATAAAGGCGATGAGATCTGCGTCCTGTTCGATCGCCCCTGACTCCCGAAGATCTGACATCACCGGCCGCTTGTCCGTACGTTGCTCGACGCTGCGATTGAGCTGTGACAACGCGATAACCGGTAGCGAAAGTTCCTTCGCGAGCGCCTTCAGAGACCTGGAGATCTCGGAAATCTCGGTGGCCCGGTTTTCGCCACTGCCGGAGACCTGCATCAGTTGCAGGTAATCGACCACGATCAGGCCGAGACCATGCTCTCTCTTCAGCCGCCGTGAACGGGCCCTCACCTCGGTGGGGTTCAGTGCGGGCGTATCATCAATAAATACCTTCGCGCCTGACATGACACTGACGGCAGAATTGATCCGGTGCCAGTCTTCGTCTGAGAAGTTACCCGTCCGCAGATGGGACTGGTTTACCCGCCCCAGCGAAGAAATCATGCGGAAAGAAAGTTGTTCCGCCGACATCTCCATGCTGAAGATGGCGACTGGCAATGCCGCGCTGATCGCGATGTGCTCCGCGATGTTCATCGCGAAACTCGTCTTACCCATTGACGGCCTGCCAGCAACAATCACCAGGTCGCCCGCGTGCAAACCTGCAGTCATGCGATCCAGGTCATCGAAACCGGATGGCGCGCCCGTGACATGCCCTTCCGAGCTTTGCAGCTCGTCCAGTCGATCGATAGTTGACGGCAGGATGTCCTTGAGTGGGACGAATCCCGAACCGCGCCGCTTGCCCTTCTCCGCGATCTCGAAAACGCTGCGTTCGGCCGAATCGACGAGATCCGATGCGTCGCGCCCATCACTCTGGTAGGCACTGCCCGCGATTTCGCCCCCGACCCGGATAAGTTCGCGCAGCATCGAACGCTCGCGCACGATCTCGGCATAAGCCAGCGTGTTCGCGGCGCTTGGAGTGTCGTTCGCCAACTGACCCAGGTACGCCAGCCCGCCAGCATCCTCCAGCTGGCCCCGGCGTTCCAGGAACTCTGAAACCGTGACCGCGTCGCAAGGCTGGTTGCGCTCCGCAAGCTCTCCGATGGCATCGAAGATAAGGCGGTGATCCCGACGATAGAAATCGTCGGCCACAAGCTTGTCGCCAACACGCTCCCAGGCCTTGTTGTCCAGCATCAGACCGCCGATAACGGACTGCTCCGCCTCTAGCGAATGAGGCGGTACCTGGAGGGAATCGATTTCCCGCTGAAGCCTGTCCTGGGTTGTTGCCACGCCTGCCGGTCAGATCCGTTGAGGTTATCGGGAGCAGAACGAAGATAACACAGTGGGGGCGCAGCAAGTGCGCCCGCATCCATCTACTGCTTCTCTTCCCCTGTCGGCTCGTCGGACGACGACTCGGAATCGGCCTCTGACTGGTCGGTCGGCTGATCCGACTCGTCCGCCGACTCTTCCTCCGTCGTCTCGGCGAGCAGGCGTTCCTCCAACTCGGCGCCGCCTTCCCCGATGACATTGATCGTCAGGGGCACGTCGACATCTGCATGGAGGTGAACCGAAATCTCGTGTTCCCCGACCAGGCGAATGGGTCCGTCGGGCATCCGGATTTCATCTCGCTCGATCGGTGCACCGGCCTCGGCGGCTGCCGCGGCGATGTCTATCGTACCGACAGAGCCGAACAGCTTGCCTTCCGACCCGACCTTGCACGGAATGACGAGACCCAGCTCGGCGATCGCTGACGCCCGGTCGTCGGCCTGCTTGCGGGAATCCGCCTCCTTGGCCTCCAGCTCCGCACGACGTTCCTCAAATTCCGCGATGTGCTCGGGCGTCGCCAGCGTGGCCTTGCCCTGCGGGATCAGATAGTTGCGACCATACCCGGACTTGACCTTCACCGTATCGCCGATGCTGCCCAGGTTGTCGATTTTTTCTAAAAGTATTACTTCCATTTCCGTTTCCATACCGATCGACCATTCGGCGACCGGATCCTTTCATCTACCCAAATTAGAACTATGTCGCGTTCGGGTCGCGACCCCTGAAATTTGCCCAAGTATCCGCCAATCCTGCCATCGCCAGCGCAGGCGCCATGAATCCCATCCCGAAGATCAGGAAGACATAAACCGCCGCCAACGCCACCGAAGGCCATTGCCGGACGCGCGCGATGCTGTGCAACACTGCCAGTCCCTGGAAGACATAGACGGCCACCAGCACCACGGCCAGGTTCCGGAACAGCAGATTGTCGCTCACCGCGACGCCGATGATTGTCGCGGCTGCTATGACCCCCAGAAGGCTGCCAAGACGCAGCGACCGGAAAGCGTCGCCCAATGCGCCAGGGTTACTGATCGACGCGTGCCACCACATGCCGGTAAGCAGTCCCAACAAGGCAATCAGAAACAGTGATGCCGCCATCAACCCGGGCAGTATCTCTGCGAGCATGACCAACAAGTCTTCGTTGCTGACACCCTCGATCATGCCTTCCTGCAGCAATGGTGCCATCTCCTCGACAAAAGCGGTTGAGAGCCCGCCATCGGCCGGATTGGTCACGCCGAACCACAACAAAACCACGCCGAGTGACGCGAATGCGGCGAAGGAAACGCTCGGACCAAGGCGACCGAATCGCCGCAGCATCTCCGCGAGAGCGAGAGCAGGCGCCCAGAACAGCAATACAGCGCCTATCGCGGTTGTCGGTCCCTGGCCGGTCGCCAGACCGATCGCGAGCAGGACTGCGGCCGCCACGGCGGCGGCAGAAAGCCCGAACATCGCCCCTCTCTTCAGACTCGCCAGAACGAGGGCTGCGGAACCGATGAACCCGAACAGTGGTAACCATGTCAGCGCCGCGGCCACCAGGCCAGCCCTGACCACGCTTCCGACTATCCAGTCAGCGAATGACTTCACGGTCTGATCCGGGCGAGCCCGGACACCACTCAGTGCTGATCGGTGTAGGGAAGGAGCGCGAGGTATCGCGCCCGCTTGATCGCCGTTGCCAATTGCCGCTGGTAATGCGACTTGGTGCCGGTGATGCGGCTGGGCACGATCTTCCCAGTCTCGGTGATGTAATTCTTCAGCGTCGCGAGATCTTTGTAATCGATCTCCTTGACACCATCTGCGGTGAAGCGGCAGAACTTTCTGCGGCGAAGAAATCTGGCCATTATCCTGTTCCTCTGTCTGATTCCGTACCCGGGGAGTGCGCGACCCTAGCCGGATACCTTTTGAGCTGCACTGTCATCGCTGGCTTCCGTAGACTCCTTCGCGACGTCCTCGCTCGCCTCCGGCTTAGCGGTCTTTTCTTCTGCTACGGCCTCAGCCGGCGCTTCTTCAGCAGCGGGCTTGGCAGCCTCCTCAACAGCAGGCGCTTCCTTCGCAGGTTCTTCCTTTGTGGCTGCTTCCTTGGCCGGTGCTTCCTTGGCCGGTGCTTCCTTTGCCGGCGCCGCGCGGTCCCTGTCCCGCGGTCTGCGATCGCCACGCTCCTTCTCGTCACCATCGCCACTCTTGGCCATCGGTGACGCCTCGGTGACGGCCTCATCGCGATGAACTACGAGGTGGCGCAATACGGCGTCGTTGAAACGAAACGCGCCGAGCAACTCGTCCAGAGCACCCTGGTTCGCCTCGATGTTGAGAAGGATGTAGTGGGCCTTGTGGATCTTGGCGATCGGATGGGTCAGCTGGCGCCGCCCCCAGTCCTCTTCGCGATGGATCTTGCCGCCCTGGTCCTCGATCATCCCGCGGTAGCGTTCGATCATCGACGGGACCTGTTCGCTCTGGTCCGGATGAACCAGGAACACGATTTCATAGTGACGCATAATTTTTTTCCCTTCGGCTATGAGCCGCCCGCTGGCGTCAACCCCGGTGCGGCAAGGAATCGAATTGTCTTTCTCGCAGTACCCGGCGAGTCGTCGATTCCGGGCCCGTTTACGGACCCGATCGAAATACTCGGGAGGGGTACGGCGAACGGGGTATTTTAACGAAGGCTGGTGCAGATAGGCAAGCAGTCATTCGGCGGCCGTACGGGCCTGCAGCGCCAGGTACAGGCAGACGCCGGTCGCCACGGACACGTTAAGGCTCGCAACCTCACCGCGCATCGGGATTTCCGCCAGTACGTCGCAGTGCTCGCGGGTCAGGCGTCGGAGCCCTTTCCCCTCCGAACCCATCACGATAGCCAGTGGTCCATCCAGGTCAGCCTCGTAAATCGAAACGGGTGCATCTTCGGCTGTGCCCACTGTCCAAATGCCGCGTTCCTTGAGCCAGCGCAGCGTCCGCGCCAGGTTGGTCACCCGGACGAACGGAACCGATTCGGCGGCCCCTGACGCAGTCTTGCGCACAACTGGCGTTAGTCCGACGGTGCCATCACGCGGTGCGATGACGGCATGAACGCCTACGGCGTCGGCCGTCCGCAAACAGGCCCCAAGATTGTGCGGATCCTGAATCCCGTCCAGAACGAGCAGAAAGGCGGGCTTGTCGAGCCGATCAAGGATGTCTCGCAGGTCTTCTTCTCCGACCTCGCGTTGTGGCCGGCAGCGCGCGACGATCCCCTGGTGAGCACCGCCGTCGGTCATCCGCTCAAGTGTCCGTTTCGGCACCCTGGATACCGCAACCCCCGTGCTCCGGAATTTCTCCAACAGCTCCTCAACCCGGCGATCGTTGCGGCCCTCCATGATGCAGACCTCAAGCATTGACTCCGGGGCGCGGGCCAGTACACCCGCCACCGCATGCAGGCCCCAGATACTGATGGAGCTGTCGCCACTCCTGCGACTCACCGGCGTCTCCTTCCCCTGCCCTTGCGCCTGCCCTGGTCGCGGCCCGAACTGCCACCCGCGGTGACTGGCTCGAAATCGATCTTCCGGTCCTCGAGATCGACGCGAATGACCCGGACCCGGATCCGGTCCGCGAGCTGAAAGCTCTCACCGGTGCGCTCGCCCTTCAATCTGCGATGCACAACATCCCGATGAAAGTAGTCGGACCCTAGCGAACTCACATGTACCAGCCCTTCAATCTGCAGGTCGACGATCTGCGCAAAGAGCCCGAAATCAGCGACGCCGGTGACGATCGCGTCGAACTCCTCGCCAAGCTTGTCCGCCATGAACTCACACTTCAGCCAACTCATGGCATCGCGCGTTGCATCGTCCGCACGGCGCTCCGTCGTCGAGCAGTGCTTGCCGAGGCTCTCCATTTCCCCCTTCCCGTACGGGAATTCGCCCAGCCCGCCTTGCAACACCTTGCGGATACCCCGGTGCACCATCAGGTCCGGGTAGCGCCGGATCGGCGACGTGAAATGGACATACTCTTCCAGCGCAAGACCGAAGTGCCCGATGTTGCGCGGCTGGTAGACCGCACGCGGCAAGGATCTCAACAAGACAGTTTCTATCAGTGCCTCATCAGGTCGACCGACGATCTGCCGCACAATGGCGTTGTAATGCCGGGGCTCGATCCGGTCGCGCCGTGGCAAACGTATCCCATAGGCTTCGAGGAACACCGCGAGTTCCTCCATCTTCTCCTGCTCCGGACCGCCGTGCACCCGGTAAAGTGCCGGAACGTGGTGCTTCCTCAGGAACTTGGCGGCCTCGACATTGGCCGCGATCATGCATTCCTCGATCAGCCGATGGGCATCGTTACGGGTCGTCGACTCGGCTCTGGCGATCTTCCCGTCGCGACCAAATTTGAATTTGACTTCCGGCAGTTCGAACTCGATCGCACCGCGTTCGCGGCGCGCGCCGAGCAATGCCTGAAAAACATCTCTGAGCGCTTCGAGGCGTGGCATGAGATTGCCAAGCCGACGCCGTGTCCGCTCATCGCCATCCAGCGCGGCACCGACTTCATCGTAGATCAGCCGTGCATGGGATCGCATCAATCCCTCGAAGAATCGCGACACCGTGACTTCGCCGGCATCGTTGACATGCATTTCGCAGACCATGCACAACCGGTCCACGCGGGGATTGAGCGAACAGAGCCCGTTCGACAACGACTCGGGCAGCATCGGCACGACTTTGCGCGGGAAGTAAACAGAGGTCCCGCGATCCGCGGCTTCGCCATCCAGCGCCGAGTCCGGACGAACGTAGTGCGAGACGTCAGCAATCGCGACCAGGAGTCGCCAGCCGGCCCCCGCCTTCTCGCAGTAGACCGCATCGTCGAAATCTTTCGCGTCAGGGCCATCGATGGTCACCAGCGGCATTTCGCGAATGTCCTCGCGACCGGCCTTGTCCCGGGGCGCTACGCGACCGCCGAAGGAGTCTGCCTTTGCCAGTGCCTCGTCCGGCCATCGGAACGGGATGCCATGGGCGCGGATAGCCACTTCGGTTTCCATCCCTGGCTGGTCCGGGTTGCCCAGCACCTCCGACACCCGCCCCAGCGGCTGCCTGTTTTTTTCCGGTTGATCAAGGATCTCGGCGACGACGATGTCGCCGGGCTTCGCACCGCCCGTTTTTCGTGGCTGAATCGAAATCTGGTGCGTGATTCGCGAGTTATCCGGAATCACGAAACCCAGTCCACCCTCGCGGACATACCTGCCTACTACCTCGTTGCTGTTCCGCTCAAGGACCTCGACCAGTGAACCCTCTGCGCGCCCGCGATTGTCCCGCCCCTTGAGCCGGACCGCGACGCGGTCGCCGTGCATGATCTCTCGCATTTGCCGTGGCGCGAGATAGAGATCGTCTCCCCCATCATCGGGGATCACGAAACCGTATCCATCGCGGTGACCAACGACGCGGCCTGTGATGACATCGAGCCTCGCGACCAGGCAATAGTCGCCACGCCGGTTGGTGATGATCTGCCCGTCGCGGATCATGGCCGACAGGCGGCGACGCATCGCATCCTGCTGCTTTCGCGACGGTAGCCCCAGAGCCTTGAACAGTGATCGGGCCGGCATGGGCGCACCATGGCTGCGCAAAGCAGCCAGTACGTCGTCGCGTTCCGGGATCGGGAATCGGAACCCGCCGCCCGCTTCGCGATAGTCGCGATCTTTACTTTTTGATTTTCTTGGTTTTTTTGACATCTCGTTGATCTCGACCCGAACCAGACCATCGATGGCGTTCGGATTGACAAGGATACCGGCTATCGGTAAATTTCGCGCTCCATTTCGTGGTGCCGTCCGGTGCCCGACCTCGTGCCGAGGTGGCGGAATTGGTAGACGCGCTGGCTTCAGGTGCCAGTGGGGGTAACCCCGTGGAGGTTCAAGTCCTCTCCTCGGCACCAACAACGGCCCCATTCAGGGGCCTTTTGTTTTTCCGAGAGAGGACGCCCTCCAGTATCACCGGCGTTCCACGTCCTGATCCTGCAAGTTCGACCGCCGGTACTGCCGCAACAATGCCTGCACTGCAGGCGGCGGCCGGGTTCAAGTCCTCTCCTCGGCACCAATATCGACCCATATCAAGGGGTCTCATGTTTCGCCGCGGGAGGACGCCCTCCAGAGGAAAGGCGGGCGCAGTATACAGGCAACCTGGTTCGGTCGCTCACCCAATCGGGTGCCCTGCGACGAGCGACAACTGAGCAACCGGGTTCAAGTCCTCTCCTGGGCACCAACAATGGCCTCTATCGAGGGGCCTTTAGTTTCCCGCCGGAAGCCGTCCTCCGGACGGAAGGCTGCGCCAGCATATAGGCAAGCTTGATCAGATGCCTGCCTAATCAGTGTCCGACCCGGCACCGGCGGCGCTATCACCGCTCCCGGGTTCCGCATCCACGATCTCTCTCTGCAGCTTCTTGCTGAGACCCGACAGGACCAGCGCATGTGAGCGACAGACCAATGCCTTGAGGTCATCGTCCGGCAAGCAGCAATTCGCGGGATCGATCTGCACCCAGGACGCGCGCGCCAGGTAAGGAGCCGGCACGATACCGGGCTGATCGGTCAACTCCAGGAAGCGCTCCTTATCGCACTTGAACGAATATCGGCTGTCTGGTTCCAGACCCGAGCAGGCGAACATCTTGCCGGCGATCTTGAATACCCTGTCATTTCCCCACTGGATATTCTCTGTCGCACCCGGTAGCGACATGCATATCCGTCGCAATTTTGAGGTGTCCATAAGCGATCACCGGGTATCCCGATAGGTTTGCAATGTCGGATCAACAGACCACGACTATTGAGCATACCTGTGGTGCCGGCATCAAGCAGAGATCGCTTCTGCCACTGGCCCTGATCAAGGTCGCAGGAACGACGTTAAGCGTTATTTTATTTAACATAATGCGATTTACAACTTGTTGTTTTCATTGTTTTTATTGGCATGGCGAATCGTTCTGTGACTGCTATTATGTTAATAGAGAGTGGTGTTTCGTTGATCGACGCGACCCGAGCGGAAGCGGTCGACGAGCGATGGCCAAATAACAGGGCGCAAACCCACACGAGAAGAGATTCCAGGCGCCGCCGACAGCCACCAAACGGGTCCCCCGCAAGGAGGCTCCCATGGCTAGGTATCTGTACTCTATTCGGGCGAGAACGGCGCTTTTTGTGGCATTGATCGGATTGACCGCGATGGTCACGTCGTATTCGATCTGCGCTCAAACACAAACCGATCCGTGGGTCTTCGCCAGCTCACCCGACTGGTTCAATATGGACGTGGCCGACCTGTCCGGGTCGACGCCCGACGTACCCCAGGCACCCGGGTGGCCGCTCGGAGCCTCGGATGGGCTGAACGGCGTGTCGCCCGAAATGCTGCAGGTCTATAACCAGATTGCAGCCGAGATGTCGTCCCGGGGCGCGGACTCCCTGGCCAGTGCCGGCGACCTGATTAACGGGTACTGGTTTGGCGATCCCGCGCTGGACATGTTCGATCCCGGAACGCGAGACCGCAGGACCGCGATCGACACGGCGGCAGATATCTACTATCCCTGGCTCCGCCAACTGTTCGCCAGCCATGGCATCACCACCCTGATTGGCGCCCTCGGCGACCATGAAATCGGCGACAACCCCTGGCCCCCCGGCTCGGAGAAGTCGCTTCACGTTCAGAACATGAAAGAGGCTTTCGGTCGCAATATGGTCGCGCCCCTCGGTCTGCCGGAGCGAATAAATGGCGCAAGGACACGGCCCATCGGTACAGCATTCGAGAACAGTTCATTCGCTTTTCAGTTGCGCAACGTGCTGTTCGTCAGCGTCGACGCATTTCACCAGGCCGATCCGGCGGCGAACTCGAATGCTCTCGAAGGTTCCGTCACCTTCGAGGTGACCGGCCAACACTTGCAATGGCTATCCGACATCCTGACGGCCGCCGATGCCGACGCCACGATCGACCACGTGATCGTCCAGGGCCATGTGCCAGTTCTCGACCCCGTGCGGATACAGCTTTCAAGCGGCCTCATGATGATCGATCGCGAAGATTCTGCTTTCTGGCAGGTCCTTCGCGACCACGACCATAGTAACGGTGGCAAGGTAAGGATGTATTTCGCGGGCGAAGTTCATGTTCCAACTGTCGTCGTTGACCCAGGAGGTGACATTGTCCAACTCGTCCACGGCAATCCACCTACCGGGTTCAGTGCACCCGGCTACGCGCCCGGGAGCAACTACGTCCTGTTTACCGTCCATCCGCAACGCATCGAAGCAGAACTCAGACGGTTTGAATTGACGGCCGACGGAACCAGCCAGTTCTGGCAGGCAGGGACGTTTGGCTATGACAACGGCCCGGCGTCTGTCGGTCCGAATGCGACTGTCGGCAGCACTGGCGAAGGCACGCTGGTCATCGATTCCGGCAAGACGGACACGCTCATCCAGGGCACAGGCTGGCTTGAACCGGTGCCAGCCTCGGGTCTCGCTGTTCAGTTCCAATTCGATGCACGCACCCAACGGGGCAACTACAGCAACACCGGATCGTTCGGTGATCTGTACTACGAAGGATTCGAACGCGGATACATCAAGGAAGTTGATGGAAAATTCGGTGAGGCGATCGACCTTGACGGTGCCAGCGGCTACGTCGAATCGGGGCGCGGCAGCATCAGTGGAGGCGAAACCCGAACGATCGGCGCCTGGGTCAAGCTGACGGCTGCATCAATACGGACGATTGTGAGCTACGGCACGAGATCCGGAGACGTCAACAGCCGCTTCAACTTCCGGATCCGCGCAGGAAAGCCGCAACTCGAGATCGGCACGAAGATCAACTGCAATGCCGGCAACTCACCAATCGTCAATGACGGCACATGGCATCACGTTGCCGTAGCGCTGGCGGGAAAACACGTTAACCGCTGTGAGGACGTGCGTTTCTTTGTCGACGGCGCCGGGTATCCTTCGTCCAGCGTGTCTGACGTCATCAACACGACGCCATGGAACCAGCTTCGGATCGGCGTCAACTTCAAGGCGAATGCCCAGTACTTCAAGGGCAGCCTGGATGACGTCGCCGTATGGCATGCAGCGCTGACTGACGGCAAGATCAAGGCGCTCGTCAACGCGGCGAATGAGACCACCCTCCGATACGACGCGCGAGACATGGATCAACTCTTCCGGCTCTACGATCGTCGGACCGGCAGCGTCGTCATCGACTCTTACGAATGGCGCTATGCCACCGGCCTGCCTGGCGAAGCCGGCGAGATCGGCCCATACGCCCAGGGTTACTACATACAGATAGATCAGGCGGGTACGGGAGTTGCCACCGAATCCGGGACGCCGCCACCGTCTCACTACGGGTTGTTGTGCAGCAGCGACAGCGTTGTGGATGGCAATGATCCCACCTGCGATGGAGGGACATTTGACGACAGGTTGTGGGTCTACCTGTGGCCCGAGACCGATGTTGGCATAGTCGATTTCTATCTTGATGGACAGCTCAACAATCGCGAGAACTACGCGCCTTGGGAGTTGGACGGTGGCCAGTCGACGCTATTGTCAGACGGCACACACGATATTCGCGCCCTCATCTCGCTGCAGAACGGCGACACCGAGGAAGCGACTGCGACAATCGAGATCGGATCCGGCACGCCGCCTCCGCCCGAAGGCGACCATACACTCCTATGCAGCGCGGACTCGATCGTGGATGGTAATGATGCCGCCTGCAACGGTGGGATGTTTGACGACAGACTTTGGATTTACCTGTGGCCGGAGTCGGATGTCGCCAGAGTCGATTTCTATCTCGATGGGCAACTCAACAATAGCGAAAACTACGCGCCCTGGGAGTTGGGGGGCGGCCAGTCGACGCAACTGACAGAGGGCATACATGAGATTCGCGCCCTCATCACGCTGCAAAGTGGCGATACCGAGGAAGCGAGTGCGGCGCTGGAAATCTCATCGGGTGCGCCACCTCCTCCACCAGCTGAATACACACTTCTCTGTAGCACAGATGCGAAGGTGGACGGCAATGATGCCGCCTGCGATGGGGGAGAATTCGGAGACAGGCTCTGGATCTACCTGTGGCCGTCCTCAGGGCTGACGAGGGTACGATTCCTCCTGGACGGTGTTGTCACGAACATCGAGAACTACGCGCCATGGGAGCTCCACGGCGGTGATCCGACACTCCTCGCGATCGGTTCACATACGGTTCAGGCAAGGGCAACGACAGACGAAGGCGCTAAGTTGAGGTTCTCCGCGCAGTTTGTTGTGAATTAGCATCCCCGTAGCCGCTGCGGATCGCGACCCGGTCCGCACCACTCGAAAACAAGATACGGGCACAAAAAAAAACGGCCCCGCGATTGCGGGGCCGTTCCTATCAGACGATCTGTCTGGTCAGCGTGCGTCGACTTACTTGAAGTCCATCGCGGCGCGAACCATGAAGATGTTGGGCTCGTCCTGATCGCCACCGATACCGACGCTGGCAGCGGTCGGATCGGCATCCACAGCGATGTAGTTCGCCATGAACCGCAGATAAGGATTCACGTAGTAATTCACGGCCAGCGTGATGTTGTCTTCCTCACCGCCGTTGATGCTACCGTCCTCGAGATCCAGCGAGCTGTAGCGGACCGCGACTTCCCAGGCATTGGTGGCCTTGGTGCGACCGAACTTGCCACCCTTGTAAGAACGGCTCTCGCCGGTGATGAACCAGCTGCCATAGACGTAGTAGCCGCTGAAATCCGGCTCGTCGCCCTGGTCCCGGTTGACGGTCTGCTGCATCCACTCACCCTGTACCGAGAAGGGACCGAACACGCCGGCGCCCTCCAGGCCGTAGGTGACGATGTTGTCGACGTCGGTCAGCGTGCCGGAGTCAACGAAGCGGACGTTGGACTGGTGCGCTTCAGGTCGCGCGCGGACACGGTACTCTTCGTCATCCGTGCTGGGTGGTTCCTGCCAGTTGGCCGACGCGCCGAAATGCAGCTGGTTATCGCCCCACTTCGGTCCCCAGGTCAGACGACCTGCAACGCCCATACCCTCATCGGCGCCTTCCGAGTCATCTTCTTCCTGACCGAAAACGGACGCAGCGTAGTGCCAGGCATCGTTGTCGCCGGAAAAGCCGATGCCGATGCGGCGGCTCGGGACGAACGCATTAAGCATCGCCCGCTCCATGAAGGTGATGTACTTCGAGCTCGTCAATTCCTCGAGACCCATCTCCTGCTTGAACTGACCGACCGTGAATTTGCCAAAGTCGAAGCCTGTGTACTGGATATACAGGTCCTTCAGCGTCGTCCCATTACCGGCGAAATCGTACTGGGCCTTGTACTTCCAGTCGTCCGCGATGTTGCCCGAGGCGAACAGCCGCGCGCGGCGGAATTCCGTACCGGAATTCAGGTCGACCTCGTCCTCGTCGAACGCGGTACCGTCCACCTGGATTCGGCCGCCGACCGACACCGTCATTTCCGCGTAGGCGGGGGTGCTTGCCACTGCGAAAACAGCCAGTCCGGCAACGATGCCGGGCAGCATAAATCGAGTCTTCATCGATTTACTCCTTGCTTGATTAAGAAAAGAAATCCGGTTGTAGGATAGGAATATGTTCCGTACAGATTGGACACTGTGCATTGATAAATGATGTTGCACCGCAACGTATTTTTAGGTAGCAATTTTGCGCCCCAATCTCACTTGACGACGGGCAGTCTAGGGGCCGAATGTTTCAACAATATTAAACGGCCGGCCCGCCGATCAGTCGGGGTCGTGGGGCATTGTCACGGCTTTGTTTCCGGACGGGCGGCCGCAGGACGCGGCTATTCGGCCAGGGATTCCAGCTCCTTTCGAAGCACCCGGATCTCACCCTCCAGTTCCTCGATCCGTTCGAGGATAGCTTCCCTCCTGCCATCTGGATCCACCGTGCCGGAACCGCCGGCCAGGCCTTCCGAAGATCCGGTGGGCTCGCTCACGCGGTCCTCTTCCGTGATGAAATCGGCGGGCGCGGCAATCCCGGTCTGTTGCCCCGGGTCTTTATCAGTCTTGAGCCTGACTTTCGCGGGGAACAGCGGCATCACCTGTCTCTCGGGCATCCTCCCCCCGGCGGCCGGTGCGCTACCCGCAGGTGTCAGCACGGCAAGCACGGGCCGGTGGTCACTGGACCGGTCGCTGTCGCCACAATAGTTGTTCTGCGGAAACATGACTCTCGAGCGAAACTGCCAGTCTCTCGCCCCGCCGCCGAGCAGTATGAGGTCCTTCAACCGTCGACCCTGGGCGCAGTGGGTGGCTCGCAGCGGCTCCGGTTTCGCCCAGATCCAGCCGGACGCGGTGAGCATGTTACTCATGTCTTGGTCGGCGACTCCGTTGTCTTCGGTGACCTCGAAGGCGAACGTGCCCACCGCAATGATCGGCAGAACCTGCTCTGCCGCCCATTGAGCGAGTCGGCGTGATTCCTCTGCCCGCCTCCTTTCCCGGTCTGACAACCGGACGACGGCGAACATTAGTTCCTGCTCTCCATCCAATAGGAAGCGCGCCACCAGCGGCGCGGCACCCGACTGCCTGGCCGGAACGTCTGTCAGTTCCTCGCTTCCAAGCAGACGAAGCCGGTCTCTACGATAGAGGATCGCATTCCGATTACCGCCCCCGGTGGCACCAGCGATCGCACCGAACTCCGAACCCTCGTCGACGGCGGCCGCTTCCACAACTGACTCGTCCAGCGGCCTTCGTGATACACCTCGCTGAGCCCCCACAAATCGATCCCGCTGGATTGCTCAAGCTGACTCGCAATCACTCGCTCGCTGGCATCGTCAGATTCGACGTTGAAGCCGACGATGGTCAGCACACCAGCCGCAACCGGCAACGACAGCAGGTTCAGGAGCAAGATAGAAAACGTTCTGATCATGAGTTCGATTGTGTCCGCTGTGTAACAGCGCCTGCAGGATGCGCAAACGGCGCCGGATATTGATTATAAAATGTTACGAATCGGTGACGGCCGGCTCGACGTCTGCAGTGGATTGCTTCCCCCGGCGCACGTGATAGAGGGCGAGTTTGCCGTACTTCTTGGCCAGCGGCGTCTGTCCCATGTAGCGGAACTTGAGGTCGTTGACACCCTGCGCAACCGCAGCCGCGGCGAATGCGCTGCTAGCGTAAACCTGTCCCGGTGGGGTAACGGGCTCGATTCGAGCCGTCCTGCTGGTGTGCGGCCCCGTGTACATCTCCAGCCCGGTGATGGGGTCGGTGCCGCAGAACACGGGTCCACAGTGCAAGCCGACGCGGATTTCCATGTCCTCCGGCAATCCCGCTTCCACCCAGTCACGGTCCCGCACCATTTCCTTGAGCTCCAGCGCATAGTGCGCGGCGTCAGCGATGCTTGCAAAGACCATGTAGAGCCCGTCTCCGGCGGTCTCGATATGGATCGGCTTTGAGGCGGTCTTCTCGTTGAGTGTGGCGACCGAGCCGAGGAACTGCTCGATGAAAATGGGAACCTGATCCTCCGACAGTTTGCTGTAGCCAACGGCATCGGCGAATAACATTGATTTGATCTCATGTCGGAATCCCGGATGCGGCCTGTCGTCTGCTGGTTCGTCGTCCGGTATCACCGATTGCTCTTCCCCGCCTGAAGGTGCCAGGGCAACGGGATCGATCTGCTCGAAGGGCAACCCCAGCGCCCGCCAGATCCGCACGGCGGAGGCTGTCCCGCCAACCCCGTCGCCGTCGCGGCCATCCCAGACTGTCAGCCCTCGCAATGAAGTTCCCAGCGCGCGCCGACGCAGTTCCGCGAGACCCGTGAAAATCAGATTGGCGTACTCAAAGGGAGCCGTGCTACCGGAGGCCCTGTGATCACTGGCGATTGTCACGCTCTCCGCGGCTTCCAGTATCTTGTTGAACCGTTCTTCCCAATTGCCTTCCCCGGATTGCGCGACGCTTGTCTCGACGAATTCCTCTGCCGGAAAAGGCAGCGTTACATGTATCTCACCGCCGAATTCCAACGCCGCTTCGAGACACAGGATGTCGGTTCCGGAAGCTGCGGAACCGTACGCCGCCACCGGCTTGATCTCCGCCACGTGGGAACGAATTCGATCTGCAACTACCGGCTCCAGCGATGGGTCGAATCTCGCCACTGCTCTACCCGGAACGTCGATCATGCGGCCCACGTAGATCAGCACCGGCGGAATCGCCAGGACGTCTTCGAGCCACTGCGCGTCTTCCTGCATATGGGCGAGAAGCAGGCGCGCCTGTTTGCGCGTAGATCCGAGGTCGCCGTAACGCGTCCGGGCCAGGCTCGCCGCTTTCCGGTAGTGCATCTCGGACAACGGTATGGCGCCATTGATCAAGGCAGCCTCTGCCAACGTGGCATGAATCCAGTAGCTGTCGATGTCGTCGGCGGCACGGGACAGTTGACTGTTGCAAAGCTGCCTGACGTGCTCCGCCAGCATCCGTGCCCTAGGTCGTCTGCCGAGAAGCAAGGCCATCGTCGCTGCATTGATGCCGGTGTAATAAGCATCTGCGACACGACCAATGCGGTTGGCCTTCTGGTATGCATCCTCGTAGAGATCGAATGCGATTCCGAGGTGCCGTTGTCGCTCCGATTCATCCGTCGCCGTCAAGCCGAGATCTTTGTGCGTGCGTGCCAGCGGGCCCTCTGTCTCGCCGTCATCCGCACCTTCATCGAGTAGCGCCTGCAATACCTCACTGGCTCTGTGTAACGCACCACTTCTAGCCAGGGAAATGCCGAGCAGCTGGCGCAGACGCGTATTCGCCGGCCACGATTTCAGCGCCTCCTGGACCTCGTTGAAGGCCAGCAACGGTTCTCCCGCGTGGATGAAATGTTCCGCGAGAGCGATCGGCCCCGCAGCGGCCCCATCGTCACCAGTACGCATGGCTTCTTCGATCTCGGCGTCAATCTGCCGCTTCTTCTCGGAACGTCGGACACGGAAACCGGCTTCAGTGATAATGCGGAGTGTCCTCTCTGCATCGTTGATCAGGCGTTGCCGGTTAACTTCATGCAATGCGTCCCACGAGGACTCGTCGCCGGAATCGCTGTGCATGCGACGAGCCAGGAATTCAACGAGCTTTCCAAGATCGGCGGGGATATGAACCTCCGGTTCGTCGGGAGACACGGCATCACTGAAGAGGCCAATTCTAGCCTCTTCACGGGCGCCTTATCACGTCAATGTCATGTTGTCGGGTGGCATTTCGCCCGTCGCGCATGCTTCTCGCGCGTTACAGTCGCACCGACGGCGGGTATCATGCTCGGCGGCATATCGATCCGATCGGGTCCGCAAGCGACGAGGAGAAGTCTTTGGCCACTGCCTTATGGATAGTTGTTTTCGTCGCCAGTCTGGCGGTCCTGATCAAGGCCTCCGACTTTTTTGTCGAAGGCGCTGAAGCAGTCGGTGCATCTTTCGGCATGCCCCACTTCGTGATCGGTGTCGTCATTATCGGTTTCGGCACCTCCTTGCCGGAACTGGTGTCCTCGGTGATCGCGGTCATGCACGGCAGCAGCGAAATCGTCGTCGGCAATGTCCTTGGTTCGAACATCACGAACAGTTTCCTGGTGCTCGGCATCGCTGCGATCGGGGGAACGCTGTTTCGTTTCGACCATGATCTGCTGCGTGTCGATCTGCCGATCTTCCTTGGCGCGACAATCCTCGTCGCTCTCACCATCATCGACGGCGAGTTCACCATCGGCGAAGCGTTTTTCTGCCTGGCCGGCCTGGTGATCTATATGTTGAGCGCCTTTCAGGCGGAGCGTGACATCGCGAATGGCGACGATCACGACGCGGCAACGGGGTGGCAGTCATGGGCCAAATTGCTGGCCAGTCCAATCTTCATTTTTGTCGGCGCCAAGTACACCGTCGACTCAGTTATCTTCCTGTCAGAAGAGCTGAATATCGGCGCGGAAATAATCGCGATGACGGCGATCTCGCTCGGCACCTCATTGCCGGAACTCGCGGTGACGATGGGCGCCGTTCGCAAGCGCCGGCCGGAAATGGCGATCGGCAATATCATGGGCAGCAACGCGTTCAACGCATTCGCCGTCATGGGAATCCCCAGACTGATTGGACCGCTGACTATCCCGCCGACGATCGCCGATTTCTCGCTGCCGGTTTTTGTCTCGGCAGCGCTTCTGTTTGTGGTGGTGACGGTTGACGAAAAGATCAACCGTTGGGAGGGCTGGTTAATGCTCACCTTCTATCTGTTCTTCGTCGGCCACCTGTACGAGTGGATCTGATACGTCATTTTTTGTATCGGCTATGCTGAGATAGCACTTAAAGTGATTTAGATATAAATTACATAGTTATATGTTTTATATAACTGTATTTTAAATCAATAGCGATCTCCTTGCCCCTGGCTCCCGACAGCACCCACGACTTGCAGGCAGCAGTGGGTCGCGTAATTGGCAACCACCACTGCTGGCACCCCGCTTCATAGTCATGAGAAAATGGTTCGGATATCGATGATTGGCGGAGGGCCGGTGCACCGTTTGTTGCCGCCACCGCTGACAGGATCTCCGGACGAGTTTTCGAAGGCGCAGCGACCGCCAGTAACCATGAAATATCTGAACGCTGAATGCATAGAACGTATCGAGGCTGACACCTTCAAGGCTCAGCATCCGTTCCCGTGGACCAACCCCCAGGGCTTCCTGACCCGGGAAGGCTACGAGGCACTGCTGGCCAATATGCCCGACATCGAAACCTTCACGCCCTTCTTCGGCAAGAAGCGCAAGCACGGACAGCAGAGCCACGAACGCTATGTGCTGGAATACACGGATGACGTTGTCGTGCCCGCGCCATGGCAGGCCTTCATCGAGGAGTTGAAGGGCGAGCGCTATCGCAAACTCGTCAGGCAGCTGCTCGGTCAGTCTCATGTTCGCCTGCGTTTTCACTGGCACTACACGCCGAACGGGTGTTCCGTCTCGCCACACTGTGATTCCCGCGGCAAACTCGGCTCGCAGATTTTTTATATGAACAGCGCTGAGGACTGGCAACCGGAATGGGGAGGAGAAACTGTCATTCTCAATGACAATGGCAGATTCGAGGCGCAATCCAGCCCGGCATTCGAGGACTTCGACGAAGAGTTTCCTGCCGAGACCGAGAACAATCGCAGCCTGATTTTTGGTCGGCGAGGCAACTCCTGGCACGGTGTCCATGAGATCCAATGCCCCGAGGGCGCCTACCGCAGGGTATTCATTGTCGTGTTCGAGGATGTAAACCCGCGGAAGATCTTCATGAAACGCGTGATGCGCCTCGTCAAGGGCAAGCCCCTGGTCACCGAGAAAGAGCGCGCGATGTACTAGGCGTGGATATTGCGCCGGCGAATCGCCACTAACATGTACCAGACAGCTATTAAGAAATTTTCCCGTTTTGTCGTGCGGAAATCTGCGTTCTTCCTTTCGGAAGAAAAACAGATTGCGATCGAGAGACGACATCGCGGGAGAGAACAGATCGGCAAACTGCGCGATGCGGATTGCACGATCGTGTCACATGGAAAAAGCGGCAGGACCTGGCTGCGGGTCATGATGTCGCGGGTATACCAGGCTCGGCATGACCTTCCCGCCGGACAATTGCTTTCGTTCGACAACTTTCATAAGAAGAACCCTGACATCCCCAGGATTTTCTTTACCCACGA
>CAJIAD010000222.1_pt1 | contig 29959 bp, 28 predicted proteins | sample 9198981 | NCBI WGS metagenome assembly CAJIAD01 (sample SAMEA7708274, study PRJEB35096) | sediment metagenome | biome: marine neritic benthic zone biome [ENVO:01000025]; feature: sediment [ENVO:00002007]; material: shallow marine sediment [ENVO:03000034] sea grass bed [ENVO_01000059] ...
GCCGACCAGGTCCGCCATCTCCATGGAGGACTGGTTGGTCAGGGTACTCAGAGACAGGGCGCCGAACATGAATGCGGCCCCGGTCGCGAACACTGCGGCATAACGCAGCCCGCCAAAAGAAAACCACCGGGTCCCGGATCGCTCGCGTTCGGGCACCGGTATCTGCTTCAGGATCTCTTCTCGTAGACCAGCTGGCGGCGCCTCGGGATCCAGACCTTCAAACAGGTCCGACATCTTGCGCAGCTCCTCGTAAATCTCCCTGAGTCCTGGATCTGCCTCCATCAGGCTACGGAGCGCCTCGCTATCGGCCGGTGAATTCTCACCGTCGATCTCGCCATGGATCAGTTCGATTTGTCGTTCGTCGATCATGATCAGAGCAGATTGCCGTCGCGCAATGCCTCACGTAGTCGTTGCCTGGCCGTGAACAGCCTGGATTTCACGGTCTTTTCCTGGATTTGCAGGATCTGTGCGATGTCGCTGTAGGAACACCCGGAGAAGTGTTTCAGCACGATGACGCTTCTGTAATCACTGCTAATCAACATCAGGGCTTCCTGTACGCGGTCGTGTACCTCATCGCTGCGGGCAGTCTCTTCCGGTGTCTTCCAGTTCGATGCCTGTTCGTCATCGACCGGCGCGAGCCGCTTGCGTCCGTTGAGTACATTGACCGATTCATTCAACGCAATCCTGTAAATCCAGCTGTAAAACTTGTACTTCGGGTTGAAGCTGTCCAGCTTCTCAAAGGCCTTCAGAAACACCGTCTGGGTGACATCCCGCGCATCATCCCGGCTATCAAGCATGCGATAGGCGGCATTGAAGATAGGCCTTTCGTATTGGACGACGAGGATCTCGAATGCACCCCTGTCGCCTTGCTGACACCTCCGTACGAGTTGTGAATCAGTATCCGTCATCACAATTACGGATCAGCACGCAAAAAGTTGGCGGTGGGTTCGAAATCCATTCCTGCGAGTGCGGATCCGGCGATCAGCCGCCGACGCCCTGGACCTCGAAGATATGGTCGAAACCGGAATACTTGAACACATCCATGATGTGATTGTTGACGTTGATCAGCTTGAGGCTGCCACCCGACGCCATGAGCCTCTTTTGCGTGCGTAGCAGCACGCCGAGCCCGGCGCTTGAGATGTACTCGAGCTTCTCGAAATCGAGCACGCTTGCCTGTTCCACGGAATCCAGGAAGGACTGGGCCCTCTCGCTCTGGGAGGCATCCAACCGCCCCTCCAGACAAATAACGCCGTCGTCGCCGAAATCGATCTCCAACATGTTCCTACCTCAGTGCCTTCCTGAATGTGATCGTGCTCTGCCTGTCCACATAGTCGTAGTCGATCGAGTCCACGACCTTGGGAATCAGGTGCAACCCGAGACCCCCTACTTTCCTGTCCTCGAGCGGGCTGTCCACATCCACCTGGCGTTGCTCGGTGACGTCAAATTTGTCCACGTCGTAGTCCGTCAGGGTCGCTATCACCTCGCCATCCACATGATCCAGGCCCAACAGGATTTCGTTCGGATTGCCGGGGTTATATTTCACCATGTTGGTGAACAACTCCTCGAACGCGAAATTTACCGCGAAATTGTGGCTAGGATCGATTCCTTCTTCCGCCAGGAATCCATCAGTGAACTCGAAGATATCTTTGAGTGAATCGAAGGTTCTTTTGAACTTCTTGTTCATCGCCTATCGGCACCCGACCGATCCGAATCGGTCGCGTGCACCCTCCCTGTAAGTCCGCGGAAACCGTCGACATTCTCCCGATGCGATCGGTGCCGCGTTCTTGCCGATCAATAACATTACGCGTTGAATTGACCCTAAGTCTAGGTCAACGACCGTCGGAAACCAGTGAGTTCATGGATGGGAGTGGCGCAACGCACGGACATGGACCCGGCGACCGAGCCGATGCTGCGATGCGCAATAGGAGCCCCGCCTCTCCCCGGGTGGGTCTTGCTAGTTCTCGGGCAAACGGCGTACAAGTACGATTGTGATGTCGTCTGCCTGGGGCGCCGAACCGCCGAATGACCTGGCGGAGTCGAGTAGCGTCTTGACCACGTCCGTCATTGCGTCGCCCAGATGCTCCCGGATGACCCTCGCGACGCCTTCCTGCCCGAACTGCTCACCGTTCTCATTCTCGTACTCATAGATCCCGTCCGAGATCAGTCCGAGCACGTCCCCGGGAGCGAGATCGATACGAACCGCCTTGTCGAGGGTGGAATGTGGCAACGCTCCCATCGGGAAGGTCGACGCTCCATGCCACTCACACTCGTCCGAGGCAGCTTTGTAATGCAAAAGCGGCCCCTGACCCCCGGCATGAAATCGGACGATATGTGTCGCCGGATCAAGCAGGCCCATGAATGCGGTCACGAACCGATCGTCCGGCAGATCGTCGACAAGCTGGTTGTTGGTATGGGTAAAGATGTCGTCCAGATCGGCGCCCAATCGCAATCCAACGCGGACCATCGCCCGCAGTTGCGTGGCACTCAGCGCGGGACCTATTCCGTGACCGGTCGCATCACCGAGAAGGAGGAAAAGATGGCCGCTTTCGAGCCGGACGAAATCAAACAGGTCTCCACCAGTCTGATCCGTTGGCCGGAAGGTCCCTGCCCCATCGTAGCTCTCGACTGCCGGCATCTTGTTCGGCAAGCCACTCATCTGGATTTCGCGCGCCACACCGATCTCGCGATCCAGCTTCTCGGTCAGCATCATCGTTTCGGTCATCTGCACGCGGTGCACGGCGACCGCGCATTGCGCGGCAAGGGACTTCGCCACCCATTCGTCTTCGTCGTCGAAGACACCATCTTTCTTGTTCAACAGCTGGAGCACGCCGATCAGTGCACCGTCGTAGTCGATCAGCGGCAGCGTGAGCATGCAGCGTGTCTTGTAGCCCGTCTTGCGGTCAAAATCGGGATTGAAACGCTCATCGGCGTAGCAGTCCGGCACGTTGATAATCTCGCGGGTCTGGACGCACTGGCCGGCCAGGCCCTGGGTAGCGGGGAACCGGATCGCATCCATGCCGGTCGCGACCGCCATCTCCAGCTCGTCGGTCTTTTTGTCATACAGGAACACCGTGCCGCGATCCGCCTGCAACACGCGACGGGCCGAATCCACGACTTCGGACAACATGGTGTTCAGATCGAACGGCGCCGCCAGTTTGCGGGTCACCTCCAGGATCTGCTCCAGTTCCCTGACCTGCAGCCGTGTTGACGTCCTTTCCGTTCCGGTGTCCGTCACGACCTATCCCACATTGAGTCTTTTGTACTGAATGTCGATCCCCGAGATCCGTGTCACGAGCTGATCGCAGCTGACGTCCGGCGGCTTCTTGGCCAGCTCCAACGCGCGGTTGGTCACCAGCGTCTCCCCCTGTCCTGCCAGATCCTCGCCCAGCTTCGACGCCGTGTTGACCGGATCGCCGAAGTAATCCTCGTCACCGACCAACAGCATCTTTCCGTAGTCCACGCCGATGGACAGATGGATCATCCCGTCGCGATCGGCATTCTTGTTGATGTCCCTCAGACTCGCATTCAGGTCGATGCAGGTCTGCAAAGCGTCGTCGGCTCTCTCGAAGAACGCATAGCAGTTGTCCGCCTCGCACTTCAGGAACAGCCCGCCGTTTCCTTCGACGACCGGACCGACCATGCAGCGCGCCCGGTGGATCATTCCGAGGAAGTAGCAGATGCCCAGCGTCCTGGTCGTGCTCGAGAATCCGGACATGTCGGAGATCAGGACGAATCCCGTCACGCCATAGCGATTCCAGAGTCTGTCGTCCATCTTCTCGCGCTCGGCGGGATCGCGGCACAACGAGTATGCAGCAACCTCGTCGAAGAACTCGGCAGCGCTGCGCCTGTCGGCAACTGTTTTCTTTTTTTCCAGCGTTGAAATATCGGACACTCCATTTGCCTCTCGCTACGATTCTACTCCTTACGGGGGCGCTATCGGAACGCAGGTGGTCCCTGCCGTCGCTGCCGCCCTGGGACGGTCGACTCAGGAATCGCCACGTCGCACCGAAGCCCGCGCCGCTCTGACCGCCGCCTCCCAGCCCCCGACCAGGTGTTCGCGTTCGGCGACCTGCATGTCGGATTCAAATATCGTCGCATGGCCGAAAGCGTCCAGGAACTGCTCGCCACTCTCCCAGATGCCGGTCGCCAGACCGGCCAGACCGGCCGCCCCAAGCGCCGTGGTTTCGACAACGGCGTGTCGTCGCACGGGCAGGCCGAGGATGCCGGCCTGGAATTGCATCAGCCAGTCATTGGCGGATGCGCCCCCGTCGACACGCAACTCGGTGGCGTCGAAACCTGCATCGGCCTCCATGGCCCTCAGGACCTCGGCCGTGCCGTAGGCCATCGCCTCCAGTGCGGCGCAGGCGAGGTGCGCCTTGCCGGTTCCGCGCGTCAGACCGACGATCGCGCCCCTGGCCTCGGGGTCCCAGTGCGGTGCGCCCAGTCCGACGAATGCAGGCACGAAATAGACACCTTCATTCGATTCGAGGCTCCTGGCCAAAGCCTCCGATTCGGCCGCGGACTCCAGCAACCCGAGGCCGTCGCGCAGCCACTGGATGGCGGCGCCGGCGATAAACACCGACCCCTCCAGGGCGTAGGCCATGCCACCCGACTCGTCGCAGGCGACCGTGGTCAGCAAGCCGTTGGTGGAGGAAAGAACCTCGTCGCCCGTGTGCAGAAGCAGGAAGGCGCCGGTGCCATAAGTATTCTTGGCCAGGCCACTGCGCCAGCAGCCCTGTCCGAACAGTGCCGCCTGTTGATCGCCTGCCACACCCGCGATCGGAATCTCCACGCCCAGGATATCGCGCTGGGTCGTGCCGAACGAGCCGGAACTAGGCAGGACCTCGGGAAGGACATCCGGTGCCACGCCGAACAGTTCCAGCAACGACTCGTCCCATTGCCGGTCATGGATATTGAAGAGCAAGGTGCGGCTGGCGTTGGTGGGATCCGTCGCGTGCACGGCCCCGGCGGTCAGCCTGGCAATGATCCACGTGTCGATCGTGCCGACCGCCAACTCCCCCGCCTCGGCCCGCCGTCGAAGATCGGGACGCTCCCGAAACAACCAGGAAAGTTTTGTCGCCGTGAAATAGGGGTCGAGCAGCAGGCCGGTGCGCGCGCGCAGGTCTTCTTCGTGACCGGCATCGCGCAGTTCCTCACAGATCTCCACGGTACGCCGGTCTTGCCAAACGATAGCGCGATGCACGGGCTCCAGGCTGTCCCGCTCCCATAGCACCACGGTCTCTCTCTGGTTCGTGATGCCGAGGGCGCGGACCTCCCCCGATCCCTCGCAGTCGCGTATCGCCTCCCGCGCAACCCGCAGGGTCACCTGCCAGATCTCGTTCGCGTCATGCTCAACCCAGCCGGGCCTGGGGAAATGTTGCGTGAACTCCGAGTAGGCACTGGCCAGGACCCGACCGTCCTCGGCAATGACCAGCGCCGTCGAACCGGTGGTGCCCTGGTCGATCGCCAGGACCGCGGCCGTCGTTGTCAACCTAGGTTCCCCGTCATGGACAATTCTCCGCTTGTGATGTCGCCGAGGATAAGGCATGACTGTCGTAATCGCAGCAACCAAAGGTGCGGACACCACCGGCGACGGGGTGATTTTGCGCGCCCGCCGCGGGTAGACTCGTCACGATAGACACGGAAGGAGAGACCCCGGGTGAAAATTGCCGCCGCATTGCTGGTGTCCATCGGGCTGTTGCTCTCGATGACTGCAAACGCGGATTCATCAGGGCGCTGCGATTGCAACCGAACGGTGAGCAGTTGCGGGGGGCGCGTCACCCTGGACGGCAATACTTTGGTCATTCAGAGCAGCAAGCCACAGTGTTCGCTGGTGACCTGGTATGCGGACGAGGAACAAAGGTCGACGATCGTGGTCGGCGGCCGTGTCGTCGAACAATGGACCGGACCGACGGCGAACCCCGAACTCAGCGTAGCCACTTGCCGGGTCTGTATCGATACCGGTCAGGAAGTCGTCTGTCGTTTCCCGGATACGAGTCGGCTGAACATGCCGGACGGAGCCTCGGCGACCAGCGATCAGATGCTTGCCGCCCATACCGAGGTAAAGAATTTCCAGGCGGCGGCTGATGGCTACCTGCAATGCCTCGAGCGCAAGTTTTCGGTGATCGAGACCCCCGAGGCAAAGGCGGAGCACAACCGCCTGCACAATGTGGCTATCGACCGGATGGAGAGTGTCGCGGCACGATTCAATGCCGAGTTGAAGGCGTTTCGCAGTCGATCGGAGTGACCCGGGGCCGGCCTGTCGATCGCCTCGGCCGGCTGGCGGTGACTAATTAGTGGGGGGCGTATTCGGCTCGTGTGAGCTCACCAACCTCGATGTTGGGCAACTGGTCTGCGGGGGACACCTGTTGCGTGATACCTGACTGGCGCCTCCCACTACTCGGACAGCACCGTGATCCGTGTCGCGAGACAGAAACCGTCGTGCATCTTCTCGTCGGTCACCTGCACGAGCACACGCATGCCGGTCGCCAGCGCCAGCTGCGCCTGATCGAGCATGCGGTAGGCCTGGACAGGGTCCGTGTAGGTTCCGTCACAACTGAACGAGACCCAGGCGGCCTTGCAGGCAGGCAGGAAACTCTTCGGATTCTTCGACAGCGCGATCGTGCATCCGCCGTAGGCGCCATCACCTGTCACCCTGGTCTGGTCGACGAAAGCGTTAATATGGGCCGTGTCCGCCGCAACCGGCGATGCACAAGTCAACAATCCGATCGCCGTGCCTGCCATCGCTTTCCGCAGTCTGTTCATGGTTCCTCTCCGTTCATAACAGGTGGCCGGGCGGGGATATGACGCCAGACCCGTCCGCCCATCAATCCATACAATTCTGTAGGTACTCTCACACCGGTATCACGCCAGGACTGGATGGTGACGTTGTCGAAAAAGACCTCGTCCTGCCCACCCAGACCGGGTGCGGCCCGAAACCGGATCCTCATATCGGCACCCGCGTGTTCGCTGATGTCGTAGAAATCACCACGGTGCATGCCATGATCGTCGCCATCGCCTTTGAATCGGTCGAGTTCATACCACGTGAGTCCCGCATCCGGTGAGACCTCCGCCACCACATAGTCCTCACCTCGATCCAGGTTCCTGCGCCGCCAGTTGAATGACAGCCAGGCGCTGTCCGCATTCGGCAACGGCGCGTCCCGGTAGATCTCCCGCGCGTTGTCCCGCACCCTGAGTCGCTCCCCCTCGATCCGCAGATCGCCGCCGGTCGCGGTGCCATCGTCGTTGTTCTCGATCCAGCATGCAGGCCACGGCGTCTGGTCCTGGTTGCAGTAGTCTTTCTCGTGGAACTCATCGAGATACACCGTCGTCGCCTGCTCGGTGCCAAACACGTTGCCCTGGAGCATGAACCCTTTCCAGATCTCCTGTGCAAGGAACATCTGTCCCGTGCGGCTGGGATGGTAACAATCGAACCTGGAAACGTGGTGTGGCTTGAAGTTGACCCGGTCCGAGAAGATACGGTCGTTGAACAGCACCCTGACACCGTTTCGACCGCTGTACTGGCGGGCCTTCTGCGCCATCAACTCATTCAGCGCGGTGATGAAAGCGAGGCCTTCCTCCTTGTCCTGGGACGTCGCATCGCTGCTCAACAACTTGCCGCAGGGACCCTCGTCGATCCCTTCCTCCTTGAACAACTGATCGAGAAAGATGTCGACCAGCAGATCCTTGGCCTCCTCGGCGAACTCGAAGACATTGCACAGATTGTTACTGAAGTAATGGTCGCAGGCGTCGGCGGCGGCGCCGTCCTTTACCTTGTTGGTATCGAGGTCCCAGGTCGCCTGACAGGATTCGAACACGATGTTGTGATCCCTGGCGCCCATGAGTTCCTGCAGGCGGGTCACGTTGAGAACACCGCTCCAGTAGATCGTGGAGTCGGCGGGCAGCCCGTCGGTCAGGTGCAGCAGCGTGCTGTCGATGTGATTGGCGACGACTTCCAGGTCCCCTGTGTAGTCGTGCCCGCGTGCCTGGCACACGTCGTTCGCCCCCAGGCTGATGAACACGGTGTCGACTTCGGGGTCCGCGGTAACCTTGCGCGCCTGATCGAAGGCGTCTTTCCACTCCTCGCCGTCGTCCGATTCATCGACGATGCGGTCGGGCGAAAAGCCGAGCAGTGATGCGAGCGACCAGGAAGCCTGCCCCGCCGCATAGCTCCATTCGCGACTATGCGCGCCACCCAGGTCCTGGATGCAATCGATGATGTCGCGCCGGCCGCACATGTCCGTCGTATGGGTGGCTGAGGCAATACTGTCGCCGATGACGCCGAGCTTGCCGTCCTGTGCAGTCTGGGCGTTGCCAGGCACCGACGCGATGAGCGAAACAACGGCGATCGCAATAGAGATCAGAGCGACTCGGCACCCCGACTCACGATGCAAAGAGCTATCGGATTCGCAACGCATTGACTCACCTACCGACCATTTGGCCACTCTCAATACTAAAACAGCGAACGCCCGCTTGATGCAAGGGATCTGGTCAGGACTCGGCAACCATCGAAATTTGGTCACCAGGCAAGATGAGTGCGAGTCCGGCGCAAGTGAACGCATTGCTCTGGCATCCCCGGTGCATTGAGCGCAATAATCACCGTGGAAGCCAAGATCACGAATCAGGGACGTCAACGGATGGGTACTCGGACCCCTAGCGAAAATATCCTCCTGTTCGTGTTTGTGCTCCTGTGCGGATATTTCGCGATCGGCGTCTTCCCGCTTGCTCCCGTATTCGGGGACGGCATCGACACCGCCAACGGTGCCACCGAAATGGCAAGGAACGGAATCGGACCGACGCCGGTTGCCTATCGGTTTTCCCAGGCACCAGGCGTATACGCGGTCCTGGTCGTTCTCCACAAGGTGACCGGGGCGGATATCCACAACATTTTCCTCACTCTTAGCGCGTTGGCCGCGCTGACGCTCATCATGTTCTCCGCCCTGTTCATCACGCGGCTTACCGGTGCGCCGCTCGGATTGGCGGGAATTGTCATCCTGCTTTTCCAGGAATCGACGGCAGCCGGGTACTACGCGAACAGCAACATCCTGGCTGGCGCCGCATTCGCCGCTGGCCTTTACATGACGGCGAGACCGCCCGAGCGATGGCTGGGACTCCTGTGGCCGGGAGTGCTGTTCGGACTGGCAGCGTTCTTCAGAGTCGACGCGTTGCTGCTGACGCCGGTCGTTGTGCCATTGCTGTATCGAGGTGATCTCCGGGACCTGGTGGAACCTACATTGACGATGGGTTTGGTTACCGCGGTGGTTTTCGTGTTGCTCTATGTCAGCAGCGGGGCCCGCATCGAGGACCTGGCGGCTGCAGTTTCGGACAGGGCGGTATTCACCACTTTCTCGGAATCCAGGCACTTCGTGCTCCGGACCCACGTGGCGTTCTTCTCTGCTCTGCTGGTATTCCTGATCGCTGCAGGAACGATTGCCGTGATCAGAGCCCGTCAATGGCAGCTACTGGCCGTAGTGCTGGTCGGCATCGTACCGGTCTATTTGATATTGCCCGCGCCAGTCGACGTGCCCAGATTTCTCGCCCCCTATATTCCCTTCTTCGCGCTCCTCGCCACACAGGGTTTATGGCTTGCGACACCGAGTGCAGGCAGGGGCCGATTCGCTTACCTGGGAATCGTCCTGCTGTTGTTCGTGGCGCAGTACCTGGTTGGCTGGAAACTGGTTCCGGCATCGGCGGAGAATGACTTCAGGGACAAGCCTCTGCACTACCTCACCAGGCTCGAGGTGGATCACGATCAGCGCCTGGGACTCTTGATCGGCGCGGGCGATCCTGTCATCGGGCCTTCAATCAACGGTGGTCACCTCGCGTCGGGCTGGATATTCGCTCCGCGTTGGCACCTGAAGCACAAGAGGAAAGCGGATAGACAGATGCAGGCCCTTGATGCCTATCTGGCGGCAAGAAGTTCCGACTCCTTCGCTATCCATGCCATGGGCTGGAATGCCGCGACCATGGTGCGCCTGGGTCTGCTGCGCCGGGGTTATCACTATCGCAGTTTGGACTGGGACGATCCCTACCAGCGATCAACCTACCTGTTCGAAAGGAACAGTCAGACAGTGATGCAGACCCACTACCGATACTTGCTGGTTGACGAGATCATGAACGATCGTGCACCTAACCCCCTTGCCACCGAGCATGTCCCCGGGGCGGTGTTCGTCGCGGGACACCAACCGATTGCGCGCAAGATGCTGTTGGGTCGCGAGCAGGATTGGCGCAGAATCAGCCCCATCATTTTCGAGTATGCGCCGAAGCAATCTGTTGCAGATGACACATGACAGCTAGCGATCCGGACAATGCCCCAAACAGGCGCCTGGCGGAGGCCGACGGGGCTTTAGACGGCTGCGACGACATTCCCTTGTGCGTCGACCTGGATGGCACGCTGGTCGAGACTGATGTTTTCCACGAATCGCTGCTGGCGCTGGTCAGAAAGGACTTCCTGTCCCTGTTGGGGTTTCCCTTCTGGCTGTTGAGTGGCAAGGCGAGTGTCAAAGACCAGGTCGCCCGCCGGGTAGACCTGGACGTCGCATCGCTACCATATCGTGAAATGCTGATCGATCATCTCCGGCGATCGCATGCGCAAGGCCGCAAGCTCATTCTGGCCACTGGATCCAACAGGAAGTACGCCGATCAGATAGCCGCTCACCTGCAGCTGTTTGATGAAGTGATCGCGAGCGACGCACAAACGAATGTGACTGGCACCAGGAAGTGCGAGATTCTGACGGACCGTTTTGGCGAACAAGGCTTCGATTACGCGGGCAACTCGAGGGCAGACCTGTGCATCTGGCCGCACGCAAGACATGCCCTGGTAGTCGCCCCCGAGCGAGGGGTCGAGGAAGCCGCTCAGGCACTGGGCAACGTGGTACAGGTCTTCAAGTAGCCGCCGGCGGGTCCAAAAGACGGTCGGTATTGGGATCTATTGTTCCCTGGGATTGGCAAACGTGAATACGCTGTTCGCATAGAAATTCACGAGCAGCACGACCGCAGTCGTGAGCAACTGCGCCACGACATACTGAACACCCGGGAACGTGACCAGCAACCAGAACAGCAACGTGTTCAATCCCAGTGTTGTGGCAGTGATCGCGGCGTATCTGGCAAACGCGTGCGCCACCCGCGCCTGGGAACGAAAAACGAAGCGGTACTGGAAGAGAAAATTCACCGGCACGGCACAAAGAAAACCGACGGCCGATGACAACGTCTCGTCCAGCGAGAAGATCTCGACCAGCAAGGTCAATACGGCCAGGTGGACGAGTAGCGCGAGGCCGCCACCCAGGACATAGCGAGCGAAGGTCCGGCCCAGTTCGACCAATCGTCGGGCCATCATGTCAGGAGAGCGACACGATGGATTCGACAAAAATATGCAGCCAGGGCACGTCGACAAAGAAGAGCAATAGCACGAACAGGCCGAGGAATATCGTGAAGGCAAAGAATGCCTTGTTCCTGTAGAGCTTCTCCGGGGACTGTGAGTCGGAAAGATCCTGCATTCCGAGATGGAGGTACCAAACGAACAAGACGGCGAACAGCGGCAGGCTCAGCAGGAATTCGATCTTGTACTTGACGAGGAAAACGCCGAGAAACACGGCTGACATCAGCGCATAGAAGAATCCGGACAGGAACAAGGTCTCCTCTGTGTAACTCGCGAATGACTTGCGATACAGGGCCGCGCGTTCCGGATCTCCAATGAAGCGATACTCCGCATAGCGCTTGACCGCCATGAGAAAGGCGCCGCCCATCCAGTAAGACAGCAGCACGCTGGATGGCGGTGATATCGGTGCACCCAGGAGATACCAGCCCAGCAGGAATCGCAGCGGGTTGTTAATGGACTCTGACAGGACATCCAGGTAGCGAATGTCCTTCAGCCTCACCGGCTCCACATTGTAGAGCACGCCCATGACCAGTAGCGCCAGGGCGGATGCAAAGAACGCGGGGTTGATCAACCACGCCAGCGCGAGGCCGACGACTGCCAGAGCACCCCATTGTGTGTAGACCAACGCACCCTTGACGTCGCCACGTACCGAAGGCCTGTCCTTCTTGATCGGGTGATGTTTGTCGTAAGCGCAGTCGAGCCACTCGTTGATCGTGTAATTGGCCGAGGCGATCAGGCATACGCTCAGAAATCCCAACGGGATGATCCACAGCCATGAGGTCGAGACGCCGATTCCGAGCACGAGTGCGAGCGCCATGCCCGGAAGCATGAACACATTCTTGAACCAGTGATCCGGTCTCGCGATTTTTATGTAGGGACTGATCGATTTTTGTCGATTGATCGAGGCCCTTGAATCACTCTGCCCTTTATAGCCAATGGATGCTGGCATGTCATCGAATAGAGTGACAGCAACGCCGGAGAATTTCATGTTTGGGCATTATGTAATATTCCGCCGTTACGGCTGGGCGCCAGACCCTGGTGCCAGGAAATCGCTGATCAGCCTGCGCCAATGTCGGACAGGTCGATCTAATTGCCGGCGACACCATTGGAAAAAGCGACGCTTGGCGACTGGACGCCGCCGTTTTCGGAATCAACCCGAGCTGGAATGGTGCCGGCGCACGGATTCGAACCGCGGACCTACTGATTACAAATCAGTTGCTCTGCCAACTGAGCTACGCCGGCCTCCGGAGGGACGCGAAGTTTAGCCTCCCCCCCCTGTCCCATCAACCGGGATCAACCTCCGCTACCGATTCGCTGGCGAGCATGGCGAGGCCCTCCAGCGTCAGGTGCGGCGCATAAATGACGGGCTCATCGAACAGGGCCAGCAGTCGTTGGGCATCACCACCGGTCAGGAACATCTCGGGAGACTGCCCGGCCCTGTGCGCCAACCTCTTCCGACAACGCTGAATCACGCTGACCGCGGCAACCATGGTCCCGCGAACGATCGCTTCGTGGGTGTCGTTTGCAAACAGTTCCATGCCGCCGCTCAGGGGATCTTCGCTAAGAGCCTTGAGCTCGCCAGTCTCCTCCAGCAAGGCGCCCCGCATCAGGTCCAGCCCCGGCAGGATCAGGCCACCGAGGTGGTGACCATTCGCCAGCCCGTCCACGGTCAAGGCGGTGCCGGCATCGATAACGCAGGCGATCCTCGGTCCGCGCGCCTTCGCGCCGATCAGGGCGGCCCAGCGATCGGCGCCCAGTCGGTGAGGTTTCACATAGGCATTGGCGACACCGCAGGCTTCCTCTGTCGCAGTCACGAACTCAGGCTCGACACCGAACCGGTCGACCAGCGCGGACTGCAGTTCGCCTTTCATGATCGGCCCGGCGACACAGGAAACGACGATCCGGTCCACGTTGTTCGGCAGCCGCTCCGCGGCGACAACGGCGGGACCCAATCCGACACCACGATGTTCAACGCTGCCGATGATATCGATCTTGCCGTCTTCGAGTCCGGCGGCCTTGATCCGGCTGTTGCCGACATCGAGAAGGAGGATCACTGTTCCGGCCTCACGGTCACGTCACCGGCCACTACGCTACGCGTCTCGCCGCGATTCTCCACTTGCAACTGACCGTCTTCATCGATTCCACGTGCGGTCCCGGAGAAGTTGCCACCCCAACCACGCACATTGACGAAACGATCCGCCAGGGAATCGGCTTGAGGCCAGTCGTCCGCAAACGCCGAGAAGCCGTCTGCCGTGAAACGTCGGAACATTGTCACCAGACGCTCAACAAGGCTTGCAGCCAGGGCATTCTTGCCGGGAACCTGGCCGTCGAAGATTTCGACCAGATCGGTCGGAACCAGTCCACCGGCTGCGACGATTCCGTCGCCTGTCTTGCGCGGCAAGCGAAAATTAATGCCGATACCCAGCACAACAAATGCCGGGCCGTCTCCATCGGAACGCATTTCGGACAGGACACCACCGAGTTTCTTGTCATGCCAGGTCAGGTCATTGGGCCACTTGACCATGATGTCGCTGGCGCCTGCATCGAGCAGCGCCTCCCGTATCGTCAAACCGGCAGCGAGCCCCAGGGCCGGCAGTTGCTTCGGTTGGCTCTCGAACAACCAGCCGAGGGACAAATAGAGTCCGGCGCCCGGCGGTGACTGCCACTTGCGTCCGCGCCGCCCGCGACCGCCGCTCTGGTATTCCGAAAAGCAAACCGTCATCTTGCCGGCAGCCACAGGCCCCTGGGACAACAGTCGTTCGTTCGTCGAACTGACCTCTTCCACGACGTCGAAGCTGCCGATGGCCGGTTTCGCCGAATCGTCGATTGCAGCCAGGATCGCATCCTCGTCCAACCACTCAATCGGATCGTGCAGTTGCAGACTCTTGCCCTCCTCATACTGGACATCGAGACCGATGGTCTCCAGCGTCCGCGCCGCACGATTGACGACGAGGCGGCTGACGTCGAGCCCCTCGGCAATCTCGGCGATCGTAAAGGACCGTGGTTCAGAAAGGTGTTTCGCTACGCGCCATGCCAGCTTCATAATTACTTGCGCCTTGCCAGGAGTGCATTGATATCGGGTTTGCTTTCGCCATCGCGAATTCGTGACACATTTTCACGGTGCGTGAACAGGATCAACAGGGCCATGACGACACCGAACAGGAACATGGGCGATGCGATGCCATGCCCTGTCGCCACGAGGTAGACCGGCGCCATTGCGGCCCCCAGGATCGTGGCAAGGCCGACATATCCAAACAGGAACAGCGACACCAGCCATGCGATCAGCACCGCCACGAAGACGCCCGGCGCCAGAACCGCATAAGTGCCAACGAGGGTTGCCATTCCCTTGCCGCCTCTGAATCCATAGAAAACAGGCCAGCAATGACCGATCACGGCCGCGGCACCGCAGCCGATCGCCAGCCAGGATGGGATCTCACTCCCGCCTCCGAGGCCGAGCGTCGGCACCCACAGTACCGACAAGACCGCCTTGCCGACATCGATGACAACCACCCCGAGGGCGAACAGGATGCCGTGGGTTCTGAGCGCATTGGTGCCGCCGGCGTTGCCGCTGCCCTCGGTCCGGATATCCAGGCCCCGGAACCGGCCGAGCACAAGGCTGCCGTTGAGCGAGCCGAGCAGATAGGCCAGCAATAACTTCAGCACGACGGCTGTCATCCGGCGGTCTCCAGTTGGGCGCGGATTGCGGCCGCGTGCGTCTCCAGCACGGCATTGTCCTCGGGTGGGCATTCGTGGAATCGGAAGCCACCGGCCTCGTAGCGCGGGATGATGTGGAAATGCAGGTGAAAAACAGTCTGCCCCGCGACCGGTCCGTTGAGCTGCCCAACCATCATGCCGGCCGGATCAAAAGCCTGGCGAACTGCCAGCGCGACCTTTTTCGTTGTCGCAATGGTTGCGGCCAGCATGTCATCACTGATATCGAAAATGTTGCTGGCTTCGGACTTCGGGATCACCAGCGTGTGTCCCTTTGTCTGGGGCATGATGTCCATGAATGCCAATGTCTTCTCGTCTTCGTAGACACGGCATGCGGGCACCTCGCCACGGATGACTTTCGCGAAGATGGTGTCCCTGTCGTAACTCATCGGGGGTCCTCGGGGGGATCGACCGGTCAATGATACCTCGCCCGTCGTCATTACGCCCCGCGCGCAACGAAGTGACGACACGTGGTGTAACCTCGACGACCGGAATCGATCGAAATCGTGATGGCCAGACAGAACAACAGCGACGACGTCGCGCGCCTGATAATCAACCCGCACGCCGGCCGGAATCGTGGCCGGCGCTACGCGCGCCGGATCCGACGCCGTCTCGAAGACAGCGGATTTCGATTCCAGGCGACCTTCAGCCGGCGGCGCGGGGATGTTGAAAAACAGGTAATGGAGGCCTGTCGCTCCGGCTGCCGCCACGTCGTGGTAGCGGGTGGCGACGGCACCGTACACGAAGCCGCGAACGGGATCCTGAAATCGGGCGCGGATTCGGCTATCGGTCTTATCCCGCTGGGAACCGGCAATGATTTCGCCAAGGCGGTAGGCCTGCCGCTGGATTGGCGCGACGCTTGCGCGCGGGTCGTCCAACTGGCCCGGGACGGGCAGTACCGTCATGTTGATGCGGGGCGCTGCGACGACTTCTATTTCGCCAACGGCGTCGGCCTCGGTCTGGATGCCATCGTGACGGCGGCCAGCGAGCGCCTCAAGTGGTTACCTGGCCCGGTCGCCTACGTCATGGCGGTAGCCAGCCTCCTGGCCAGACCGGTCCCGTCCACCAAGGTTCGCATCGAGCACGACCATGGTGTCTTTGAAGGCGAAGCGGCGCTGGCTGTTGCCTGCAATGGGCAGTATATCGGCGGCGTTTTCCACCTGGCGCCGAGTGCACTGAACGACGACGGGAAGTTCAAACTCGTGATCGCCGATCGGGTCAATCGCTGGCAATTGCTGCGCTATGCACCAAAGGTATTGCAGGGCACGCATGAGAATCTGCCGATCGTAACGATGGTCGACACCACCAGGATCGTCATGCAAGCGGATCCCGGCATGCCGGTCGAGGCCGACGGCGAGGTCCGGTACAAGGCGGCGAGATCGCTGGAAATCGAGTTATTGCCGGGGGCGCTCCGCGTACTCGCCTGACCCTTCACCCCGTGGGGTTCGTGAACCGAGATAGATAGCGACAAGCGACAGGGTGGCGCCCGCGGCCGCCTGCGGTCCGAACGGCCTGGCAAAGAAAAGCACGTCCCACAAGAAAGCCAGTGTCGGTTGCAATAGCAACAGCAACGCGACGATGGACGCCGGCACGCGACCGAGACCACCGGAGATCAGTATCCACCCGATCACCTGGGCGACCAGCGCGTAGGCGACCAAGAGAAGGCCATCGCCGACCGTGGGTATGCCTATCGGGATGTCCTCGACAAGCGCCACAGCGAACAGAAGCACCGCCGATACGATCGACGCGATGGCGAGATCGCCGGCCGGCGTCGCATCGCTACCACGGATCCGTGCCGCGCGCAGGCTCAGCAGGTAGGCAGCGTAGGCCACCGCGGTCATCAGACCAAAGACGATACCAAACCTGTATTGCCGGTCCAGGGAGGTCCACTCGAATCCGACGATAAGTGCAAGACCGAATAGCGCCATCGGGATGGCCAGCCACAACATCCTGCGAAAACGTTCTCCCAGGAACAGGATGCCGGCCAGTGCGACGAAGAACACCTGGAAACTGGCCAGCAGGGTGGCGAGTCCCGGACCGACATACCAGATGCTCCGATGCCACACCCAAAGATCGAGCGCGAAGAAGAATCCGGCCGCAGCCAATGCGATCATGGCGATCCGGGGGCGACCAAGAGACTCACCGCGCAAACGAACATAGAAGAACAACATGAGCCCGCCGAACAGGGTTCGGTACAGAGCGCTGGTGGTCGGCGGCACCTCTACCAGGCGCACAAACACCGGCGCGAAACTGATGACGGCCGCACCGACCAGGACGCGCAGCATGGCACGGCGACGATCGTCGGGGTTTTGCTGTTCTGCCAAGTTGCCTTCCTTGACCACGGCGTCATGCGGGTTGCGGGTCGATCATAGATCAGCGCTGCCCCGAGTCACAGACAACAACGGATCGTCCCGCATCCCGGCGCCCGCCCGAGCTGGTGCATAATGCCCGGATGCTCAATCCCGCAATCGACGTCGATACCCTCAAGGGTGAACTGCACCGCCACGGCAGGATACAGATCGCCGACTGTCTGGACACCGATGTCGCGGAACGCCTGCATCAGTGTCTGCGCGAAGACATCCCCTGGCGCCTGTCGTGCTACGACAACACACTGGATGGAGCAGACAAGGCGCTGAAAATCCCCCAGGAACGGTTGGCGACAATGACGCGTGAGCAGCAAGCGGGATTCCAGCAAGAGATCCTCCGCCAGGCACGCGACCAGTTTCAATACGTTTACCAGTCCTTCGATTTACTCGCAGGCCACAGGGCGGGTGAAAGACCTGAACTCTTTGTCTACGAGTTGATGAAATACCTGGCGGGTGACGATTTCTTTTCCTTCGCCCGCGAACTCACCGGGGACGCCGAGATCGACCTTATAGACGGACATGCAACGCGCTACGTCGCCGGTAATTTTCTCAAGGACCATTCCGACGAATCTCCCCTGGAGCACCGCCGTTTCGCCTATGTGATCGGCATGACCCGAGACTGGGATGCGGACATGGGCGGTATGACTCAGTTTCTCGACGAGGCGGGCAACGTTGTCGACAGCTACCTGCCGACATTCAATTCCCTGCTGCTGTTCTCAGTGCCCGTCCGGCACCTGGTCAGCTATGTACCGGTGTGGGTCGCAGGCGAACGATTGAGCGTTACCGGCTGGTTGACCGCCGGCCCATCATTGTAGGGTCGCGATCTCAGGAAGCGGCCTGCCGCCTTTCCTGGCTGGGCTGCGCTTGTGTAGCGGCCCGGGCTTCTATCGGAGGCTGCCGGCCACTTCGGGCAACTGACTTGCGACCCTTCTTTTCGATCTGCTTTAGTCCCCCGAGATAGGGACTGAAGTCAACCTGCATGGTGTGACGCGGCGCTCGATCGGAGTAGCGTTTGACCATTGCGGCCCGCTCGTGCGCCATCTCCTTTTCCATAGACGACTGGTCAGGGAACGTGACCTCGCCCAGCAGGTAGTCGCCGATCAGTTTTCCCTGGGCCTCGGCGATCGGCATGATCGCTCCGAGCGGCTGCAGGAGACCGACGAAGAACAGATTGTCGATTCCGGGCTTGACCATCCTGCGCCACAGAGGAAGGTCGTTACGTGGTGCAGAAATGAACGCGGGATCGAAAAACGGAAAGCTGACTTTGTAGCCTGTACACCAGATGATGACGTCGACCTCCTCCTCACGGCCATCAGTGAACGCAACCTTGTCTCCTCTCAGTTCCGAGATGCCGGGCATCGGCTGGATATCACCGCTGCCGAGCCGGATGAAGATCTCCTGACTGACGGTGGGATGCGCCTGGAGAATCTTGTGGTCAGGTCTTGGCAGGCCATAGTTCCAGGGTTTCCCGACATTAAGCGTCACCGCAAGATTGATGAACCAGCGGCTGACCTTCCAGGGGATCCAGGTGGGCGCCTCCGTCAACCTGGTTGTCGGGATCCCAAAGACATACTTGGGCACGATCCAGACACCGTGGCGGGCAGACAGGTACAACTTGTCCGCAAGCCCGGGTCGTGACAGCTCGCAGGCGATGTCCATGGCACTGTTGCCCATACCGACGACCAGTACTTTCTTCCCCTCGCAGTCGACCGGTTCATCCGGACGCAGGTAGTCGTGCGCGTGGATCTGCGGACCATCGAACGATCCGGGATAGGCTGGCTCCGGCCACAAGGGATCCCAGTGGTGACCGCTGGCTACGACCAGTGCGTCGTAATAGCGGCTCTCGCCGTTGTCCAGCGTGATCTCCCAGACACCGTCGTCCCCGCGAACGGCATTCTCCACCGAGGTCTCGAATGAAATCGAGTCTCGCAGTCCGAACTGATCCACGTAGTCATCGAAGTAATCCATGATGACCCGGTGATCGGGATAATCGGGTGTGCTTTCGGGCATGGGGTGATCACGGTATTCCATCAGTCTGCAATCGGTATTGATATGCAGAGATTCGTAGGCCGCTGACAGTCCATTCTTGTTCCGGAAGCACCAGTTGCCGCCGATCCTGTCGCCCTTCTCGAAACAATCGTAGGGAATGTCTCTGTCTTTCAGGGCCTTCGCGACAGTGATGCCGCTCGAGCCGGCCCCGATGATGCAGACCCTGGGTTGGTCAGCCATGTGTGATTCCCCCGGCGAAAAAGGTGCACGCGGCCCTCCGCGATGCACGAAAACGGCACGTTCGCATTTATTGATAAAATTGTCAATAATGACAGGATGACGGACGCCTCAACGACCGAACGCAAGCCACGCCAACGCCTTTCCCGTGATGCGAGACGCGCGCAACTGATTGATTGTGCAACGGAAGTCTTCGCAGAACGTGGTTTGGGCCGGGCCGGCCACGGTCAAGTCGCTGAAACCGCCCAGGTCTCCGTCGCAACAGTCTTTCATTACTTTCCCAGCCGGGAGGCCCTGCTTGACGTTGTTCTCGACCGGATCGAGAACTTCTTTACCGATCTGGCACAGCGGATACACCGTGGTCCCGGGACCATCGATGAACGGCTCGTCCGGCATGGTCTTGCGTTTCTGGAAGCTGCGGAACTGTACCCTGACTACATCCGGGTGTGGCTCGACTGGAGCACGGCGATACGCGAGCACATCTGGCCGCGCTACCTGGCCTTCCAGGAGAATCTCGTCGGCATCGTTGCAGCCAGTATCGAGGAAGGTCAGGGCCGTGGCGAGGTGGCGGCGGCTGTGAATCCTGACAATGCGGCGCGCCTGTTTGTCGGCAATGCCCACATGGCAGCGGTGATGAAGTTTGCCCCGGATGCCGGACTCGACCTGGAACAGCACGTACGCCAGGCAGTGACGGCCTTGCTAGGTCGTTCCTGAAGACGCACCAACAGCTAGTCAGTCCGATCGCGGGACGATGACTCCTATCAGGTCTTCAAGGGCTCCGTGAGCTTCAGCGTGAGGCATTTGGCGGAGCCACCCGCCTTGAGGAATTCGGACAGGCGCACCTGAACGACCTCGAATCCGTGACCATTTAGCTCCGAGAGCAATTCCTCGGACACCCGGTTGAGGAAGATCCTGTCGCCAACGTTAACCGCGTTACACGCGAAGCGTCCGGCGTCCTTCATGCCTACGGCGATACGCTTTTCGGGCGGCACACGCCTCTCGATTTTTTCCCGCGAGTCGTCATCGAATGCGGGCGGGTGATACAGGAGGTAGCCGCCGTTCAGTGGGCACATGCAGGTGTCAATGTGATAGAAGCGCTCGTCGACCAGCCTGATTGAAACGACCTCCAGGTCGAAACAGCGCTGGATATGGTCGTGGGCCTCAATCTCCGTGCGAAATCCGTAACCGGTCCACAACCAGGGGCCGCCCCTGTCGATCAGTGCATCGCCCGCGCCCTCGAAACCGATATTCTCCGGCAGGTTGTAGAGTTCGAATCCATTCTCATGGAACCAGCGCTTGAAGTGCACTTCCTCACCGCGACGTTCCATCGGCATAAAATGACTGGCCATCGCCTTGCCGCCGTACACCACCCCGGCATTTGCCGTGAATACCATGTCGGGCAGGTATTCCTGCGGATCCATGGTCACCACCTCGGCGACCTCCGATAATGTCGAGCGGAGCGTCTCCCACTGTTCTGTGGCCAACCCCTGATCCATCTGTCCCTCGTTGCCGTCCATCCAGGGATTGATGACGTAGTCCACCGAGAAATTCTCCGGCGGACACATCAGGATCCGGTCTCTGTCGCTCAAAAGGCACTCTCCATTTTTTTTATTGACCGCGATGCGCGGCGAGAGTGTACTGGCGTACCCTGCCCCCTGCTAGCTGCGGTGCGGCAAATGGATCTCCGCCATCATGCAACGCACGCCACCGCCGGCACTGTCCTCGATGGTCTCGATCGGTGCAGAGACTATCCGTACGTAACGCGTGAGCACGGCCTTCTGTTCATGTGTCAGGCTTTCTTCCGCGCGCCGCGACATCGCCAGGAGCCTCTTGCCCTCGGCGTTCTGGAGTTCCAACATGTTGCCGGCGAAACGATTCTTCTGGTCCCGCGTGATCGATACGATCTCGTGACCCGTCTCCCGCAGCTTGCGCAGGACCGCCTCGCGCTGCGCCTGATCCACGATCGCCTCGTCGCAGATCACGGCAAACTTCTCACCAACGCACATCAGGACATTGGTGTGGTAGATCGGCACACCCTGCCGGTCCCTGGCATCGAACCCCAGCACCTCGTACCCGAGACGCTGTCCAAACTCTGCCAGCAGTTCGAGACTGGTGCGGGGAGAAATGCAGGCATAGGCGATCCGATGAACGCGATCCAGGACCAGGCTGCCCGTACCCTCCAGGAATCGATCGTCGAGTTCGTGCGCGCTGAGATCGATGACCTCATCGATACGGAAGCCCTCCTCCGCGCTGAGGTGCTCGAGGATGTCGCGGCGTCTCTCGCCGCGCCGGTTGGGCGCCATCATGGGATACAGGATCACACGCCCGTCGGCGTGGAAACTCACCCAGTTATTGGGAAATACCGAGTCCGGCGTGTCGGGCTCCAGGGTGTCCTCGACGACGATGACCCGGACGCCGGCATTTTCCAGTGCCCGCACCAGACCTTCGAACTCCACAGCAGCCGCCGCTTGTTCGCTTCCCGCTTCCACGGTACCCGGTTCCCGCTGGAATCTGTTCGACTCCGCGGTTTCCGGATTGCCTCTGAAGGCGACCGGCCGGATCATCAGGACGCTGCTGGCCACATGCCGTTCGGCTGCCGGACCGCTGCTCATCAGACTGTTATTTCCATGGCAAATCAGCTCTTCATCCGGACGGCTAGCGCGGCGTCGTCATGATGTAACGCAAGCGACCCTGTCGTTCGACCTGGATCACGAGCACATCGCCCGGCCGATAGGGTGTCAATGTCTTGCGCAGATCGTCGACCGACTCGATCCTTTGCTTGTTGACAGCATAGATGACGTCGGCCGTCCGCAGGTCGCCCGATGCCAGTCCGGCGCCCGGGGTCTCGGCCGCAACCGCCACCCCCTTGTTGCTGCGCAACGAAGGAAGGATCTTCAGTATCTCCTCGTCGAGGTCGAAAGCGACGATCGCCAACTCGGGGATGATGCTCTCGTGCAGCGTCGTCATCTGCGCGAAGGGCCCTTTGCCTTCGGAGCGCTCGATGACGTCCACCCTGGCGCTTCCCTCCTTGCCATCGCGCAGGTAAGCGATCTCGACCTGGCTGCCGATTTCCTTGAGGTACAGGTTGACGTCGAATTGCCGCGCGTTCTCCACTGCCAGGCCCTCCAGTTCGGTCACAATATCGCCAACACGCAAACCCGCCGCAGCAGCAGGTCCGCCGGGATACACGTCACCGAGGATGACGCCATGCTCGGTCTGCAGGCCCAGACCCGCTGCCATGCCCGGTGTGATGGTCTGACTGTTCACCGCGATGGTTCCGCGCCGCATCCTGCCGTTCTTGCGGATCTGCCCGTAAACGGTGCGGACTATATGACTGGGGGCGGCCATGCCGATTCCTTCGTTGCCGCCCGACTGACTGATGATCATCGTGTTGATGCCGACGACCTCACCCCTGAGGTCGACCAGCGGTCCGCCACTATTACCCGGATTGATGGCGGCGTCTGTCTGGATATAGATCATGGGTGAGTCAGGCCGCATCTGGCGCGCGACCGCACTAACGACGCCCATCGAGACAGAATTCTCGAGACCCCTCGGGCTGCCAAAAGCGAACACGATCCTGCCCGGCTTCACTTCCCTGGATTCTGCGAGTTGCAGGTAAGGCAAGTTGTCAGTCTCGACTCGCAGGACGGCAAGGTCAGTCTCCTTGTCCACGCCGATCAGTTTGGCCGGCAACATCCTGGCCGATGCCTTGACGATCGAACGCTGCGCCGCTCTTGCCTGATCGCTGGGCGTCAATCCGACCCGGATTTCTTCAGCCCCTTCTACAACATGCGCATTGGTGACGATATACCCATCGGGATCGACGATGACACCGGACCCACCCGTCAGCTTGCGTGCCAAAACACCACTACCGCCGCTGGCCTTGCTTTCGACGAGGCCGTAGCCAATCACCTCAACCTCGACGACTGCAGGATTGATTCTCCGGGCCAGCGCTTCGACAGCCATGCTGACACGTTCCAGCTCGGCCAATGCCGATTCCGCGCTGGCGATCTCATCCTGTGCAACGAGCGCATGCGGTGCGGTCGCGAGCGACAGCACGATACATAGAAGAGAGACAGGCCTTCTCAAGGATAGATTCCGGGTCATGGATTCCCTCAATAGAACGATCGGAAGCGCGGTAGGTTCCGGCGGACTGCGGACATTACGCCTCCGTCTCGCGCGCTTCAAGCGTCTGCTTGCCGGCGATGAGTGCTAGTCGCAATGAGTACCACGAACCCCGTTATGTGGCTTATGTAAAGCGCCCCGACAAGCGCAGCAATTCCGCGATGGACGCGGCGGGCGTGCTGTCATTACACTGTCCCGCCTAAGAGGGGGTTAGCAACATGAGTCGATTGTGTTTTCGGGCTCCGGCAGGACGCCTGAACGAGTCTCTGACGATCAGGGTCACGGCGTGCGTCGCGTTTGTGGCCACACTCACTGCATGCGGCCCATCGGAACCGCCGGCACCACCACCGCTGGAAATCAACGTCGTTGAATCGATCGCCCGGGACGCCGACATCACCCTGGACATGGTCGGCCAGACCAGGGGTTCTACGGATATCCCGATCCGGGCGCGCGTGCAGGGCTTCCTCGAGAGCATCGAGTTCCGGGAGGGCCGGCCCGTAGAAAAAGACCAACTGCTTTACACGATCGATCCCGCACCGTTCCGGTCCAAGGTCGTCGAGGCCGAGGGATATGTCGCCGAAGCTCGTACCATGCTCGCAAATGCGAAGGCGGATCTTGACCGGATTCGTCCGCTGGCAGAGATGAAGGCGGTCAGTCAACAGGACCTGGACGGCGCCCAGGCCCGGTACGAAGCGTCAATCGGCAGCTTGCAGGCTGCAAGGGCCCAGCAGGAACAGGCAGAGATCGAGTTGAGCTACACGCGGATCATGTCGCCGATCGACGGATCCATCGGCATATCGGCCGCGAAAGTCGGCGAGTTCGTGGGTGCGGAACCGAATCCGGTTGTCCTGAATTTCGTGTCGCGCAATAACCCGATCCGGGTGCGTTTCTCGATCAACGAGCGGGACTACCTGCGGTTGGCGCGACGCTTCGCCGAGTTAAGGGAGCGCTTCGGCGAAGACCCTCAGGAACGGGAAGCAACCCTGGAGCTGATCCTCGCCGACGGCACGATGCACGCTCACAAGGGCAGGGTGGTCGCCTATGACGCGGCCATCAATCCGACGACCGGCACGTTCACCCTCGAGGCAGATTTCGACAACCCCGGCGGCATCGTTCTGGCCGGCCAGTTCGCGCGTGTTCGTGCCATCATCGACAGGCGCCCGAACGCCGTCATGGTGCCGTTGCGGGCAGTCGCCGAGCTACAGGGCATCTACCGTGTGTTCACGGTCGGGGAGGACAACACCGTAAAACTGAAGGTCGTCGAGCTCGGCCCCCAGATCGGCAACATGCGCATCATCGACAAGGGCCTGGAAGCAGGGGAACTCGTCGCGATCGAAGGCCTGTTACGTTTGCAGAACGGTTCGCCGGTGAATCCGCAGGAGGTCAGCCTCGAGAGTCTCGAGCCTGACAACGACGAAGAAGAAGACAATCAGGCGGCGGGGACCTGACCGGTGGCAGAGTTCTTCGTCCGCCGGCCCATCGTGGCGATGGTCATTGCGATCATCACGGTGATCGTTGGCCTGGTCGCTCTTGGACGCCTGCCAATCGCCCAATACCCCGAGATCACGCCGCCGATGGTCGCGGTGACAGCGACCTACACCGGCGCCAACGCAACGAATGTCGAGCAGTCCGTCGCGACGCCCATCGAACAGAAGGTCAACGGCGTCGAGGACATGATCTACATGAACTCGACCAATTCCAGCGATGGCAGGATGACACTCAATGTCTCCTTCGAAGTGGGCACCGATCTGGACATGGCCAACGTCCTGACCCAGAACAGGGTGTCCGAGGCCCAGGCCACCCTGCCGGAAGAGGTCAAGCGGCTCGGCACGACCGTCAAGAAACAGCTGTCGTTCCCGTTGTTGCTGATCTCGCTGATCTCTCCCAACGGGACATACGACGAGAACTTCCTCACTAACTACGCATCGATCAACGTCGTCGACGAGCTGGCGCGTATCCGGGGCGTCGGCAACGCCGAGGTACTCGGCGGCAGCATCAGCGAATACGCGATGCGTGTCTGGATCCGTCCGGACCAGCTCTCCAAGCTGGAACTCACCGTGTCCGATATCACCCAGGCCATCCAGGAACAGAATGTCCTGGTACCGGCCGGTCAGATCGGCGGCGAGCCGGCTCCACCGGGTAACGAGTTCACCTATACGGTGCAGACCGGTGGTCGTTTCGAGACCCCGGAAGAATTCGGCAACGTGGTCGTCCGCTCGAATCCCGATGGATCACAGGTCCGCCTCAAGGACGTATCTCGGATAGAACTCGGCGCACAGAACTACCTGTACAAGGTACGACTCGACGGGCAGCCGACGGCGATGCTGCAGATCTTCCAGCTACCGGACGCGAACGGCCTGGAAGTCGCGAACCAGATCTTCACGGCGATGGAGCAGATAGAAAAGCGATTTCCGGACGACCTGGAATATGTCGTTTCCCTGGATACGACCAAGCCGATCACGGAAGGCATCCGGGAGATCGTCATTACCCTGTTCCAGGCGGTTGCGCTGGTCATCCTGGTGGTCTTCATCTTCCTGCAGAACGCCCGCTCGACCCTGATCCCGACACTGACGGTGCCAGTCTCCCTGATTGGCACGTTCATGGTCTTCCCGTTGCTGGGATTCTCGATCAACACGCTGTCGCTGCTCGGACTCGTGCTCGCCATCGGTATCGTCGTGGACGATGCGATCGTGGTGGTCGAGGCCGTGTCCTACAAGATGGAACGCGGCATGTCGCCCAAGGAAGCGACCATCGAAGCAATGCGCGAGGTCTCGGGGCCGATCGTCGCGACTTCACTGTCCCTGATCGCGGTCTTCGTGCCGGTCGCCGCCATGGGGGGCATCACGGGTCGTCTTTATCAGCAGTTCGCGATCACCATCGCGATCTCGGTCGGCATCTCGTCCATCAACGCGCTGACGTTGAGTCCGGCGCTGGCGGCATCGCTGCTGAAACCTCCAGGCGAGCAGAAGAAGAGCCTTCTGGACGGTTTCTTCAAACGATTCAACACCATGCTGGACAAGACCACGGACAAATTCATGGTCGTGGCAGACTTTTTCCTGTCGAAGCTATACCGGTCCGGCATTCTGCTGCTCGGCATCGTTGTCGGCATTTTCCTGCTCTTCAAGATCGTCCCCTCGGGGTTCGTTCCGGAAGAGGACCAGGGCTACGTGATGACCGGCCTGATCATGCCCGATGGCTCGTCGCTGCAACGCACGGACAGGATCATGGCCCAGATGGAGGAGATCATCGCGCGCTATGACGAAGTGCAGAACGCGACCTCGATTGCGGGCTACAGCATCGTCAGCGGCACCCTCCAGCCGAGCGCCGGCATGTCCTTTATCCAGCTGAAGGACTGGGAATTCCGACCGGATGCCGCGAATCACGCCAACATGGTCGTCCGTCGCCTCAATGCCGATTTCGCCCGGGAGATTACGGAAGGTATCGGCTTTGCCTTCGGCCCACCGGCCATCCCGGGGTTGGGCACCGGTTCGGGATTCACGATGATGCTGCAGGATCGTGGCGGTAACACGCCGACCTACCTGGCCGAGCAGACCGCCGCGTTCATCCAGGCAGCCACCGCGCGTCCTGAGATCGGCGGGGTCGTGACACTGTTCCGGCCGGAGTCGCCGCAGATTTTCCTCGACATCGACGATGCCAAGGCACTCAAGCTTGGCGTACCGCTGGCGGAGGTAAACAGCTCGGTCGGCGCCTTCCTGGGCGGTGCGTATGTCAACGACTTCAACCGCTTCGGTCGCCTGTACAAGGTCTATGTGCAGGCCGAGCCCGAGTATCGCGCCAGCATCGACGGCATACGCATGTTCTACGTGCGCAATAACGAAGGCGAGGCCGTGCCACTGTCGACGTTGGTTGAGACCAGCAGAACGGCAGGTCCGGAATTCACCAATCGCTTCAACCTGTTCCGCAGCGCCAAGCTGACCGGACAGCCGGCACCCGGCTATAGCTCGTCCCAGGCACTCGCGGCACTGGAGGAAGTAGCCGACCAGGTGTTGCCATCCGATATGTCCTATTCGTGGGCCGACATGTCCTACCAGGAGAAAGCGGCAGAGGGATCCGGCGCCATCGTGTTCCTGTTCGCCCTGGTCTTCGTCTACCTGATCCTGTCGGCCCAGTACGAAAGCTGGTCCCTGCCGATGTCTGTGTTGCTCGGTACGCCGATCGCCGTCTTCGGCGCGATCGGGGGATTGTTCATCGCCAGGATCTTCGACGAGAGCTACGTGAACAACGTGTTTGCCCAGATCGGCCTTGTCATGTTGATCGGGCTGTCGGCCAAAAACGCGATCCTGATCGTCGAGTTTGCGAAGGTCGAATCCGAGAAGGGCAAGAGTCCCATCGAAGCCGCCAAGGAAGCTGCCAGGCTCCGTTTCCGGCCCATCCTGATGACCGCGTTCTCATTCATCCTTGGCGTCCTGCCCCTGCTCGTCGCTTCCGGCGCCGGCGCAGAGGCGAGAGTCGTGATGGGCATGACGGTCTTCAGCGGCATGCTGGTCGCGACCGTCGTCGGCGTGTTGCTGGTGCCGGCATTGTATGTGTTCGTCGAGCGCTACATCGCGCGCAGCGAAGGCAAGACGCCACCCGCTCCACCTGAACCGGCGCCCCAGGCGGAGGGGTTCTGACGTGCGGCGACTAGTCCTGACAGCCGCGGTTGCACTTCTGGTCGGAGGTTGCGCCCTGACGCCCGACTACGAGCGGCCGCAACTCGATGTACCGGAGAAATTCCTGGAACCGACGCCGGTGGGAGAATCGATCGCCAATCTCGACTGGTGGTTGTTGTTCAGGGACGAAACCCTGCAGGCCCTGATCCGCGAGGCGCTGGCGGAAAACAAGGATCTCGGCATCGCGCTGTCAAGGATCGCCGAGGCGCGTTTCCGGGTCACCCAGGTGCGCGCCGATCAGTTTCCGTTCCTGGACATCCTCGGTTCCGGGGGTCGCGCCAAGGAAAGCGAATTACTCTTGCCAGGCTCGGAGTCGAGTGACATTTACTCACTGGGCGGCAGCGCATCCTATGAGCTCGACCTGTGGAAGCGCCTGAGCAGGTCCACGGAATCGGCCCGCGCGGATCTCCTCGCGACTGAGGCGTCATACCGCAATATCACGATCAGCCTGGTCGCCAACGTCGCGGGAAACTATTTCCTGCTGCGCGATCTGGACAACCGGCTGGACATCGCTGCGCGCACCGTTGAAACACGCCGCGACAGCCTCGGCATTATCCAGGCGCGGTTCGACAAGGGTACGGTGCCGGAACTGGACGTCAACCAGGCCGAGATCGAACTTGCGATCGCGGAAGCCTCTGTGGCGGCCTTCCGGCGGGACGTCGCACAGACAGAGAATGCCATCCAGATCCTGCTTGGTCAGAACCCCGGGAGCGTCCCGCGAGGCGTCAGCATCTACCAGCAGGATTTCCCGCCAACCGTACCCGCCGGCCTTCCGGCAACTCTGGTTAACCAGCGCCCTGACGTCATCCAGGCCGAGGAAGTCCTGATCTCCGAGACCGCGCTCGTTGGTGTTGCCGAAGCCCTGCGTTATCCCTCGATTTCGCTGACCGGCAACCTCGGCGTCGCCAGTGACGACCTGGGCGACCTCAACGATGGTGACGCCGAGTTCTGGGACTTCAGCGCCAATATCTTCGCCCCGATTTTCAATTCAGGGCAGCTTAAGGCGCAATCAGAAGCACAAAGGGAACGAGCGGATCAAGCATTGCTCGATTACGAAGCGACGCTGCAACAGGCCTACCGGGAAGTCGAGGATGCGCTGATCGCGATCGAGACGTACCGTGTGGAGCACGCGGCCAGGAAGCGACAGGTGATCGCCGCCCGGAATGCAGCCCGCCTTTCCCGAGCGCGCTATGACGGTGGTGTCGTCGACTACCTGGAGGTGCTCGATTCCGAGCGCAGCCTCTTCAACGCCGAACTCGAAGAGTCATTGACCCTGCAGCGCTACTACAACTCGATCGTTGCGCTGTATCGCTCGCTCGGTGGCGGCTGGAGCCCGGAGGGCTGATACGCGGAGCCCTGATGATCTGACATCAGGCCGTCGACGTTTCCTCGTCAGCTTGCGCCTCTTCTTCTGCGTCGTCTTCCCCCATTAGCCACGCCATAAACAGCGTGTAGCCGAGAACGAGCACGATCGCGCCGAC
>CAJIAD010000391.1_pt1 | contig 29939 bp, 35 predicted proteins | sample 9198981 | NCBI WGS metagenome assembly CAJIAD01 (sample SAMEA7708274, study PRJEB35096) | sediment metagenome | biome: marine neritic benthic zone biome [ENVO:01000025]; feature: sediment [ENVO:00002007]; material: shallow marine sediment [ENVO:03000034] sea grass bed [ENVO_01000059] ...
GACCGGAATCGCTTGATGGAAGGAAGCGCCGGGCCGATATCGGTCGATCGTGTCGCCACCACCGTGCAGGGGCGGCTCGGCGAATGGATCCCTGTCGTCACCGGGCCTGGGGACACAGAGTCGCCGGCTTCCGGCACGCATGTCGTGGCATCGACCCGTCAGGACAGTACCCGCAGTCTGTGGGTCAGGGTGGATCGTCTCTGAGCAGGGGCGGCGCCGTCAGGCCGATGTCGTCAGGCGGTTGACCCCGAGTTGGTCCCGCGCCCCGTCCGGACCGTAGACGTCCGCATTGCCGCCGCCGTTTAGCGCCTGCAACGCCTGTTCGACCTGGCGACGTTGCAATGCAACCAGGCGACCGTTCGCTTCATTCAGATGTTGACACTCCTCAACGACGCCCTGGATTCGTTGCCACCGCATGCGCAGTTCGTCCTTGGGACCGAGCCGCTCGAAAACGGATTCGTCCGCGTCGCCCGCACCGGGCAGCCCGGCCAGTCTCAGCATCGTCACCCGATCCGCTTCGATCCCTTCCAGGCTTGTGAGGCACTGTCCCTTGCGCTCTCCAGAGGCGGCCAGCGCCGGGAGGTCACGTGCGTGTAGGGCTTCACGCTCTGATTTCAATACGGTCAACAGCTCGGTCGATGCTGCCAGTTCTTCGTCCAGGATCGATCGGATCTCCGATCGCCATTCACCGGATGGCTCCATCAGCGCAGGTCCTTCTCGGTACTGAGGAACCTGTCAGCCAGATGATCGGCGTCGACCTCGAAACGGCCCTCCGCTATGCGCTTCGTCACTTCCGCGACTCGTGCATCGTCCACGTCCGACAGGGCGGCCAATTCTGCTTCGAGTTTCTGTATGCGGCGGGCCTCGTCGGTCACGTGAACCCGGTCCGTGCCCACGGCTGTCGACCCGGAAGGATCACCTTGTGTGCCTTTGACGCCTGCGCCACCGGTCGTTGACCGGGTTGAAGGCGCTGGTATGCCAGGTTGGCGGAATCCGTCAATCTTATCAGCCATCATTAAATGCTCCCCGGGTACGTGCTACCCGGCTAGTGTGGTTATCGGCACCGCGCCGAAGAACTTTAGTGTCGTCATCGCAACAGGATCTCCACCACCTGGGGCGATCGCACGACACCCTCAATCTCGCGATTGGATGAGGTGTTCCTCACCCGGATTCGTTGTCCCATTGCACCGTCGCTTAGCGCTACACCGACCATGCGAACCTTGATAGGTCCGCTGTCGGCCGTCAACGAGACGCGTTGCCCACGCCGAACGACAGGCAGCACATCCAGCATGGCCGGCGTGATGACCTGACCGGTGGACACCGCGCGCTTCAGCTGCTGGCCGCTGACGCTGTCGACGGCGGTCAGGTAGCCGAATGCCAATTGGCCCAATGGGCGGTCCACCACTTCGAGATCGTCGGCTTCGAGCAGGCTGCCCCTGGCGATTCTCCTTGCCGCCACGACGACGGGACCGTGGATAGTCAGTTGTGCGGGGACATGGATTTTCCAGGGTACTGGTGACCGGCAGCGGACCTCCGCCGTCATCCGGTTACGTCTGTTGAGGTCCGCAGGCAGCCTGACCTCGGGTTTCTCGCCACAAAGCGCCAGCCGTACGCGCGAGTCGATCGGACCGGCATCGACGACGGCGCGCTCATCCGTGCCCGGCACCGCCTGAAGGATGGTGCTCCGGACCGCGTCGAGGATGCTTTCATGCGGTTGCCACTCATCGGCGCCCAGGGCCATCGCGGGCAGCGTCAGGATTAGAGACAGCAGCGCGTCAATTATCCGCCGACCCGGCCCATGCGAGGGTTTGGCCCGAAATGGAACGCAGGCGGTCCATTCCCCCGCATGGCGCGGCTTGTGGCGGTTGCAAAGCGCTTTTTTCATTCCTGTCCTCGACGTCGTCCCGGCAGAGTGGCCGCACCTATCCCGAATACGATGCAATTTCCGTGCCGATGCTGATGCCGATAAGCGCTTGCCACCAGGTGAATCGGGGCGGCAGCCTTTGCCGCCCGAACGGAAAACCTTTGCCGCTTCGTGGCGGGTAATGCCCCATCAACGTCCGTGACCACTACGTTGGCACGACCCTTGCATAGACCACCCTGAGCTAAAGCCGGAGCGCATACATGTCGATAGATTTCAATCAGGTCTTCGAGGGTCACGAGCAGGCTCTTGCCGTTCACCGGCAGCGTCTGAAGCTTGTGGCGTCGAACCTGGCGAACTCCGACACGCCGGGCTACAAGGCAAGGGACCTGGACTTCCGTGCGGCGCTTTCCGAAGCACGCGAAGGCTCATTAAGACTCGCCGCTACAAGGCCGAATCACATTGGTGGCCGCGGCGGGGTGCTCGACATTCCCATCCTTTACCGCGTGCCCGAACAGCCGTCCATGGATGGCAATACGGTGGACTCCCATAGGGAGAAAGTCTCCTTCACCGGGTCGGCGATCCGCTACCAGTCGACTCTGAATTTCCTGAGCCAGAGGATCAAGGGCCTCAAGATGGCCATCACGGGAGGACGTTGAATATGTCACTCAGCAAGATTTTCGATATCGCCGGATCCGCAATGAGTGCGCAGTCACTGCGACTCAACACGGTCGCCAGCAACATGGCCAACGCCAACTCGGTTTCTGGCAGCTACGACGACGCATACCGGGGCAGGCAGCCGGTCTTTGCGCCGGACCTCGACTCGTTCGATCCGTCCTTGATCGGCGTCAAGACCCTCGACGTTCTCCACAGCAGTGCGGAGCCGTCAGTAGTGCACAACCCTGACCACCCGAACGCAGATGCCGAAGGCAAGGTCTACCTGTCCAACGTCAACGTCGTGGACGAGATGGTGAACATGATTTCCGCCAGCCGTGCATACCAGGACAGCGTCGAAGTCGCGAAAGTCTCGAAGGAACTGCTTCTCCGGACTCTGTCCCTGGGACAGTAATCCGGGCAACGGAAGGGAGGATAGAACATGCAGATAGCGGGAAACACGACGGCCTTGGGCGGACTGGCGTTGCCGGACAGTGCAAGGCAAAGAAACACCAGTGACCTGGGCCAGGAAGACTTCCTCAAGCTGATGGTGACCCAGTTCCGTAACCAGGATCCGCTGAAGCCAATGGAAAACGGTGAGTTTCTCGGCCAGCTCGCCCAGTTCTCGACCGTATCGGGAATCGGTGAGATGAACAGCGCCGTGATGTCGCTGGCGGAGTCTATCCAGGCCAGCCAGGCGCTCCAGGCGGCAGGGATGGTCGGCAAGACGGTGCTGGTGGATAACGGCACGGCGCGACTCGACGCAGGAGGCGTCGTTGCCGGGGCCGTCGATGTGCCGCAGCGGGCGCAGTCGGTCAACCTGAGAATCGTTGACGCTGCCGGGCAAGTAGTCCGGGAGCTGTCCCTCGGACCGAGAGACACTGGTCTCGCTGACTTTGAGTGGGACGGCCTTACGTCGAGCGGCGGTCAGGCCCTGCCGGGCGAGTACCGCATCTCGGCCCAGGTCGATATCGGCGGCGCGACACTGGCCGTCCCCACCCTCATGTCGTCGAGAGTGGCGAGCATTTCCCTGTCGCCAACGGGCACCCCGAGCATCACAACGGATCGCGGCGAGCAGATGCCGATCTCCAGCGTGCGGAATATCCGGTAGAGCAGACCGGACGAAACCAGAACAGATAGAGAGGAAGGAGACAGAGCATGTCATTTCAGATCGCACTAAGTGGACTCAACGCGGCTTCCGCCGACCTCGGCGTGACGTCGAACAACATCGCAAACGCCAACACGACGGGTTTCAAAGGCTCACGCGCCGAATTCTCAGACGTGTTCGCAAGCGGCTCGATCGGCACGGGCAGTGGCGTTCAATTGTCGGATGTTCGCCAGACCTTTACCCAGGGCAACGTCAATTTCACCAACCGCAGCCTGGATCTGGCGATCAGTGGCGACGGTTTCTTCGTTCTAAGCGATTCGGGCAACCAGGTGTTCTCCCGCGCCGGCGCCTTTGGCGTGAATGCCGATGGCTTCGTCGAGAATGCGCAGGGCTCGCGTCTGCAGGCCTACCCCGTGTTGTCAGACGGCAGCTTTAACACTGGCACATTGATGGATCTGCAGTTGACCAACGAGGTCAATCCGCCGGTCGCCAGCACGCAGATAGAAATGGGCGTCAACCTGCCCGCCGACGCGACACCGCCAGCCGTGGTGCCGTTCGATCCCGCCAATCCCAACACCTTCAACAACAGTACCTCGACAACGGTGTACGATTCGCTGGGCGCACCGCACACGGCGACTTTCTTCTACATCAAGACCGGCGCCGCCAACAGCTGGGAGACGGCCATGACCATCGATGGCGTCCAGGCGGGTCCGGCACAGCCGCTGGACTTCGACGTCAATGGTCAGGTTCTCAATCCGGCCTCGCAAGTCATCGCAATGCCCCCGGTGAATCCCGGTAACGGAGCGTTGGACATCCAGCTCGACATGGTGCTGTCTGACACGACGCAGTTCGGCTCACGCTTCGCGGTCAACAGTCTCAACCCGGACGGCTCCGCGGCCGGCCGTCTCAGTGGCATGGAGATCGACCAGACCGGCGTGGTCTACGCACGCTACACGAACGGTCGATCCTCCGCCCTCGGGCAGGTCGCCATCGCCAATTTCCCGAACCCTGAAGGTCTGCAACAGTCCGGTGACACGACCTGGCTGGAGTCCTTCGCCTCGGGTGAGGCGGTCAGGGGTGAGGCAGGCACTTCCAGTTTCGGCGTGATCCAGGCCGGGGCACTCGAGGCTTCCAACGTCAACCTGACAGAAGAACTGGTGAACATGATCACCGCGCAACGCAGCTACCAGGCGAACGCGGAGGTGATTTCGACCATGGACCAGATCACCCAGACGATCATCAACATCCGCTAAGGCTAAGGTCGAGAGGAAGACACCATGGACCGCCTGATCTATGTCGCGATGACCGGGGCCCGCCACTCGATGCAGGCTTTGTCGACGATCGGCCATAACCTGGCCAATGCGTCGACGACGGGCTTCCGCTCTCAACTTCAGGCCTTCGGCGCCAGACCGGTCCCCGGGGGCGGACACCAGAGTCGGGTCAACGCCGTGGCAGAGTTTCTCGGGTTCGACGATCGGACCGGCGCCATCGCGCCGACCGGTCGCGACCTCGATGTGGCCATCCGTGGTTCTGGCTGGCTGGCGGTGCAAACCGCATCCGGGGGCGAGGCTTATACGCGGGCGGGCGATCTCAGGATCGGTGGATCGGGGATGCTCGAAACGGGTCGTGGCAACCTCGTCATGGGCGAGGCGGGCCCGATCTCGATCCCGCAGTACCAGCAACTGTTCATCGGCGACGAGGGTCAGATCTCGATCGTACCCGCGGGGCAGAAGGCCTCAACCCTGGTCGAGATCGGTCGGCTCAAGCTGGTCGACCCTGAGCTGGACCAGTTGCGCAAGGGCCAGGACGGCCTGTTCCACATGCGCGATGGCAAGAAGGCAAAGGCAGTCGCGACTGTTGCCCTGAGCACCGGCCACCTGGAATCGTCGAACGTCAACGCCGCCGAGGCGCTGGTCGAGATGATCCAGCTTTCGCGGCAATACGAGATGCAGATGCAGGCGATCAGGAAGACCGCCGAGAACGAGGAATCGTCGACTTCGCTGATGAGGCTCGGCGGCTAGGAACAGATCAGGATTCAGGAAGGAGAAACCGAGAATGCAATCACTATGGGTAGCGAAGACGGGACTGGAAGCGCAGCAGACCAGGATGGCCGTCGTGTCCAACAACCTGGCCAACGTCAACACGACGGGTTTCAAGCGCGGAAGGCCGGTGTTTGAGGATCTCCTTTACCAGAACGTCCGCCAGGTAGGCGGGAGCACGTCGGAAGAGACGGAAGCGCCGACCGGCTTGATGCTTGGCTCCGGCGTGCGAATAACGGCGACGGAGCGGATGCATACCCAGGGCAACCATGTCGAGACCGGCAATCCCCTCGATTTGATGGTGCAGGGCCGAGGCTTCTTCCAGGTGCTGCTTCCCGATGGCGACATGGCCTACACACGCGACGGATCGTTCAAGGTCGATTCCGACGGCCGCCTCGTCACTGCCAACGGTTTCGAAGTGCAGCCCGGGGTCAACGTACCGACGGACGCGCAGGCCATCAGCGTATCGGCTGACGGCCTGATCCAGGCGAAGCTGCCCGGTCAGGCGCAACTCGTGACCATCGGATCCATGCAGGTAGCCGATTTCGTGAATCCCGCGGGTCTCGAGCCGAAGGGCGGCAATCTTTACCTGGAAACCACCGCGAGCGGATCGCCCCAGATCGGCACCCCCGGTCTGGATGGCATGGGCACGCTGGCGCAGGGGGCGCTGGAGGGCTCCAACGTCAACGTCGTGGAGGAACTGGTCAACATGATCGAGACCCAACGCGCCTACGAGATGGCGTCGAAGGCCATATCCACCAGCGAGCAGATGCTCGAGTATCTCAACAGCACCCTGTAGGAAAGACCATGAGCAACTGGTCGAGAAAAGCAGCAAGGATGGCGATGGTGATCGCACTGATCGCAACGACCGGCGCCTGTGCACGACTGCAAGGACCCATGCCCGGCGATTTCCAGCCGACGCTGCCGCCGCCACCACCGCCACCGGTGCAGACCGGCGGTGCGATCTACCAGGCGGGCTACGACATGCGCCTGTTCGATGATCCGAAGGCGCGGCGCGTGGGTGACGTACTGACCGTGCAACTCGTGGAGCGCACGGCCGCGAGCAAGAGCGCCAGCACCGGTACAAACAAGGACACCAGCATCGACACCGGTAACCCGATCATCGGCGGCGACACGATCACCCTGAACGACGAGGACATCCTCAACAACAGTTGGGAGCAGGAACACTCGTTCAAGGGCGAGGGTTCAAGCAGTCAGAGCAACCGCCTCGACGGCAACATCTCCGTAACGGTCGCCGATGTGTATCCCAACGGCAACCTGGCGGTTCGGGGCGAGAAGTGGATCACCCTCAACCAGGGCCAGGAATATGTTTATGTGACCGGCATCGTGCGGCCCCAGGACATCCTGCCGGACAACACGGTGCTGTCGACCCGCATCGCCGATGCGCGGATCACCTACAGCGGCAAGGGCACCCTGGCCGAAGCCAACAAGGTGGGTTGGTTCAGCCGCTTCTTCATGTCGCCGGTGTGGCCGCTATGAAGCCGCGAAAAACAATGGACAGGCTCCTCCCCTGGCGATGGCAGGCAATCCTCTATTTGCCGTTCACGATCCTGATCTGTTTCGCCGCCGCGAGCCCGGCCGGCGCCGAACGGGTCAAGGATCTGGCCTCGATCGATGGCGTGCGTAACAACCAACTGGTCGGTTATGGGCTGGTCGTAGGACTTGACGGTACCGGTGATCGCACGACGCAGGCCAAGTTCACGATCCAGGGCCTGAGGAACCTGTTGGAACGCATGGGGATAACCATCCCGCCGGGTACCAATCTCCAGCTCAATAACGTGGCATCGGTCATGGTGCACACGGATCTCCCACCTTTCGTCAAACCGGGGCAAACCCTGGATATCACGGTCTCTTCCATGGCGAACGCATCGAGCCTGAGGGGTGGGACCTTGCTGATGACCCCCCTGAAGGGTGTCGATGGCCAGGTATATGCGATGGCCCAGGGCAATCTCATTTCGGGCGGCGTCAGTGCGTCAGGCAACGACGGTTCGAGTGTCACCATCGGTGTACCGAGTGTCGCACGGATACCCAACGGGGCAACCGTGGAACGATCCGTGCCCATGGCTTTCGCAGACAACGGGCTGATGACTTTCAATCTGCACCGGCCGGACTTCACGACGGCCACGCGCCTTGCGACGGAATTCAACAGCGCGGTCGGTGAGGGCAGTGCCCGAGCGATAGATGCGGCATCGGTCCAGGTGCTCGCGCCGATCGACCCCGGGCAGCAAACAATGTTCGTGTCCATGCTGGAGAACCTGGAAATACAGCCCGATCAACTTGCGGCACGCGTCATCGTGAACTCGCGCACCGGGACCGTGGTGATCAGCAATCACGTTCGGGTATCGCCGGCCGCGGTTTCCCATGGCACGCTGGTCGTGTCGATCACCGAAGATTTCGACGTGAGTCAGCCGTCCGCATTCAGCGGCCGCAGCCGGGCCCGAACCGTCGTGACGCAAGACAGTCAGGTCGACCTGATCCGCCCGGACAACCACATGTTCCTTTTCCAACCGGGTGTCGAGCTCGACGAGATCGTGCAGGCCGTCAACGAAGTTGGCGCCTCACCCGGCGATCTCATCGCCATCCTGGAGGCACTGCGGGAAGCCGGTGCACTGCGTGCCGAGCTGATCGTGATCTGAGGTGAAGACATGAGTGTTCAGGGTCCGTCGAACTACCTGGACTTTGCCGGCCTCGCGTCGCTGGGTGGCCGCGCCGACAGCGGGGATCCCGAGGTTCTGCGCGAGGTTGCGAGACAGTTCGAAGCGCTGTTCGCGAACATGATGCTGAAGAGCATGCGCGCCGCCAGCCTAGGTGACGGCATATTCGATAGCGAAGACTCGGAATCCTATCGGGACATGTTCGATCGCCAGATTTCGGTCGAACTCGCGCGCGGCAAGGGCCTCGGCATCTCCGAAATGCTGGTACGGCAACTGTCCGGCACCCTGAAACGCCAGGATCCCGACCTCACCTCAGAAGCTGGACATGGCACCAATAGGGGGAAACCGGCGCCTGATGTCGCACCAGCGAGTCCTCCGGCTGCCGACAAGGATCAGGTCAGAACCGACGATTTCGTCGGCGCCGTTTGGCCCCATGCGCGACGGGCTGCCCGAGAACTGGGCGTCGACCCGCGGGCCATCGTTGCGCAGGCGGCGCTGGAAACCGGCTGGGGCCAACACACGATCATGACGAACGACGGTCGCGAGGCGAACAATCTCTTTGGCATCAAGGCCAATGACCGTTGGCAGGGCGCCCGCGTCTCCCACGCGACAACGGAATTCGTCGGTCAGGCGCCACGCAAATGGCGCGCGGACTTCCGCAGCTATGACAGCCTGGAAGAGGGCTTCAACGACTACGTGCGATTCCTCAAGGACAATCCCCGCTATCGTGATGCCCTGGCGGCCGGGACGGATGGCAGCCGTTTTGCCGAGGGCCTGCAAGAGGCCGGCTATGCCACGGATCCGCAGTATGCGAGCAAGATCCGGCAGATCATGGATGGCCAGCGCCTGGTCGGTGCGATCGCGGCACTAAAGAATGAGCGTTCCGCGCCGATAACAGAAGCGTCGGGCGGCGAAGGTCGGGGCTCGACCTCCATTCATGCAACGACGCCAGTCGAGGCCTGACGTAGTCAATGTCCATTTTCTTCAACAGTAGCTTGTCGGGACTGATGGCCGCACAGCGGGCGTTGGACACCACGAGTCACAACATCGCCAACGTCAATACCCCGGGGTACAGTCGCCAAAGGGTGTTGCAGGGCGCGCGGCTACCCGAGCTCTACGGTGGCACACAAGTCGGAACCGGTGTCGACGTCCTGGACATACAGCGCGTTTATGACACTTTCCTGACAGACCAGCTTCGATCCACGGCAACGGCCGAGCAGGGTTTGGCCAGTTTTCATCAACTCGCCAGCCGTATCGACGGCATCCTGGGCAATGAAGCCGCCGGCATACCTGCCGGCATGACGGCCTTCTTCGATGCAGTCGAGGGGCTTGCCCGCGACCCTTCGTCCTTGACGGCCAGGCAGACCGTGCTCTCGGAAGCAGAGGCCCTGGCGAGCCGCTTCCACCTTCTTGACAGCCAGATGCAAGGCGTCGGCGACGAGGTCAACCAGCGACTGATGACAGGGGTCGGCATCGTCAACGGCCTTGCATCGACCCTGGCCGGCCTCAACGAGAGGATCGCGTCGAGCCCGGGGGGCGTGCCCAGCGATCTGCTCGATCAGCGTGATGTCCTCATGACACAGCTGGCGGAACAACTGGATGTCCAATACGCAGTCCAGGACGACGGGTCGCTGAATGTCTTCGTCGGCAACGGCCAGGCCCTGGTCGTCGGCGATCGCAGTTTCGAACTGGGTGTGATCGCGAACGAATTCGACCCCAACCGGCTCGAGGTCGCGTATAGCAGCGGTGGGCAGAATTACCCGATCAGCCGCAACCTGACCGGTGGCGCCATTGGCGGTGCGCTGGAATTCAGACGAGCGATGCTGCTGCCCGCCCAGGATGAGATGGGCAGAATCGCGATCGGCCTCAGCGAAGCGTTCAACAATGTTCACGGGACCGGCATGGACCTGAGCGGGGCGCTTGGAGCGCGTTTCTTCGACACTGGCACACCCGTTGTCCTCGCCTCGCAGAACAATGCCGGCGCCGGATCGGTTGCAGTCACGATCGCCGACGCGACAGCGTTGGAACCGCGTAGCTATGAATTGGCGCTGGCCGGTGGTAGCTGGCAACTCACGGACCTGGCCACCGGCCAGGGTGTCGCCATGAGCGGCACCGGAACCGCTGCCGATCCATTCGTCGTGGACGGCCTCGAGCTCGTCGTCAGTGGTCCGGCGGCGGCCGGCGATCGTTTCCTCCTTAGACCGTCGGGCGGTTCGGCCGCCGGCCTCGAGGTCCTCGTCGACAGGCCAGAGGACATCGCCGCTGCCTCGCTGCTGGCGGCGACCGGTGCGGCCGGCAATTCGGGCGACGTCGCCTTCGGCGTCCCACGCGTTGTTGACCCAGGCGATCCGGGATTGTCGACGCCGGTCAGCATCGTATTCGACGACCCCTCGACCTACCGGATCCTGGACTCCGGTGGCGCGGTGCTCGTCGGTCCGACAGCATGGGCAGCCGGCAGTCCGATCTCTTTTAATGGCTGGTCCGTTGATGTCAGTGGCATGGCGGCAGCCGGTGACCGGTTCGATGTCGCTCCGAATCCCTCGGGGGTGGGTGATAACAGTGTTGCGCGTGAACTGGCTGACGTAGCGCGAAGCGGGCTGTTCGGCGCGACAGGTGCTTCGCTGGAAGATCTCCAGTCAGGTCTCCTGTCCCGTATCGGCGTCGCCACCCGCCAGGCCGGACTGAGCCTCGACGCGCAGTCGGCGCTGCGCCAGCAGACCGAGCTCGATATCCAGTCCGTATCCGGGGTGAATCTCGACGAGGAAGCCATCAATCTCATCCGCTACCAGGAAGCCTACGCTGCTGCGGCCAAGGCCATCGGCGTGGCCCAGACGCTGTTCCAGACCATCCTGGACGCCACCAACAACTAGCGAGGCAGGCAGGACGTTGACCAGGATCTCGACCAACACGCTGACGATGAACTGGCTGTCCGCCACGAACCGCGGACAGGCGGAGCTGCTGCGGACACAACTACAGGTCGCGACGGGACGCCGGTTCAACACGCCGGCTGATGACCCGGACGGCGCAGTGCGCGCGCTGGGGCTGGAGCGGTCGTTGGACCGCATATCGACCCACCAGGACAACGCCGATGCGGCCATGTCGAGGTTGAGCCTCGAGGAGCAGGTGCTCGGTGGCGTCACCGATGTCCTTCAGCGCGTACGCGAACTGGCGATCCAGGCCGGCGGACCCGGGCTGGACGATGTGTCCCGGCGCTCGATCGCCGCGGAGATACGTGAACTCCACGACAGCCTGCTGCAACTGGCGAACAGCGATGATGGTCGCGGCGAGTACCTGTTCTCAGGTAATCGCGTGCGCACGGTTCCGTTCGCACCGGCTGGCGGGCAGATCGCCTACAACGGCGACGAAGGCCGTCGGCTGCTGGAGATCGGCGAGACGCGAAGTATTGAGGATGGGGATGCCGGCAGGAGCGTTTTCCTCGATATCGCCAATGGCAACGGCACATTCAAGGTCGCGGCGGACGACGCCAATGGCGGCACGGGGCTGATCGGGGTCGCCGTGGTACAGGATGCTCAGCTGTGGAACGGCGGCAGCCATGTATTGAGATTCGCGGACGCTTCCAATTGGGAGGTAGTCGATGGCGCCGGAACGGTGGTCGCTGCCGGACCCTACGCCGATGGCGAATTGATCAGCTTCAGCGGTATCGCCGTCGAAATCTCGGGGTCGCCCGTTGCCGGCGATGTTTTCGATATCACGCCAAGCAGCGCGCAGGACCTGTTTTCGACGCTCCAGACCCTTGCCAACACCCTGGAAACGCCGGCCACCGTCCCTGTGGGCCGTACCGCTCTGCTCAACGATCTCGGCAACGGTCTCCAGGATATCGACCGGGGGCTGGAGCATCTCTCTCGTGTTCGTGCCACGGTCGGATCGAGGCTGAACACCGTCGAGGCGCAAAAGTCCTTCAATGACAGCGTCGGCCTGGAACTCGAATCCGCACTGTCGGCGATCCGCGACGTCGACTACGCGGAGGCACTCTCCCAACTCGAAGCCAGGCTCTTTGGCCTGGAGGCCGCCCAAAAGGCCTACCTGGAAGCCAGGCAACTCTCACTGTTCCGCTTCATCTAGGTCTGCCTGTCGAGCACCTCGACGTCCGCTCGCAGGCCCGTTTTTCCGCTGCGCATCCGTCTGCCTCAAGTTTCCCGTAGCGCTGCCGATAACCACTCTGAGACGGGGACAGGCGCATCGTCACAAGCAGGCTCCCCCGTTCACACAACTCCGGTCTCAGGGATCGGTCGGGAACGAAGCACAGGAGAGCTAAGAAGATGAGCATGGTAATCAACACGAACGTGATGTCGCTGAACGCTCAGCGGAATCTCAATCAAACGCAGGGCATGATGGCAACGGCACTTGAGCGCCTGTCGTCGGGCCTCCGCGTGAACAGCGCGAAGGACGACGCGGCTGGTTTCTCCATCGCACAGCGATTCGAAACGCAGATCCGCGGCCTGAACATGGGCATGCGGAACGCCAACGACGGCATCTCGATGTCCCAGACCGCCGAGTCGGCGATGGCGGAGGTGACCAGCAACCTGCAGCGAATCCGCGAGCTGGCGATCCAGTCGGCGAACGGTTCGTACTCAGGCGCCGATCAGGACCTGCTTCAGGTCGAGGTAACAGAGCGCCTGGCGGAAATCGACAGGATCGTGTCGCAGACCTCGTTTAATGGCGTCAGCGTCCTCGGCGGCGCGGGCAACATCTCCTTCCAGGTGGGCGCCAATGCCAATGAGACCATCGATGTGAATCTCGGCGGTGCTATCGACACGGCGACCTTGTTCGGGGGCATCAACCCGGATGTGGGTGATCCGGCCGGCACCGGTAACGCCCAGGCAGCCATCACGGCAGTGGACGGGGCTCTCAGCACGGTAGCCACTCAGGCCGCGACCTTGGGTGCCAGCCAGAACCGGCTCGAATCGACCATCTCCAACCTGCAGGCTGTCTCCGAAAACATGTCAGCCTCGAAGAGTCGCATCGTCGATGCAGACTTCGCCGCGGAGACGGCGAATCTGACCAAGGCGCAGATCTTGCAACAGGCGGGCGTCGCAGTGCTCGCCCAAGCCAACTCGGCACCGCAGGCAGTTCTCGGCCTGCTGCGGTAAAGGGAGAGGTGGCCGGCCCCCGGGCCGGCCACCTTATTCTCGAGAGTCTTTTTTGAACGAAGCGACGGATCGCAGCCGAAACCAAAGGACCCGCTAGGACGTCGAGCAGGAAAACGGAGCGACAGGGCAGCATGAAGATCGGTAATGCAATCCAGCCCGGTGCTCAAACCTCGCATTCGGCGAGTGCCGCCGCGCAACAGGGCGGAACAGCCATGCCGGAGGGCGGAAAGACACGGCCACCGGCGACCGCCGACCAGATCGCCGCAGCGCTTATCCAGATCAATCAGTTTCTCACGGACTCCAGTCGTAGCCTGGTGTTCCAGGTGGATACCGACAGCGGCAGAACGGTCATTACGGTCTTGAATCCGGCGACCAGCGAAGTCATCCGGACGATCCCGCCGACCGAACTTATCGCCATGGCGGAGATGCTGGGCAAGGGCCAGCTTCGACTGGTCAGCGATCGGGCCTGAAAACCGGAAGGTGGCACGAAAGTTGCTGCTTCTTTAGAGGCGTTAACGGTTAACGCAGGTCAGTCATTCACAACGGAGCGATGTCATGCCATCCATCGTTGCCTCGGGTATCGGATCCGGGATCGACATCAAGAGTATCGTCGAGCAGTTGGTTGCGGCAGAGCGCCAGCCGATGCAAAACCGGCTGAATCTCCAGGAATCGCGAACGACAGCCCAGCTCTCGGCATTCGGCAAGTTGAAGGGCGTATTGTCGGGCCTGCGTGACGTGCTCGCGGACCTCACCAACCGCAAGGACCTGCAGCGCAGAACGTCCGCGTCCAGTCACGAGGATATCCTCCAGGCGACGGCGTCGAACGGCGCGCCGATCGGCGGATTCCCGGTCGAGGTGATCAGTCTTGCCAGCGCCCACAGGCTGGCGTCGGCGGCATTCGCAGATGGCGATGCCCAGGTCGGCACGGGAACGCTGACGATCGAGTCCGGCGAGGACAGCATGAGCCTCACGATCGATCCCGGGTCGGATAGCCTGGCCGCCATCCGTAATGCAATCAATCTGGCGCCGGACAATTCCGGCGTGACCGCTACGCTAGTCAATGCCGTCGACGGTACCCACCTCGTCGTGTCCTCCGATTCGACCGGTGCGGATCGGGCGATCACGATCACCGCCGCGGGCGGCAACGGTGGCCTCGATGCGCTCGTCTACGACCCCGCCGGGGGCACCACCAACCTGACCGAACAAAACGCGGCCGTGGACGCACAGATCTCGGTGGACGGTTTCCTCGTCACGTCATCATCCAACGAAGTTAGTGGCGCCGTGGAGGGTCTCAATTTCAGTCTGCGTCAAGCGCAGCCGGGGACGATCGTGACCGTGCAGGTCACAAACGACCTCGCCGCGAGCAAGGAGATGATCCAGGGGTTCGTCGATAGCTATAACGACATGCTCGCCACATTCAAGGAACTGACCGCTTTCGATCAGGACGCCGGCGTTGCGGGTGAGCTACTGGGTGACTCGCTGATGCGGGGCCTGGGGGCATCCATGCGCCGCGAGATGGGAGCGCTGTCCACCGGTGACGATGCGTTCCGCCTGCTCGCGGATATCGGTATCACGATGTCCGTCGACGGCACGGTCGAGGTCGATGACACGGCCCTGGAGGAAGCCCTGGTCCGGGATTTCGACGGTGTCGGCGCACTGTTCGCCGCGGAGGATGGTCTTGCGCAACGGCTGGATGGCCTGGTCGGGCTGTACCTGGATGCCGGCGGTCAGATCACCAGTCGCGAGGAGAGTCTGCGTGACGTACTCGACGATATCGATGATCAACGCTTCGCGCTGGATGCGCGCATGGAGGTCGTGCGCCGCCGCTATGATTCCCAGTTCGCCGCCATGGACCGCCTGGTGGCACAACTCCAGAGCACCGGCGCCTTCCTCCTGCAGCAGCTCGGCTCCGGCTAGGCCTGACGTGGTTTGCAAAAAATGAAGGAAAGACGATCATGAGTGACAGGACCGCAAAAGTCGCATTGGGCGCCTACCGTGCCGTCGATGCGTGGGGTGGCATTGAGGATGCAAGCCCGCAACGGCTGGTTGCCCTGATGCTGGACGGCGTTGTCCAGGCGATCGCGAAGGCACGATCTCACTTGCTGTCCGGAGACCTGCCGGCAAAGGCGGCTGAGATAGGGCGTGCGATCGGCCTCATCGATGGGTTGCAATCCGCTCTGGACAGCGACAAGGGCGGTGAAATCGCCTCCGGGCTCGATCGCCTCTACGATTACACGCTGCGACAACTCGTCCTGGCGAACGCCAGTAATGATGTCGCCTTGCTGGACGAGGTGTCTTCGCTGATAGGCGAAATCAACGAGGCCTGGCGATCGTTGCCCGAAACGAACGAAGCAGGCACCCCGCAAACGGCGGTGGGCGGTGTCTGAATGAATCCGCAATCTTCCATCGAGGCACTGCTTGCGCTGACTCGTGAGGTGCAGGAGCTGGCGGAGTCGGGTGACTGGGCCGGTGCGGCAAAGCTCGAGTCGCAGCGTCGGCCATTGATGGACAGGATCCTGGTCGACCGGTCGCGGGATGGACAGCGGCATGGTATTGACGCGGCTATTCGTACGGTCGTGGAAATGGACGCGGCGCTTGTGGATCGCTTGAAGGCCAGTCGTGCACAGGCGCTCAAAGAGGCCGCCAAGCATCTCGCCTTCGGCACAGCGGCAAGGGCATATGCGACAGCATCCGGGCACGGGGGCGAAAAGGAATGACTCTGACACAAAGCACAGTATCTGACGGTGTTGGTTACGCTGATCGACTGCCATTTGCATGGACCCAGGGCGAAATTCCGGAAGGACTCGCCCTGGACCGGATGAACGAGGCAGCTCTGCGCGTGTTCGATGCCTTGAGCGCCGTGGAGGAAGTAGTCCGCGAACCGACAGACGATCCGGCATACCTGGTCCAGGAGATCGGCCGGCTTGAACGCAAGATCGACCTCCTGATTTCGTTGATGGGAACGGTGATCGGGGGTGGAGAAAAAATCCCCGATGCCAGGGCCGTCACGGTGCACGCGACCGGCATCGAGTGGCATGACGAAGATGATCCCCCGCCCGTCGGGCAGACAGGGACGGTTCTGGTCTACCCGCATCCGGCAACGCCCCTGGCGCTGCGCCTGCCCGCCCGGGTGGTACTGAGCACCCGTCAGGAAGACCGATTCTGGATCGGGGCCGAGTTTGTCGAACTCGAGCCTAACGTTCGGGATGCGCTGCATCGTCACGTGTTCCGACATCATCGCCGCCAGGTTGCCCGCGCCAAAGACGGTGACTGACGGAAATTCGTCACCCACGCGTCCGCGCCCGACGGATCTTTGGCATATTCTCGTTAAACTGTGAATAAGATATTTTAACCTCTTGAAAAACCTAGGGTTATAGTAATCGGCACGCTTCTTGCTCTATGTCCCTCTGAGGACATAGACGGAAGTGTGCATGGCTGTCAGTACAGAAACGACGGACGCAAGACGGGCGAGGGAACTCGAGCGCGCATTCGAGGACTTCGCCACGGTCTCCCGTGAACTGGAAACCTCCTACGCAGCGCTCGAAAGACGCAGCCAGCGATTAACGGAAGAGCTTGAGCGCGTCCGGCGGGACAGGCGCCGTCAGGCCGATCAGAGACTCATTGTCGCGCGACGCCTCGAGGGCCTGCTGGCTGCCATGCCCGCGGGCGTGCTCGTGCTGGACGGCGCCGATGTCGTCACCCAGGCCAATCCCTGCGCCATCGATTTATTGGGTGAACCGCTGCTCGGCAGACGCTGGCAGGAGATTTCCGCCAGGAGTTTCCGCGACCTTGCCGGCGATGGCGAAATCCTGTTGAAGGATGGTCGGCGCCTGTCGCTTTGCCGGCGAAGCCTCGCTCCCGAGACGGGTCAGATCCTGGTCATTACCGACACAACGGATCGCCGTGCAATGGAAGAGTTGTTGTCCAGACACCAACGACTTTCAGCGATGGGCGAGGTAGCCGCTTCGCTGGCCCACCAGATCAGGACGCCGCTCGCCTCCGCCTTGCTCTACGCATCCAGCGCAGCGGATCCGGCTACCGACGTTGAGCTCAGGCGTGGCTTGTCACAAAAGATCGTGGCCAGCCTGCACGACCTCGAGCGGCTGATCGAGGACATGCTCATGTTTGCACGCGGCGGGATTCAGGCCGAAGCGGGTGTCCGCCTGTCTGATCTGCTGGCCAATATCGACGCCTGCCTGCAACCCCAGATCCGCGACGGGCAAAGCGTGGCATTCCGTCTCGAGGATGAACAACTCGGTGTGGTCGGCAATGAACAGGCGTTGGCCGGTGCGCTACTCAATCTCGTCAAGAACGCACTCGAGATGTCTGGTGATGCCGCTGAGGTGTGTGTGACAGCAACGGCTCACAACGGCGAGACGGTCGATATTGAGGTCAGTGATAACGGGCCCGGCGTCGCGGTCGGCATGGAAGATGAAATATTCAAGCCGTTTTTCAGTACACGTTCGGGTGGCACCGGGCTTGGCCTGGCGGTCGTCAGGTCGGTGGCCCGCAGCCACGGTGGCGACGTGTTTGTCGACAGCAGCTATCGGGACGGCGGAGCCTTTGTGCTGCGGCTGCCCCTGGTAGCGCTGGACCATGTGGCGAGTGACAGGGAGGTCGCGGCATGAGCGACGCTGCCATCCTGATCGTCGAGGACGACAGATCGCTTCGCGATGCGCTTGCGGAGACCCTGCGGCTGTCCGGCAGGGAAGTGCGGACAGCGGGTGATGGACAAAGCGCGCTAAAGCTCATCGAAAGTGAGTCGGTTGCGGCGGTGGTGACGGACTACCAGATGCAGCCCATGGACGGGCACTCGCTGCTGCGCAGGATCCGCGTCGATCACCCGGAGATGCCGGTGGTCATGATGACCGCGCACGGCACGATCGAACGTGCGGTCAACGCTATGCGAGACGGTGCCAATGACTATCTGGTCAAGCCCTTCGAAGTCGGCGACCTGACACGCATGCTGGACCGGTTCGCCGAGGATGCGCCGACGGGGATCGACATGGTGGCCGAGGATGCCGCAACGCGTGAGGCCCTGACCATTGCGCGCAAGGTGGCGGCCAGTGATGCGACCGTGTTGCTCTCCGGCGAGAGCGGAACCGGCAAGGAGGTGTTTGCCTGCTACATCCACGACCAGTCCCCTCGCAGCGCCGAGCCGTTTATTGCCATCAACTGCGCCGCCATACCCGAGAACATGCTCGAGGTGATGCTGTTCGGCCACGAGAAGGGCGCGTATACGGGCGCACAATCAGCTCGCGCCGGCAAGTTCGAGCAGGCCCAGGCCGGCACGTTGATGCTGGATGAGATTTCCGAAATGGACCTTGGGTTGCAGGCCAAACTGCTGCGAGTGCTCCAGGAGAGAGAAGTCGAGAGGGTAGGTGGTGACAAGGCGATCGCACTCGATGTGCGGGTCGTGGCGACGACCAACAGAGACCTCAGGCAGTGTGTTGCCGATGGCAGATTCCGTGAAGATCTTTACTACCGCCTGAGCGTCTTTCCACTGGAACTGCCGCCACTTCGCAAACGCCCGCTGGACATCATCCCATTGGCGCGGCACTTCCTTGCGCATGCATCGGTCCACAGCAAGACCATGCCGCAGATCTCGCAACAAGCCTGCGAGTCCCTGCAGGAGTACGACTGGCCCGGCAATGTCAGGGAACTCGCCAACCTGATGCAACGGGCTTCGATACTGTGCGATGGAGGGAAGATCCGACGGCGCCACCTGAGATTCGAGGGGGCCGTCGCGCAGCCGCGCACTGATGACGCCCGCAAGCAGCTTGGAGAGCGTCTCCGGTCCAGTGAAGAGCGCCTCATTATCGAGGCGCTGGAACGCAATCGCAGTCGCAAACGTGCGGCGGAAGAACTCGGCATCAGCCCGCGCACTCTGCGCTACAAGATCGCGCGCCTGCGCAAGGAAGGCGTGGAGATTCCGGGCGATGGCGAAGCTGGTAATGCATCGCAGGGAGGTCAACAGGCGCATGAGTGAAATGGAAATCAACCGGGTCCTGTCTCAGCTAAAGGCCCTTTCCACTGGTCTCGATCGTCCCGCGAACACGACGTCACAGGACGGGCCGGCTTTCGGGGCGATATTGCGGGAGTCCCTGGACAACGTCAGCCGCAAACAAACGGATGCGGTCGAATTGGCGCATCGCTTCGAAACGGGCGACGAAAGCACCAGCGTGGCCGAGGTCATGATCTCGATGCAGAAGGCCAGCGTGTCCTTCCAGGCGATGTCCGAGGTCAGAAACAAGCTGGTCGAGGCCTACCGGGAAATCATGAACATGCCGATCTGAGCAGGGACCTGGAGCGAGACTAAATGGAACAAGCAGCAGCAACACAGTCGGTCGGCCTTTTGGCAAGGGTTCCCGCGCTCCGCCAATTCGCCTTGCTGGTCGGTCTGGCCGCCAGTGTCGCCGCCGGCGTCGCCATTGTCATGTGGGCGCAAAAGCCCGGTTATCAACTGTTGTTCGGTGACCTGAACGAGCGCGACGTTCTCGAGGTGGTCCAGTCGCTGCAGGCTGCCGGTATCGATCATCAGGTGAACACGCGATCCGGGGCGGTGATGGTTGTGCCGGATCAGATCGACGAAGCGCGGCTCAAACTCGCCGCCGAGGGTCTCCCGGGCGGCTCCGCGATGGGCGTAGAGATGATTCAGGAAGAATCAGGGTTTGCGGTCAGCCAGTTCATGGAGGGTGCGCGCTACCAACATGTCCTGGAGACTGAACTGGCTCGAACCATCGTCAAGTTGAGGCCTGTGGAAAGCGCCCGGGTGCATCTGGCTATACCGCAACAATCTGTGTTTCTCAGAGATCGCCGGCCACCCAGTGCCTCCGTACTGTTGCATCTTCACTCGGGTCGCCGACTTGAACCGCAGCAGGTCGCGTCGGTCGTGCAACTCGTCGCTTCCAGCATTCCCGACCTGCAGGCCAGCCAGGTGACTGTCGTCGATCACATGGGGCAACTGCTGAACAGCCCGGGTGACGACTCTGAACTGGCCGTTAGCGACAGGCAGTTCCAACAGAAACGCCGGCTGGAGTCGGAGTACTCGACCCGGATTCGCGAAATGCTGGCGCCGATTCTTGGCCCGGGTCGCGTCAGGGCCAGCGTCGTGGCCGAAATGGACTTCACCGTCAGCGAGCGCACCGAGGAACTCTACGATCCTGCCAATGGTGTGGTGCGCAGCGAGCAGGTGAACAGCGAGATGCACCGAGGTCCCCAGAGCAGCCCCGGGGGGATACCCGGTGCATTGAGCAATCAGCCGCCGCCCGACCCGCCGGCGGAGCAAGCGGGACAGGAGAATGCCGGCGATGGAATGCCGGTCGATGGGGAAGAAGACAAGGAACCCCAACGGGAGAGCAGGCAAAGCACTCGCAACTACGAGATCAATCGCACTGTCGTGCATACCAGGTCACCCGTGGGAACGATCAGCCGCCTGTCGGTGGCGGTCCTTGTCGATCACCACCAGGCCACCGGTGAGGATGGTGAGGTGTCGACGGAACCGCTCAGTGAGACGCAAATTGCGGAGGTCCGTGAGCTGGTCACACAGATTGTGGGACTCGATGAGGCACGCGGTGACACGATCAGTGTGATCAATGCTTCGTTCCTCGCCGTGCCGCCTGTCGAGCCGCTTCCCGAGGCTTCCCTGATGGAGCGGAGCTGGGTGAAGGATTCAATCCGCCAGGTCGCCGCAGTTGTGGTGCTGATCCTGCTGGTTTTCGGCGTAATCAGGCCAATGACAGGCAAGATTGCCGACGGGATCAGGGACGCGGGATCCCAGCAGATAGCGGTGGAGGTGCTCGGCGGCGAAGGACCTGGCGGGCACGCGCCGCGACCGCAACTCAGCTACGAGGAACGGGTGAGCGCAGCTCGGTCGCTCGCCAACCAGAATCCGGAGCGGGTAGCGCAGATCGTCAAGGGCTGGGTCAGCAGCGATGGCTGAGCAGAATGACATCAGCGGCGCTGAACGGGCCGCCATCCTCCTGATGTCGCTTGGCGAGGAGGAAGCAGCATCCGTCCTGCGCCACATGGGTATGCGTGAGGTGCAGAAGCTCGGCAAGGTGATGGCGCGCATGTCTGACGTGAGCCGGAACCAGGCCGACACCGTCCTCGAACACTTCACAGGGCAAAATGACTCTGGTCTGGAAGTGCCGGGAGCAACTCCGGACTATTTCCGCAAGATCCTGACCAACTCTTTGGGCGGGGAGAAGGCCGAGAATATCGTCGACAGGATCGTCGGCGACACTGAGCCCAAGGGACTGGAGTCCCTGCACCTGATGGAGGCGAGGGAGGTGACAGAAATGATTCGGGGTGAGCATCCCCAGATCATCTCGATCGTTCTGGCCCGCCTCGAGCAGGACCAGGCCGCCAAGGTCTTGTCCCAGCTGCCTGCTTCCGTGGCCCTCGACGTCGTCGCCAGGATTGCGCGGATGGAGGAAGTGCCGCAGGCGGCGCTGGAGGAACTCGACGAAATCGTCGAACAGCAATTCTCGCGCAACAGTGGCTACAAGGCTGCAACCATCGGCGGCACCCGCACAGCGGCCGAAATCCTGAACTTGGTCGAATCACGTTTCGAAAACGAGATTATCGAAGGGCTGGACAAGGAGGACGCGCAACTCTGCCAGGAAATCCAGGACATGATGTTCGTCTTCGAAAATATCGCCGACATCGATGATCGCGGTATCCAGGCGCTGGTACGCGAGGTGACCTCGGATACCCTGATCGTGGCGCTAAAGGGCGCGGACGAAGCGCTGCAGCAGAAGATATTCCGCAACATGTCGAAACGTGCCGCGGAGATCCTGGCGTCGGACCTCGAGGCCAAAGGGCCCGTGCGCCTGAGCGAGGTCGAGGAAGCACAGAAGGAGATCATCCATACGGCCAGGCGACTGGCTGACGAAGGCAGTCTGATTCTGGGCAATGGTGGCGAGGAATATGTCTGACTTGCCGATCGGGGCCGGTTGTCGCCACATGACATGGGCAATACGGGAGCACTAGATCATGCCGACCGGGATCATCCGTTTCGAAGACGCGTCCGATTGTGAGCCGTGGCAGGCCCCGTCGATGAGCGACCACTCCCTCCACTCCCGTTCGGGTCTTGACGCCAAGGCTTGCGGCGCGCTCACAGCCGGGGAACTGGAGAATGTGGAGTCCCAGGCGCACAGCGAGGGCTGGCAGGCAGGGCACCGGGAGGGCTTGGAGGCCGGTGCGGCGGATCTCGCTGCCCGCATCGCTAACCTGGATACGATCCTGGCGGCTCTCGCCGTGCCGTTCGGCGATCTGGACTGCGAGATCGAAGAACAGGTGCTGTTGCTTGCGATGACTCTGACGCGGCAGATCATCAGACGCGAAGTTCGCCTCAACCCGGATCACGTGATGGGAGTCGTACGCGAGGCAGTGGCGGCCTTGCCGGTTTCATCGCGGGACGTGACGATCAGACTGCACCCCACCGACGCCGCGCTGGTTCGCGATTGCATGTCGGCAGGAGAACCAGAGCAGCGCGCATGGCGACTCGAAGAGGACCTGGCGATAGAGCGTGGCGATTGCACGGTCAATGCCGCCAGTTCGGAGGTTGATGCAACCCTCGATACGCGACTGACGCGTATCGTCAATTCCATGCTGGACGACGAGCGGGCCACGGATGGTTGAGCACGATCCACTGGTACTCGCCCGCTGCCGTGGTGAGCGCTGGCGGGATCGGGTAGATAGCCTGCGTCGCCGCGCCAACACGAACGGCCTGGTCGTGGAGGGACGCCTGGATCGGATGATCGGCATGACCCTCGAGGCGGTGGGTTGCGAGGCCGCCCTCGGAGCACGGTGCCGGATCAAGAATGCAGAGCACCGATGCATCGAAGCCGAGGTCGTCGGGTTCTCGGGGGAGCGACTATTCCTGATGCCGACCGGGGACCCGGCGGGCCTGACGCCCGGCGCCCGCGTCTTGCCGATGAGCCGGCTGTCAGACGCCCGTGTTGGCCATTCGCTCCTGGGGCGCGTGATCGACGGTGCCGGGCGACCGCTCGACGGCCGTGGAGATCCGGCCTGTCATCAGCGTGTCCGCCTGGCCGGCGTGCCTATCAACCCGCTGGACCGACACCCGATCCGCGAACCACTGGACGTGGGCGTGCGATCCATCAATGCACTGCTCACCGCGGGTCGCGGTCAGCGTCTCGGACTGTTCGCCGGCAGTGGCGTTGGCAAGAGCAGCCTGCTGGGGATGATGACGCGCTATACGGAGGCCGATGTCATCGTGGTCGGCCTGATCGGAGAGCGTGGACGCGAAGTGCAGGAATTCGTGCACGAATCGTTGGGACCCGATGACTTGCGCCGCGCCGTGATCGTGGCTACGCCGGCCGACTATCCGCCATTGATGCGCCTGAACGGTGCCTGGCGTGCCACCGCAATCGCCGAGCACTTCCGTGATCAGGGCTGCAAGGTTCTGCTGTTGATGGATTCGCTGACCCGCTTCGCCCACGCGCAACGCGAGATAGCGTTGGCGGTCGGCGAGCCACCCGCAACCAAGGGTTATCCGCCATCGGTGTTCGCCAGGCTGCCGCAACTCGTGGAGCGGGCGGGCAATGGTGCCGAGGGCGGCGGTTCGATTACCGCCTTCTACACCGTGCTGGTTGAGGGGGATGATCATAATGATCCTGTGGCCGACGCCGCGCGGGCGATCCTCGATGGACACGTCGTGTTGTCCCGGGAGATGGCAGAGAGCGGGCTGTACCCTGCGATCGACATCGAGTCGTCGGTTAGTCGCGCCATGACGGGAATCGTGGAGCCAGGGCACGGTGATGCGGCGCGTCTTTTTCGACAGGTCTATTCGACTTACCGCCAGCACCGCGACCTGATCAACGTCGGCGCCTATCGAACAGGGAGTGACCCGGAAGTGGACCGTGCGGTGGCCCTGTGGCCCCGGATGAAGGAATTCCTCTCGCAACGCACGCACGAACCGGTTGGATTGGCGCAGAGCATTGCGGATCTGGGCATGCTGCTGGGAAACGATCCGCCTCCGGACGCACCAGGCCGCGTGGAGGGGAATGATGAAACGAGCTGACCGTCTGGACCCGGCGATCGGGGTCGCCACGCGGCGTCAGATCGAGATGTCGAAGAGCCTGGCTGCGACCCGCCAGGATCTGTCTCTCCAGGAGGACCGGCTGCGGACACTAAAGACGTACCTGGACGACTACGGCAGCGGGGACGGTGACCGCGACGCAGCCCTCAGTCCAACTCTGTTGCGTGAGAGGCGAGCCTTCGTGCAGCGACTTTCGGCGGCTGTTCGCCACCAGGAGGAGACCGTGGCGGCCTGCGGGCAGCGACTCGAGGAGGTACGAATCAGGTGGCGCGAGTGCAGGAGCAGGGTCAATGCGCTGGAAAGCGCAGCCGATCGACTGCGCGCCCATGCTCGTGAGGAAACGCGGCGCAGGGAACAGGCGGACGAGGACGAAACAGGTATTCAGATGGTCCTGCGAAGACGCGGAGGTTGATACAGGTCGACGCTGGAAGTGCCACAGTGGCACGCATCTTGCTTCTTCTGGAGGAGGTAAGCGGAAGAGAGCAGGATGATCGACAAGACCGGCGAAGCCATCGCCTCGCTGCTAATGACATCGGAGGTGCGGGACAGGCCGGCCGCGGCGGTCGGCAGCGCCGGCGCGACCGATTCGTTCAATGCCATTTTGATGTTGCTCGGTGACAAACAGGATCCACCTGTTGCTCTGAACCCGGGCGGCCAGTCCTTGCCGGAGTCCGGCAAGTCTCTGCCTGCTCACGACATGCCACCCGAACCTGGTGTCAGCCTGCTGCCTGCGGCACCAGCAGTCGTGCAACCCGATTCACCGGTTCTATCCGCCGGGATTGCACCCCCAAAGACGGTCGGCGCAGAGACCCGTACTGCACCTGCGGGCGATTCCTTGCCGCAGCCACAGTCGTTGATTCCGGCGACGCAGATGGATCGACGGGCGTCCGCGGAGCCAGCGGAAACCAGGCAGCCGCCGGCGTCGTCTCCGGGCGCTTCGCAGCCGTTTGAAGGGAAGCCACCGGGACCGGTCGCCGACCTCACGACATTGCTGCAAACTGCAAAGTTACCGGCGGATGTCGCCGTGTCGACGGTCACGCAGGTCGGCGGACCTCCGGTGGCGGCGCGGCCGGACCCGAGGCCGCTACGTTTTGAGCGGGCGCCACAGAGCGCCATGTCGCCTGGCGCCGATTCACTGGAACCCAGGGCGATTGAGCGCGAAAGTGCCATGCCGATTCGAGCCGTCCCGGAAACGATGCCCCGACAAGCCGCACCGGTGATTGCCTACCGGGAGTCCCGCATGGCGCTGGGGCCGGCCACGTTTGACGCCGCCGTGGATGCCGGCGGCGACCCGGAGATGACGTTCAGAAACGTCCTGGAGACCGGCGACCCGACGCGGCAGGTGTTCGCGACCCAGAAGGAACTGCCGGTCTATCCGGCGCCCCGCCTGGGTCCAGCACACCCGGACTGGGCGCAGGCTCTGGGCGAACGCGTACTCATGGCGGCGCGCGGTGACGTCGGGAGGGCGAAGATCCTGATGAATCCCGATCACCTTGGCCAGTTGGATATAGAAATCCGGCTGGTTGGCGACCAGGCCCAGCTCACCGTGTCGGCCCAGCATTCACAGACCCGTGACCTGCTGGATGCAGCGATCCCCAGGCTGCGCGAGATGCTGGCGGAGGATGGCGTGCTGCTGAGCCAGGAAAACACAGGTGACGAAACCCACGGCAAGCCCACCGCGCCAGGCGCCGCCGACAAACACCCGGGGGAGGAGGTGAGCGAGGACGCCTTGTCGACTGTCCTGGTGTCCCGGGAGAGTGTGAGGTTGTTGGATGACTACGCATAGAAGCGCTCCGTCAAAATTCCGGCGACGCAACGAAATCCGTAGTCGGTCTGCCGTCACTGTCTGAAGAGAGAGCTATAACTCTCTGATATAGAAGAACTAAATATCCCAAAATTCCGGTGGCACGGTTCTTGCTAAAGCTATGTAGAAGCGCTTTGGACAAGGAGTCAGCACAGTGACCGGAAACGAAACGGCGATCGAGCAGGAGCCCGAACCGGCGGTAGCCGAAAGCGGCAAAAGCGGCAAAAGCGGCAGCCTGATCAAGTGGCTATCCATCGTCGTCGGCTTCTTCCTCCTGGCAACGGTGAGTCAGGTCGTGACACTGAAAGTGATCGGCCCGCTGTTGCTCGGAATTGAGGATCCTGCCGCGTCGGAAGAGGTCGTCGAAGAGGAACCTGCCCTCGAATCAGACAAGGGACCTGCGTTGTACCTGGCGCTGGACCCGCCACTCGTGGTCAGTATCGAAGACGGATCCGGCACGCGATTTCTGCAGGCCGGCATCGAAGTCATGGGGCGTGACGACACGGCCATGGAGGCGGTCACTACCCACGACGCTGTCATTCGAAACAACCTGCTGATGCTGTTGGGCGGGCAGTCCGTCGCCGACCTCGCAACGCGGGAGGGAAAGGAGTCCCTGCGCAGGGCTGCGCTTGCCGAGGTGCGGGCGGTCATGCTGAAGAAGACCGGCGACCCCGGCGTCGAAGACCTCTACTTCACGAGTTTTGTTATCCAGTGACGTAAGCATGGGCACTGACGACATCCTGACACCCCAGGAAACCGATGCACTACTCCACGGCGTTGAGGAGGGCACGGTGCCGGCGGATACCGGCGGTGATGCGGCAGCCGGTGAAGTCACGGATATTGACCTCACGCGCTGGGATCGGATCACCCGGGGGCGAGTACCCGCGCTCGAATCGATCAACGAACGGTTCGCGGGCCTGGCACGGATCGCGCTCTTTCAGCTGTTCCGTAAGACCGTCGAGATCTCGATGGACCAGGTTCGCATGCAGAAGTGGGGTGAGTACACGAACGAATTGCCGGTTCCGACCAGCCTGGGGCTGGTTGCCTGCAAGGGCGATCGGGAGACTTTCCTGGTAACGGCGGACGGCACGCTGGTCTTTGAGTTTGTCGATGCATTCTTTGGCGGCCCGGGCGGATCAGGCCGCAAGTCGGATGCTGGCGAATTTACGCCGACCGAGATTCGATTGACCCGCAATGTGATCGCCTGCTTGCTCGATTGCCTGCAGGAAGCGTGGTCGCCTTTTCTCGAACGCTCCTTCGAATATATACGACACGAGATCAACCCGCAGTTCGCTGCCATCGCCGACATGGCAGACCCCGTGTACGTCACGCGTCTGCAGTTGGAAATCGACGGCCATGGCGGCGAGCTACACCTGGTGCTGCCGTCGGCCATGGTCGACCCGATTCGCCATTTCGCCAATGTCGGCAGCCACACGAAGCGGGTCACTGATAAGGACCACTGGATGATGGCGCTACGCGAGGACGTGCGTGATGCCAGCGTCACCCTGCGGGCCGTGATGACGGAGACGGAAATCAGTTTGCGGGATCTCGTCGACCTGAAGGCCGGCGATGTCATCCCCATCGAACTACCTGGCACTGTGGTCGCCTACGCGGGGGATAGCTCAGTCCTCAAGGGCAATTTCGGCGTATCGCGGGGACGGAACGCTTTCAAAGTCAATTGCACCGCCGATGCGGCGGCGAAGTACGGGAGAGACAACGATGAACGAGACCGATAACCGGCCGGATACGGTAGCACCGGCCACCGAAGCGGCTGCGGACACTACCGACCAGCCCGGCGCAGAGGCTGCTACGGCTGCCGCGTCTGATGACTACGAGACGGCCAGTTTCGGCGAACTAAGCGCCGAGGCGCGCGCGCCAGCAGGAGACCCGGCCGAAAACCTGGACGTCATCCTCGATGTTCCGGTCACCCTTTCCCTGGAAGTTGGCAGGACACACATGAGCGTCGGCGAGCTCCTGCAGATCAGCCAGGGTTCAGTCGTGGAGCTTGACCGCCTGGCTGGGGAGCCACTGGACGTGCTGGTCAACGGTACCCTCGTGGCGCACGGCGAGATCGTCGTGGTGAATGACAAGTTCGGCATACGCCTGACCGACGTTGTCAGCCCTGCCGAGCGCGTCCGCAAGCTGGGTCGCTAATGCGCCATACCCACGCAACAGGCTACAGACTCTTGCCGCTTCTCGGTCTCGTTACCCCTGCCGTCTGCTGGGGTGACGCGGTGGCGGCGGACAGGATCGGCGACGTCATCGACGTCGCGCTGAACCTGTTGCTGGTACTCGGCCTGATCGCAGTCTTGGGCTGGGCGTTGCGTCGCTACCAGTCGACGTCCGGTTCCGGCAATGGCGTCATCCGTGTGGTTGCCGCCATTCCCTTGGGTTCCAAAGAACGGGCGGTACTGGTTCAGGTCGGCGATGAGCAGGTCCTGGTCGGTGTTGGTCCGGGCGGCATGACATCCCTGCACGTTCTGAGCGAGCCGGTCGCGGCAGAGGATACCGGGCCGGTCAGCGACAGCTTCGCGCAACGACTGGGCGAGGCGCTGAGGAGGACCGATCCATGAGGATGGCGCTGCTGTTGCTGCTCGTTCTTGGTCCCTTGCCGGCCTTCGCAGAAACCGGCATGCCGGCCCTTGTGATCTCGCCGGGCGAAGAGGGCGGGCAGACCTGGAGCCTGAGTGTCCAGGTCCTGCTGTTGATGACCGCGTTGACGCTGCTGCCGTCGCTGGTTCTCGCCACTACATCGTTCACGAGGATCATCATTGTGCTCGCGATTTTCCGGCAAGCACTGGGCGCGTCGCAGACGCCACCCAACCAGGTGCTGATCGGGCTGGCCCTGTTCCTGAGCTTCTACGTGATGTACCCCGTCCTGACGCAGGCTTACGACGTTGCTGCCACACCCTACATGGACGGTCAGGTCGAGATGGCGGAGGCGATCCAGCTCGGCAGCGAACCGCTACGTGACTTCATGCTCGGCCAGACACGCGAGGGCGATCTCGAAATGTTCGCCGGTCTGTCGGGTGCGACGGGATACAACTCGCACGACGATATCCCTCTGTCTGTGTTGATACCGAGTTTTCTGACCAGCGAACTGAAGACGGCTTTCCAGATCGGATTCCTGATCTTCATACCCTTCCTGATTATCGATCTCGTCGTTGCCAGCGTGTTGATGTCAATGGGCATGATGATGCTGTCGCCAATGCTGATATCACTGCCGTTCAAGATCATGTTGTTCGTGCTGGTGGACGGCTGGGGGCTGCTCGTCGGCACTCTCGTAACCAGCTTTGCAGCCGCATGAACAACTGGGGGGTAACAATCCGATGACTCCCGACAGCGTCATGACAGTCGCTCGCGAGGCTCTCACGATCACCACCATGCTGGCGGCGCCGATGCTTCTGTGTGCACTGGGCGTCGGGCTCATCGTCGGCATGCTCCAGGCGGCGACGCAGGTCAACGAGATGACCTTGAGTTTTATCCCCAAGCTTCTGTCGCTCGTCGTCACTCTGGCAATCGCGGGGCCCTGGATGCTGCGACTGATCATCGGTTACACGCGTTCGTTGTTCCACGCGATCCCCGGACTGATCGGGTAGCGGCGGGAATCGGGCGAGGC
>CAJIAD010000309.1_pt1 | contig 29834 bp, 29 predicted proteins | sample 9198981 | NCBI WGS metagenome assembly CAJIAD01 (sample SAMEA7708274, study PRJEB35096) | sediment metagenome | biome: marine neritic benthic zone biome [ENVO:01000025]; feature: sediment [ENVO:00002007]; material: shallow marine sediment [ENVO:03000034] sea grass bed [ENVO_01000059] ...
CGCCGAACCTGGTCGCCGCGCCCATCTCCCTGTCGTCACCCCCCTCAGCCATTTCGTCGGGTAGCCGCTTCCTCGTCGATACGAAGAAATGCTGGTATTTGCGGCCGCCGTCGACAAGCTGGAACTGCAGGCGGCGGCTCTCGTAGCGCATAACGTCCGGTTGTGAGGTGGCGCAGCCGGTCAGTACGGTGAGGAGAATGATCATCGGCCAGTACTGCCGACGGTGTCTCGATGAAATTGGCGCTGGCGGGCAGATTTGGTTCATAACAGCACCGCAGTATAGAGGTGCCGCAGGCGATCACCTGCCAGGTGGGCCGTCGATTTGTCCGGTGCCGAGGATGCGTCCAATGGCTGACGCTGGCGATTTCCGATGGCACGGTAGCGCCGACACGGCTATCTCTTTGCAGGGCTCTCCCGATGGCGCTCCCGTAGCTTTCACGCTACCCGGCCACGGATGGCGCGCGGAGCCTGGCACATCCAGGTAGTCGCCTGGCCGAGGATTTACGTGCCCGGATTTGCGATTCAGCCAGCGTCCCAGCCGCGACTGTTGATCAGAAAATTCACGATCTGATCGAGGTCGGGCAGGCCGTCGGGCGACGGGTAAATTCGACACCCAGGCGCGTCGCCCGGTGTCTGACCGGTCAGTTCCCTACCATTAACGAGGATCGTTGGCGATCCCCAGCGGCGGAGATTTTCCGGTGTTTCGGGTGACCGTACATCGATGTGCTCAACCGGAAAGGACGGCGCCATTCCCAATTGCGCCAGCGCCTTCTCGAGCTTGACCAGAGCACCGTGGGCCAGGGGACAACCTTCAAAGCGCAGGAATTGGATGCGGAGACTCATCCGTCAGTCTCCGTTTCCATTGTCATCGGACCGCTCCCAGCGATCGACGCGGTCGATGAATCCGGGGCAGTAGTGCTCCGCGCGCGCTTTGCCGGAGATCAGTCCCGCAAGGTGTGGCACGGCCCGCATTTCGCATCCGGGTGTCGCGATGATCGCGGATAGCAGAAATGACAGACCCAGGTATCCGAGCAGGTATACCGACGACCATTTCAATACGGCCCACAGAATCGCTCCAATGGCATTCCCGTGAATCACCAGGTCGGCGATCGCGGCCAGCGCCCAAAGGACAAGGAGACCCAGCCGGGGCCACATGCCCCAGCGTACGCCCCACCCGATGTTGACGATGTATGGCGCGAGCCAAAGGGAAATCGCGAACCAGAGCAATACAGTCAGTCGATCCAGATGTTGGGCGCCAACCAGGGTGACGAACACGTAGGCCTGCCACAACAGAAAAACGCCGATCGAGAACCGAATCGCACGACCAATAGGGCCAGGCGCTTTGAGCGTGCCCGATTGGTCGAAGCGGAAGACCGGCTGCTTATCCATGACCTGTGTCCCATCGCACGACCACGTTGAAAATCAGTCTACAATCTGTAGTAACTACAGGTTCAAGTCCCAAGGGAAATCGCATGATCGGCATTGGTGAACTGGCTAAACAGACGGGCACATGCCCGGAGACCATCCGTTACTTCGAGAAGCAGGGCATGTTACCGGCGCCCGCGCGGTCCGCCGGGGGACACCGGGTGTATGAAGAGAGTCACGAACTGGCTCTGACATTCATCCTCAGGGCAAGAGAGCTGGGCTTCAGCCAGGCGGAGGTCAAGCAATTGCTTAGTCTCACCCAGGGTGAGAGACCTTGCAGTCACGTGCGGGAGGTTACCAGGCAGCATCTCGACAAGATCCGCCGCCGCCGACTCGATCTGCAACGTCTGGAACGGTTCCTTGGCGAATTGATTGGACGTTGTGACGAACAGCCTCGTGCAGAGGACTGCTGTCCCGTCGTCGACGCCCTGCAACAGCCGTTCGAATCGACCTGAGCGATCCGGCGACCGTTCGGTTGGCGAACGCCCGTCCGCCGAAGGCGAGCATGGCGGCTGGCATGGAAGGACGAATCCTGTTCCCATTGTCGATCATGTCGTCCCTGACCTGAGACCCCATGGCTTTCCACTCGCGCACAGAACCCGTCACTGAGTTCGGCATCCGCACGTTTCTCGGCGTATTCCGCTACAGCCGCAAGGCGATGGATCTCGTGTGGACCACCAGCAAGCCGTTGACGGTGGCGTTGGCGATACTCACCGTGCTGGCCGGCGTCTTGCCCGCCGCGATGGCCTGGGTCGGCGCCCTGATCATCGATGCGGTCGTCGACGAAGCACGCGTGGTTACCGACGGGGGCGATGCCGAACTGTCCCGGGTCTTCCTGCTGGTTGCCCTCGAAGGCCTGATCGTCGCCGCGCTGACGGGAGCGCAGCGCGGTATCTCCATGTGTCAGTCCTTGCTGCGAGCCCAACTCGGACAGCGGGTCAACGCCATGATCCTCGAGAAGGCGCTGACGCTGGAACTGTCGCAGTTCGAGGACTCGGAGTTCTATGACAAATTGACACGGGCAAGACGCGAGGCGTCGAGCAGACCATTGTCTCTGGTTATGCGCAGTTTCGGTCTGGCACAGAACGGCGTGTCGCTGGTGAGCTACGGGGTGCTGCTCGTGCAATTCTCGCCCTGGGCGGTGGCCGTTCTCCTGCTGGCCGGCCTGCCTTCGTTCTTCGCGGAAGCAAAATTCTCGGGCGACGCCTTCCGCCTGTTCCGGTGGCGTTCACCTGAAACCCGCATGCAGCTGTATCTCGAAACTGTCCTGGCGCGGGAGGATCATGCGAAGGAGGTCAAGCTCTTCGGACTGGGGCCCCTGCTGCTCGACCGTTATCGCGACATCTTCCACAAGCTCTATCGTGAGGATCGTGCACTGACCATCCGTCGCGATAGCTGGGGATTCGCGCTCGGCCTGATCGGCACACTGGCGCTGTATGGCGCCTACGCCTGGATCGCCGCAGTTGCCATTGCAGGACGGATCACCATCGGCCAGATGACCATGTACTTGATGCTCTTCAGGCAGGGGCAGTCTGCCGTCTCAGCGATGCTCTCCGCCGTTGGCGGCATGTACGAGGACAATCTGTATCTGTCGACCTTGTACGAGTATCTCGATACGCCGGTTGCCGAGAGGAAGACGCAGATCACGAACGGGCCGGATCCTGACGACGGCGTGCGATTCGAAGGCGTCAGCTTCACCTACCCGGGGGCAAGCCGCCCGGCGCTGAGCGATATTGATCTGCACATCCGCCCCGGCGAATCGCTGGCGCTGGTCGGCGAGAACGGATCCGGCAAGACCACACTGATCAAGCTGCTGACCCGGCTTTACTCGCCGGACCGGGGGCGCATCCTGCTCGACGGCCTGGACCTGGACGAATGGGACGAAGCCACGCTGCGGGATCGCGTCGGTGTGATCTTCCAGGACTTCGCGCGCTACCAGCTGTTGCTGGGTGAAAACATCGGTGCCGGCGACGTACACCACTTCGAAGACCGGGAGCGTTGGCTGGAAGCGGCCGACATGGGGATGGCCAAACCGATTGTCGATGACCTGCCGTCCGGGTTCGAGACCCAGCTTGGCCGCTGGTTCAAGGACGGCCAGGAACTCTCGGGTGGGCAGTGGCAGAAGATCGCCTTGTCACGGGCGTTCATGCGTTCCGCGGCCGACATCCTGGTGCTGGACGAACCGACCGCAGCCATGGATGCCGCCGCCGAAGCACGGGTCTTCGAGCATTTCAGGAAGCTCACAGAGACGCGTATCGCGATCCTCATTTCACATCGCTTCTCAACCGTTCGGATGGCCGACCAGATCGTTGTCATCCAGGACGGTCACATAGAGGAACGGGGTAGTCACGAAGAACTGATGGAGATCGATGGACACTACGCACGCCTGTTCAGCCTGCAAGCCGCGGGTTATCGCTGAGGGCGCCCTGACTTGCGCGAACCGTCAAAGTGGTCCCTAATCGGCCCGTGACCAAAGACAGACGCAACCTCTTCATCTTCGCGGCGATCGCCGTCGTTTCCATCGTTGCCGCATTCCTGGTCGATCCCGTTCCCCAGGATCCCGCGTATCACAACTTTGTCGACGACCGCGCGATGCTGGGCGTGCCCAACTTCTGGAACGTGATGTCGAACATCCCATTCCTGTTTGTCGGGGGCTGGGGCCTGGTCTATCTGCAAAAGAACACGCCACCTACCCTGACGCCGGAATTGATGGCCTGTTACAAGATCTTCTTCGCCGGTGTTTTCCTCACCGGTTTCGGTTCTTCCTGGTACCACCTCGCGCCGAACAACGCGACGCTGGTCTGGGATCGGTTGCCCATGACCCTGGCCTTCATGGGGTTTTTCGCGTTGATCGTCGGTGAGTACATCAATGTCGAACTCGGCCGGCGGCTACTGATCCCATTGCTGCTGATCGGTGCCGGATCGGTGGCCTACTGGGCATACACGGAAAGCGCGGGTCACGGAGACCTGCGCCCGTACGCGCTGGTCCAATTCCTGCCGATGCTGCTGATCCCCCTGACCTTGATTCTGTTCAGTTCGGAACGCATGCGGAACAGCACGGTGTGGTGGATGATCGCTGCCTATGCCGCATCGAAATTGTTCGAAGCAGCCGATGTGCCGGTGTACAGCGTGGGTGAGTTGCTCAGCGGTCACTCGATCAAGCACCTGGTCGCGGCGATCGCACCCCTGGTGTTGATCCACGGGCTGAAAAGGCCGCCCGACACCGCCGCAGCCGCGGCCTGAAGTACCCTCCTGGCAGTAACGGAGCCCCCTGATTCCGGGGCTCCCGGCGCGGTTCAGCGCTGGTTCAGCAAGACAAGGTTTCAATAGCCCCACGCACGCAACAATGAGCGTGGGAGGTTGTTGAAATGAACGCATTCCGAACTGCAACATTGCCAGCCGTCGCGCTGATCGCGGCGCTCGCCACGAGCGGCATGCTGGTGTCCTTGGGAGTTTCGGCTGCCGAAAGCGAGCGGCTGACTCGTTCGAGCGGCGGGTACGCAGAGGAAGGGTCTGATGACGAGAAGCGGGACCCCGATTCGCTCGTCGATCTGTCGGTCGATGCCGATGACCAGTCTTCGTCCCGGGCGTCGCTGGGCATCGTTCAGCGGGAATCCAGCTTGTGCTGTGCATTCTGGGTATACCAGGCGCGGACCAGGCTATTCGACGACTTCGACGGGGACGGGCACTACACCTATCTGCGCGTCAACTTCGACATCGACACCAGCTACTTCGACGCGGACGTTTTCGTGCGCCTGTTCCTGCGTGGATTCGATGGCCGCTGGACGCTGATCTTCGAGAGCGACCCATTCAGCATCTACGGCACTTCGGCGAACGACGTCTACGAGGTCGAAACCGAGCTCGTCGCGGGCTATCCGCCTGATGAATACGACGTGCTGATCGAGGTATACGAGGCGTTCTACGGTGATCTCGTCACGGAATATGGACCGGCCGATAGTTCGTCGCTGAGCTACCTGCCGCTCGAGGATATTTCCTTTGACAATCGCTCCTTGCCACCGGTTGCGGTGTCGAGGGGAGGCGGCGGAGCAGCATCCTTCGATTTCCTGATCCTGCTTCTGTTTGCTGCGCTGGCGATGGTCGGTGGTGACAAGACGCGATCACGACCCGGTGGCCAGGCCGATCGCGTGGGGCCTCTGCGTTGGGCGAACCAGCCGTTGTTCGGTACGCGCCTGGCGCAAAGTACCCGTCGACGCCATGGGCAGTCAGGCTTGGCAAGGCGCAGGGGGGCATGACGGATGGAGGTGACGAAGAAATTGCTGTCTTGCCAGTGGCGTTGAACCTTTTCCGATTTGGCAGACCTACTAAGACAACATCGATCCACGAAACGACCCTGCGCCAGTCGTGACGAAAAAAGAGAGCTGATCATGATGTCTTATGCGACGTGTCGCGCTGTCGTACTGGCGCTGGTCCTGGCCCTGCCCATCACTGCGCAGGCCGGGATCTCCATCCATCAACTGACGTCTGCCAACAACGAGACGTTTAACGTTTACGTATCCGGGCCCAAGGAAGCCGATACCGCCGTGATACTCGTTCACGACTGGTTCGGCGTCAGCCCGTTCTTCACCGAGTCGGTGTCGCGCCTGGGCTTGCTCGGCTACCGGGTTATCGGTGTCGATCTCTACGACGGTCGCAGCGCAACGGCCCACCGGGACGCCGGGCGACTCATGGGCTCTGTCGATGTCGCGAGCGCGAATGCCAAGATAGACGCGGCGATCGCAGCGGCAGGGAGATCGGGTCGCCGTATCGCTGTCATGGGTTTCAGTATGGGCACGGTCTTCGCGATGCGTGCGGCGATCCGCCATAGCGACATGGTCAAGGCGACCGTGGTCTTCTACGGTGGGACCGTCAACGACACCGATCTACTCGGTCAGATCGGTGGGCCCGTGCTCGCGGTATACGGCTCGAAAGACGGCAATGCTGCTGACGCCGCTGCGACATTCTCGAAAGCCGCTGACGAGGCCGGCGCCGCTGCCGAAGTCTTCATCTATCCAGGCGCCGCGCATGCGTTCGCGCAACCGTTGTTCAACGGGGGCAAGACCTATGACCCGGTGGCCACCAGGGTCGCCTGGCTGCTGACTGAGGATTTCCTGCGCCGACAGTTGCGGGGCGGCTAGGCGAGACACCAATCACGACCAGGATCGCCACGGGGACTTCGTCACGGTGTTCTGCATTATGATGACCGGATGCGGCTCCGGGACTGTTACAACACCGAGGACTTCAGGCGATTGGCCAAGAAGCGTTTGCCGTCACCGTTATTCCATTACATAGACGGCGGGGCCGATGACGAGGTCACGCTGAAACGAAACACCGCGGCGTTCGAGAGCTGCGACCTGGTGCCGGATGTGCTTACCGGTATCGATTCGGTGGACCTGTCAACGACCGTGCTCGGACAGCAACTCCAGCTGCCACTATTCATGTCGCCGACCGCGATGCAGCGCCTGTTTCATCATGACGGTGAACGGGCGATCGCTCGGGTCGCCGAGCGCCTTGGGACGATGTACGGGGTGTCGACCATCGGCACAAGAAGCATCGAGGAACTCGGTGAACTAACGAACGGGCCCAAGCTGTTCCAGCTCTATATCCACCGTGACAAGGGTCTGACCCGGGACCTGATCGAGCGCTGCAAGGCAGCCCGCTTCGACGCGCTGGCGCTGACCGTGGACACCATCGTTTCCGGTAACAGGGAACGGGACTATCACACCGGCATGACCACGCCACCGAAGCTGACCCTGCGTAGTCTGCTGAGTTTCGCCATGCATCCGCGCTGGTCGCTGAACTACCTGCTGCGCGAGCGCTTCGAGATTGCCAATGTGGCGAAGTACATCCGCCAGGGAACCGACATCACGTCTTCGGTGATCGACTATCTCAATGACCAGCTGCAGCCCTGTATTACCTGGCAGGATGCGGAAGAGGTTCGATCGAGTTGGGACGGACCATTCGCGATCAAGGGCGTCATGTCTGTCGCTGACGCACGGCGGGCAGTCGAGGTCGGTGCGAGTGCCATCATGATCTCCAACCATGGCGGCCGCCAGCTGGACGGATCGCGCGCACCCTTCGATCAACTGCAAGCGATTGTCGACGCGGTCGGCGGGGAGGTCGAGATTATCCTCGACGGCGGTATCCGCCGCGGCACCCACGTGCTCAAAGCCCTCGCCATGGGGGCCACCGCGTGTTCGGGCGGCAGGATGTATCTCTACGCGCTGGCGGGAGCAGGGGAGCCCGGTGTCGAACGCGCGATGGGTCTCCTGCGGGAAGAACTCGAGCGCGACATGATGCTCATGGGTTGTCGCTCTATCGATCAGTTGGATCGCTCGAAGATCGCCAGCCGGTAGTGACCGGGCGGCGATCTCCGGTCAACCCTTGTTCCAGTATTTGTCACGCGGCCCCTTTTTGCTCCTCTTCCTCTTCGTTGCCAGCGATAGGCAGGGCCTGGCCGGTTTCGAGGAGGGACTTGAGGCTGCAGATGATGGCGCTCCAGCCCTGGCGCACACGTTCGTAGGTCTGGCTGTTTTCCTGGAAGCGGTCATGGGTGATCCGCAAGCGGCAGGCACCGCCCATCGGTTCGATCTCGAACGTCACGCGTGATGGCGCTTCCTTCGCACATTCTTCGTCGTAGAGCGATACCCAGGAATACGAAAGCAGGGTGGGGTGGTCGGCAACCAGTACCTCGCCCTCGACGACCGCCGTGTCCTCCGTACCCATGAACACGACCGGCGAGCCCACGGTCCAGTCCGATCGGATACGGGTACCGTGAAAGTATTGACTGGTGAACGCTGCGCTCGTCAGGCCTTCCCAGATCTTTTCCGGTGTTGCCCTGATATAGGTCTCGTACATGAATTCAGGTGTGCTCATCTTCCGTCTCCTCCAGCGCTTTCTTCAGGGCGCTCACTGCAGCGAGTTGTCGTCGCGCAAACTTCCTGATCCAGCGTTCGTTGATCTCCTGTATCGGCGCGGGATTCAGGTAGTGCAACTTCTCCCGGCCTTCCCAGTGGGTCACGATCAAGCCGCTTTCGACCAGGATGGCGAGGTGCTTGGACACCGCCTGGCGGGTGAATCCCGCACCCTGGCATAGCGCTCCCACCGTCTGGCCATCGCGCTCGAACAGGTTGTCGAGTAGTGCACGGCGGCTGGGATGGGCCAGTGCTCTGAAAACGTCTTTCATCGTGGCCAATAATATGCAACTAAAAGGTTGCATGTCAAGTAAGCCTGTCAGTGGCCCGCAGGTGCCGGGGGCTGTGGCAGCGGGGGGTGTCAGTGACTAGCGATCAAGACGATCGCGGGCCGATTCGGTGGCAGGCGCTATCGCGACATGCTTCGCGGCGCTGGCCAGTCCGAAGCGCGGCATGCTGCCGTAGATACACTCGTAGTGATCGGGATCGACCTGGTAGGTCTCGTGCCAGTAGCCGAACGTCGCGTCGTGGGTGGTCTGGCGGACCAGGTGTTGCCAGGCGGCAAGGTGTGGGTGGTTCTTATCGCGCGCGAACGATTCCAGGGCCTCGAAATCCCTCCAGTACTGGAGCATGCCGACACCCCGCCAGTAGAAGAACAACTGGCCGCTGAGATAGCCGGTGGGTGGATGATGCGCGAGATAACGGACCATGCGCCAGGTATTCCAGGCGGGTTTCGGCCAGCGATGCAGCGCCCATAGTCGGTTGAGCCGCATGCCGATGGCGAAGACGACGAACGGGCCGTCGATCCGCGCGCTGTAGCGGCCGGCATGGACCCGGGTCATGACACCGTCACTCCGGAAGTTGGCCGGTGGCGAGCCAGTGTGCGCATTCGGCGCCCAGCTTCTCGACAGCCATGGCTTCGTAGCGGGTGCTCTCTTCTTCCGTCAGTTCGCTTCGCCAGCGACCGTTGAAGCCCTTGTGGATGAAGCGCTTCGCACCGCCTTTGAATGGTTCGCCCCCGAGCGGCACGGTCTGTTCCGCGTTGCTCTTCATGTAGCCGAAGCTGCAGTGTTCGAGGATGTCGTCCCAGCGATCCTCGTCGATCGGTATCTCGAGGAAGTCGGCGATCTGCCGGATCTGTCCAGGCATGTCGGCCAGCAGATTCTCGAAATGCAGTAGCAGCATGTTCGGCAGGTGCCGGATGTCCCACCAGGTCGCGATGTTCTCCCAGAACGACCAGATCGGGTAGCCGTCCCGGTCCAGCCAGCGGTTGTAATACTCCGTGCGATCGACGTCCGGTGGAGTCAGCGGCTCGATGCCCGGGCCGCCCTGGGCGTTCAGATCCTCGTACAACTGGTCAGTCAACGCGCGGTGGTGATTGTAGAAACTCCACACGACGTCACGACCGTCCCTGGCAACATACAGGTACTTCGCCCGTGGCGAATAGACCAGAGCGTCGACTGGGAGATGCGTCTTAACGAAGCGGCGATGGGTCTGGGCCTCGACCAGCGGCAGCTTGACCTCCTTCGGCGGCAGGCGCAGGTCGATCCAGTGTGACATGTCCGCCACGGGCAACCCTTCTTCTCCGTTGAAGATCAGTTGCGAAACGATCTGCTGGATCCAGGTTGTGCCCGACTTCGCGTATGTGGCGATCACGATATCGTCATCGCGGAAGACGAAGTCGTTCCAGATCTCCGAATCGAAATGGTTATGTTGCAGTTCGCGTGTCTTCTGCGGCCACGCGATACTCAGATCATGATCAGATCCCGGCATGCTGCCTCCCCAATCCCCGAACGTCTTGTACTTATTGTTCCATCACTGTGCGAATGCCTGTGTACGGGCAGAACTCGGCAGCGCGAGTCGATGACCTTTCAACTGCAGACGCGGATTCCGAAATCCGCCTGCCCGGATTCTAACTCTCTACGGGCGTCAGCCAGCCGAATTCGTCCTCGGACTCGCCGCTGTGAATCGCACTCAACATACCGCGCAGGCGTTTCGTGGTCTCTCCGGGCTGGCCACCGCCGACGGTGATCTCTGCGCCATCGTGAATCAGTGTGCCGACTCCGGTGAGCACGGCCGCCGTTCCGGACAGTGCCGCCTCGCCATCCGTTACCCAACCCAGCAGTTCCTCGACGAGGATCTGGCGTTCCTCCACCTGGTACCCGTTGGCTCTCGCCAGGGTGAGCAGCGAGTCTCTCGTGACGCCGTCCAGGATGGCATTGTCCACATGTCGGGTGATGATCCTGTTGCCGTCCAACAGGAAGAAATTGGCGGCGCCGGTTTCCTGCACGTCGCCGCCCGGGCAGAACAGGACCTGGTCTGCCTGATGCTGCTCTCGCGCCCGGATGATGTGGCGCAGGGCGGAGGCGTAGTTGCCGCCGGTCTTGGCGCCACCAAAGTCCGGCGACGATCGCATGTGCTTGTCATCAACGAAGATGCGCAGCATTTTTTCGCCGCCACCGCCGAAGTAGCTGCCCACCGGGGAAGCCAGGATATAGAAGAACGCCTGGCCCGCCGCATGGGCCGCACCGCCGATATTGGGTTCCATGCCGCAGACGACCGGTCGCAGGTACAGCGCGCCCGGATAGGCTGGCACTGCATCGGCGCAGGCGGCAATGAGATCCTTGATTGCGCGACTGACAACCTCGGGCGCTGGTGCCGGCAGGCAGAGAAATTCGGTGCTGCGCTGCAGTCGTGCCACATGACGGTCGAGACGGAAAACGCACAGGCTGCCATCCTCTCGCCGATAGGCTTTCAGCCCCTCGAAGCAGGTACTGGCGTAATGGAATACGTGGGCCGCAGGGTGAAGATGGAGCTGCTGGACTGGTTGCAGCTGCACGTCCGACCAGTGACCTTCGCTGTAGGTGGCAAACGCCATCGTCGGTGCGAATTCGGTTCCAAAAGCGCCCATCCGGATGGTCTCCTCGTTCTAGTTCGATTGATCGTCACCGACCGGGGAGTGCAGAGTCTAAAGCAATGGCGATGCGACGACACAGGGTATGCGACACCCCGGCGTGATCACGCGCCGGGCCGGCATCATTCAGCCAAAAAAATCCGGGGCTACCCGATAGGTAGCCCCGGCCCTGCCAGTGGGATTTCCTGGTTGAATAGCTTCCGATCAGGCCTTACGCCGACCGAGCATCCGCCCGCGGAAACCTGCACATAGAGCAAGAAGGAGAAGGAAGAGGGGACCCGTGGATCCGCCGCCGCCGGCGTTGGAGGCGGCGCTTGTCGCGGCACCCGTTGGGCTGTTCGAGGCGATCGAGGTCGACCCGAAACCTTCATCGTTGACGTTGGCCGTGACGCCTTCATCGACGTCGGCCGAGACCTCGTCATCCGAGTCATTGTTGCGACCGTTGCCGAGCGGGCAGCCCTGCTGGTTGAAGCCCTCGAAATAGTTCTTGAGTCCGTTATAGCGGTTGGCCGGCTGGGTGGGATACAGACCGTTAAACTCCGAGATCACATCCGCCGCGGACAGATCGTAGTCCACACCACCGGAAGCGCCGTTAAGCAGTGCGGCGACGGTGTGACGACCCAATGCATTCAGCTTGCCGCCACCCTGCTTCACAACTTCGAGTAGCGTCATGCCGGGGAAGGCATCCTCGAAAACATCCGAGAACAGCGTGCTGGGCGTGTAGGGAGCAGTCCATGCGAAGAAATGATGCGGCTGTCGCCAGTAGCCCGGCGTGCAGCCTTCGCCGCCGCCAGGTGTTGGCGGCACGCGCAGACCGGCGGTGATCCAGGAGAAAGAGGCCGGCGTCCCGCCATCGCCCTCGGACAGGGCCTGGACCTCAATCATGGTCTCACCGGCGGGGACCTCGATCGTCGTGATCACGGTATCCCATTCCTCGCCATCCACACTGGCCAGGACGTTGTCGAGCGTCATGGTGGGTGCACCGCCAATGTCGTTGCCCAGCCAGATAGCTATCTTCGAGGGCCGCACTGGCGTGCTGCCGGATTGCTGACCGGCAACGTCAGCGAAAAACATACTCAGCGTGGCCATGCGGGCAACGCCGGAGCCAGGGAAGACGAACAGCTGCGGCACCGTCGTGTCCATCGGTGCGGGTGAGCTGAAGAAGGCCCGGTCGCTGCCGTCGCGCAGCAGCAAAGTGGCGTCGTCGCCACCCTCGTCGATAACGACCAGGACGCCCGCGCCGTTGTTCTGGGCGAAGTCGAGGCCGGAGATCGCCAGGGAGTTGATTCCCGGTGAAACCGCATTGAGCGATGTGATGTCGGCGCGGTAAGTCAGGAATTGGGTCTGACCGGTAATCGTGCCGATACCGCCACCGATAAAGTTACCCGTGACATCGGCACCACCAACCTGGATGGTATCGGTCGCGGGAACGTCCAGGGGGGTGGGTGAATTCCCCTCCCAGTACAGGATCACCTGGTTGACCACCGCACCCCCCGGGACTGTGAAATCGATGTTGGCCGGCTGACCCATTGAAAGGCCTGTTCCGGCTGCTACATAGGACGTGCCGTCAGCGACGGTCAGTCCGATCGGATCGCCCAAGGTCTCCGTACCGTCGGCCACGGCGGCGCTGGCAAACAGTGCCGTTGCGACCATCGTGACGAGCGACCTGAGCGCACGTGTAATACGTAGGTTGTTCATTTCTGAATCTCCTGCTGGGTCGGAGGCGTTGGTGCCACCGATTTGGATCCTGTGGAAACGGGCACGCCAACACGCCCGTGTCCCTCCCAATGCAGGAGACTATTCGGGGGACAGAGGGCCGTAGGCGCGATATGACATAACCCGGGATCGGCCTTCAAAGACTTTGAAGGCGTTCGCGAAATCGGCCCGGAGGCTGCGCTCTATGGAGAGTTGTAAGAGGGCAAACGCGGGCTGACCGGGGCCTGTGACGGCCATCGCCGCGCTGCGGTTCGAGCTTGCGGGGCGCTGCCTTGGCCGCTTACTCCCCGGGCGATTGCATGGCCGGGAAGCGGATCGGCGCAAACGGGGGCCACTCGACGCCGGCTTCCTCCAGCCGCGCCCGGAAGTTGGGCGTGGCCCCGAGGTCGAACGGCGCGCCGCAATGACAGAAATGCACCGTCGTTGCCAGCAGGGTTGATCCCGTATCGAAGCTGTCGAGCCTGGCCGCCGCCGCATTGGCCAGCTCGCGATCACCCACGATGGCATGCAGGGCTATCTCGTTGTACGCGTTCATGGCACTACTGCCGGACGCCATCTGCTTTTTCCTATAGGTCCGTGCGTCGTCCAGCCGTCCCTGTGCCGCCGCGACGAACGAAAAGATGGTGTCGCGGAGATCCACCGTGCTGTCTTCCGCGACACGCTGCGCGTCCTCGTCGCGACCCAGGGCCAGCAATGCGAACGACTCCGGCATATCGAGGCTGCTGGCGTCCTGGGCCAGGCCCGCGTCCTCCAGGACGCGTCGCCCGTCGGTGACGATCTCCAGGGCTGCTCTTGGTTCGCCGGCCCATATGGCCGCCATGGAGGCGGACTGGTAGACCAGCCAGTTGAGCGGATCGCAGGCGATCGCGTCACGATAGTACCGGAAGGCCTCTTGGCGGTCGCCGAGGGTCTGTACAACCTCGAACCAGACGCCTTCGGCGCAGCCGGTCGATTCCAGCGCCCGCTCGAACTGGGTGTCGAGCAGCGTCCAGTCCCGGGACCAAAGCGTTGCATCAACTTCGATCAGGGCCCGTTGATGTGGCGTCTCGGCATAGCGGCCCGCCAGTTCGAGGTCTCGCTCGTACGCGGCGCCATACTCACGACGCAGATCATCATCGTCGTCAGCGCTCTCCATGATGGCGTGCATGTAGTAGTCGCTGCGCAGGTGGTAGGCATCGGACAGTCCCGGTTCCTTGTCCACCGCTGCCGTGAAGAGATCTGCCGATTCCTTCATCAACCCGAGATCGATGCCGCCTTCGTGCGCTTCGTAGAATGACTGCCTGCCTTTCTGAAAATCCACGAAGGCATCCACGTTGCGGATGCCCGAGTCACGCATGCGCTGGCGCTGATCCTCGTCCAGGACGACGTCCATCGCCCTGGCGACGCTTTCCGCGATGTCGGTCTGGACTTCAAAAGTGTCTTCCAGGGTGCGGTCATAGTTCTGCGACCACAGGTGATAGCCGTCCTGGGTGCGAATGAGCTGGGCCGTTATCCGCGCGCGATTACCCGAGCGCCGCACGCTGCCTTCCAGGATATTTGCCACGTTGAGCATCGCTCCCACATCGCGCAGGTCCTCGTTGCGGCCCTTGAACTGGAAGGATGATGTACGGGCTGTTACCTGCAGGTCACCGATGCCGACCAGGGAGTTGAGGATCTCCTCGGACAGACCGTCGGCGAAATACTCGTTCTCCTGGTCACCACTCATGTTGACGAAGGGCAACACCGCGATCGAATTCGCCGGCGCCGATGCCGCTCCAGTGGCTGGAGGTGGCGTCGCATCCGGCTGAGCCTCGTGGGCAGTCGACGTCATCGGTGGTGCTTCCTCCGGGATCAGCCGGTCGACCACGACGACTCCGATGGCAGCGATCAGCAGGACCACGATCAGCACATTGATCCGGCGTCCGGTCTCCGGCGTGATCGACTGGCTGCGATCGATGTCTTTCTCCCGCTTGAGCCCTTCCGGGGTCATCTCGAACACCCAGGAGAAGATCAGGACCAGCGGAAAGCCCAGGATCAGCAACATCGTGACCAGCCTGAGTGCCGACTCGGGCAGTGTTAGGGCGGGGATCAGGATGTCTGTGACCTGCAGGATCAGCCAGGCCGCGACCAGGTACAGGACCGCGACCTTGATGACGTTGCGTCGCTTGAGTTCTACGAATAAGGACATGCTTGTTTTTGTGGCCCTTGCGACGGCCAATCATGGAGGATCGCGCCGGTATTGTCGATCAGGCATGCTGGTGCGCGCAACGGCTTATCGAATATAGAGAAATCAACAAAAACAAGGCCTTTGGTGTTGTCCGATGAGACAGTCCGCATGCCCTGTGCGTTAAGTCGGGACGTTTTTTCCGTCACGGCAGGTAAACTGGCAGGGTGAGCAAGCTTTCACTACTTGAGGACCGGCAGCGCCTTTTCTGGTGGCTGCAAGTCAGTGGCTGGGCCTTCTGGGGCGCCATCGCCAAGTATCTTCGTACCCGTATCGTTCTCGAGGAAACGGCGCCGAACTATGCGCTCTATGTCGCGGTCATTACGGTGATCGCGATATTCATCACCCTGGGCCTGCGTTATTTGTACCGCTTCTTGTGGAATCGACAGATATGGGTTCAGGTGCTCGGTTTCGTGGGCGGCAGTGCCGCGGCTGCCTATCTCTGGACCAGTGCCCGGTCTTTCATCTTTTTCCGCTGGATTGAAACGGATAAAGACATGGATGCCTGGCTGGAAAAGATGGGCGAGGCGGCCGAGATTTATCAATCGGTGTCCTATGCGGAGTCCTTCCTGTCCGCCTGGACCGTCATGGTGGCGTGGAGCGGACTCTATTTCGCGATCAAGTATTACCAGGTCTTCCAGGACATCAAGGCAGGCGCGCTCAAGTCTGCGTCGATGGCGCACGAAGCGCAGCTAAAGATGCTGCGCTACCAGCTTAACCCTCATTTCCTGTTCAACACACTGAACGCGATCTCAACGCTGATCCTGGAACGGCAGATCGACCCTGCCAATCTGATGGTCACGAAGTTGTCGAGTTTCCTGCGCTATTCGCTGGATAACGATCCGATGCAGAAGATCACCCTCAAGCAGGAAATCGCCGCGATGCAGCTCTATCTCGATATCGAGAAGGTGCGTTTCGAGGATCGCCTGAATCTGCAGCTGGACATCGACGACGAGGCGAGATCCGCGCTGATCCCCAGCCTGCTATTGCAGCCGCTTGTGGAGAACGCCATCAAGTACGGCATCGCAAGGTCCGACAACGGGGGCAACCTGCGGATCGCGGCCAAAGTCTTCGCCGGGGACCTGCTGATAGAGATCAGTGATGACGGACCGGGTGTGGAACTGGTCGACAATGAGATTCCCGACGCCAAGGGTGTTGGTCTGCAGAACACGCGCGAACGCCTGAAGGAACTGTATGGCAAGAAGCACTCCTTCCGTCTCAAGCCGACCGAGCCCCATGGCCTGACGATCAATATCCGCGTCCCGCATGAGGTGGCCTCGGGCCGAGAATAGGCCGATTGCCACGGGCCGACGGATATCGTCGACAGGACGATGCCCCGGGCGGCTCCCAACCAAGAACGAATCCCCGATGATGTGCGTCCAAGTGTCATCACACTGTTCGCGGGGGTCCGTCGATGATCTTCAAACTGTCTGCCTATTCGATGTTGCTTCTGTTCCTGTGCACGTTGGCCCATGCGCCAGCCCATGCCGTCGCAAGGGACGATGTCACTGAGTCACAGAAACTCCACCACCTGATGGAGGAGTTCTGGGAGGATTATCTTGTCCGCTCGCCCGTCACAGCGACCAGCATCGGCGACACGCGTTACAACCACCTGTTCCCCAATTCGCTGACCGAAGAGTGGCGGATCGAATCCAGGGTGTTCAACACGCACTGGCTGGAGAAGCTGGCCACCGTCGACCGTAGCGCCCTGCAGGGTCAGGATCGCCTCTCCTACGACATCCTCAGGCGCGATCTCGAATCGAACATCGATGGCCTGCGATACCCGGGGCACCTGCTGCCCATCAACGCCCTGTTCGGTGTGCCGACCTTTATCGCCCGCCTGGGGTCCGGTTCTGCCATGCAGCCGTTCAACACCGTGGGGGACTACGAGGACTTTCTGCTGCGACTCGACGGCGCGATCGTGTGGATGGACCAGGCGATCGTCAACATGCAAAAGGGCATGGAGCTGGGGATCGTGCAGCCGAAAGTCGTCATGGCGAATGTCGTTCAACAACTGGATGGGCTGATCGTCGACGATCCGGAGACGAGCGTGTTCTGGGGACCGCTGAAGAACTTCCCCGACGAATTCAGCGCAGCGGATCGCGAGCGCCTGACGGCTGCATACCGGGCGGCGATCGCTGATCGGGCGATGCCGGCCTACGTCCGCCTACGTGATTTCATGCGCGACACCTATATCCCTGCCTGTCGTGATTCGGTCGGGCTGTCTTCGCTGCCTGGCGGTGAGGATTGGTATACGTTCAATGTCCGGCAGATGACGACCACCGATCTTGACCCGGAGACGATCCACCAGATGGGGCTGCGTGAAGTAGAGCGGATCCTGGCCGAGATGGCCGGGGTTCGCGACGATGTCGGTTTCGATGGCAGCCTGCCCGCCTTCTTCGAGGCACTGAAGACCGATGAGCGTTTCTACTTCAACGAGGAGCAGGAGCTGATCGACGGCTACTCGGATCTCAATGTGCGGATCAAGAAGCTGTTGCCGCGGTTGTTCGATGTGTTTCCCAAGGCGGACTACGAGGTTCGCCCCATCGAAGCCTATCGCGCGGCGGGGGCGCCGGGGGCCCAGTACCAGTCGCCGTCACCCGACGGGTCCCGGCCGGGTATTTTCTATGTGAACACCAGCGACCTGAAGGAGCAGCCAAGCTACGGGATGGAAAGCCTGTCACTTCACGAGGGTTCGCCGGGTCATCATTTCCAGGCGGCGATCGCCCAGGAGGTCGAAGGACTGCCCGACTATCGCCGGTTCGCGGCCTTCTATGTCGCCTATGTCGAGGGTTGGGCCCTGTATGCCGAATCGCTGGGCCGCGACCTCGGTTTGTTCGCGGATCCCTACCAGTGGTACGGACGACTCGAATACGAGCAGTTGCGTGCGATGCGACTGGTCGTTGACACCGGTCTGCACTTCAAAGGCTGGTCGCGAGAGCGGGCAATCGCGTACATGCGCGACAACTCGTCGATGTCCGATTCGGACATCATCAGGCAGGTGGATCGGTATATCGTCATACCCGGCCAGGCGCTTGGATACAAGATCGGGCAATTCGCGATCACGGATCTCCGGGAGGAAGCAAAATCGGCACTCGGGCCTGATTTCGACATCAAGGCCTTCCATCGCGAGATGCTGGTCGACGGGCCCTTGCCGCTGGACGTCCTCGAGACGAAGACTCGGGAGTGGATCGACGCGCAACTCGAAGCGAGTTCCGAGGTCAGGCGGGCCGGTCGCGAGACCGACAAGCCTGCCAACAGCGGCTGACTCAGGTCGCCGGGCAGGCGTCGTCCAGCGAGCTTGGTGTGGCCTCCGGATCGTCCGGTGGCGGATACGCATTGCGAAAGTCGAACGCTGCGGCCGTGGGGCCGCCACGCTTCAATTGTTCGAGGCGGGACTCCGCTTCGTCAAGCGTAGGCTGATGCCCCGCCGGCACCCACCAGAGCACCGTGAAGGCGTCGCGCATCTTCTCGAACCACTCGCGTCGTCGCCGCAGAATCTCGATGTGCGCTGCCCCGTATACGAATGCGTGCAAGGACTCTACATCCTTCCAGACCGACATGTTGACCAGCATGTCATCGCCGAAGTGACGAATCGCCGTCGCGTCCCCGTCTTCCGTCTGCAGCCGCCATACGAAGCCCGGCGATCGCTCGGCGATCGTGTTGACGCGGTCGAGGGCGTTGACGAAATCCTCCAGCAGCGGCGAGTCCAGCGGCGCCGCCAGGCGTGCGATGTTGAGTTGGGCCAGTTCGAAAGCAGACATGAACGAACTCCGTAGCCGAGGTTGAGAGCGATTTGTACCGCCGATGATATTCGACCTTCAGAAGACCCGCGCGTTCCTTGTGATAGTGAATGCACCCTTCAAAAGCACCTCCGCCCCGACGTTGCAAATGTGACGGGCTTCGCATTTGCAACTGAAATCGCGACGTTAGAGTGATCCCATCGGAACTACGGGATCACACAAATGCGTATTTTCATGGTAATGGCAAGCCTGCTGCTGGTCGGCTGCAGCAGCGTCAGCGGCACGACAACCACCGTACACACGCAGACCAGTAACGCTGCGGGTACGCAGGTGGCGGGTGTCGAGGTTGTATTCAGCGAGGATGAGATCCGGATCATCCGCGCCTACTACGAGACGCACAGCCATTCCCATGGCAAGGCGAAGCACGGACACAAGAGACTGCCGCCGGGTATTGCCAAGAAACTGGCACGCGGCAAACCATTGCCTCCCGGAATCGCCAAACGAGCACTTCCCGAGGCGCTGGTTGTCGAACTGCCGCCCGCGCCCCGCGGCTACGATCGCATCGTCGTGGCGGGCAAGATCCTGCTGATCGAGGTCGCGACCCAGGTCGTCCACGACGTGCTGACGGACGCGATGTTCGGCTGATCGCGTCAGTTCGGTCGCTACTCCCGACTGAGACTCTTCAGTACTTTCTCGAAGCTGCGTCGACCCGCAGTCACTTTGAGTGCCTTCCATACCGGCGCAAGGCGCTCGACGCGCGGACGGAAAACATCGTCGAAATACTCCTCGTCGAGGAACCCCTGTTGGTATTGATAGTGCATGTTGTCCCAGTGTGTGATCTGGGCGATATGCCATTGTCGGAATCGGCCTCGCTCTTCCTCGGTCAGCACATCCAGCGATTCGATATCCTCGGGATACCCGCGGCCGGTCAGCTTGATGATGATGGGCCCGATGTGATCGGAGTCCGACGCCTGCACCAGCATCGCCTGCAAAGCATCGGAGCGCATCTGGTAGGTCTGGGCGAGGGCCAGGAGACGTGATGCCTCCAGTGACTGGGTGTTCTGCTTGAGTTGAACGGCGAGATAGATCAGCGTCGCGATCACAGCGGCGCCGCCGATGAGTTCGCCGATGGCGCCGAGATCCTGGATAGTCATGGTGTCCCCCTGGTTCGCTGCCGGCAGCCTAATCGAGACGGTGTTGTCTAATGGTAGTGCGTCGGGGCCGGGACCTGCCATCCGGGCGTGTAGTATTGCGCGTCTGGCGGACGTGTCGTCGACCGCCGTATGGAAGCGTTCATGGAGTCCATCAGCACCAAAGCAGCGAGACGTTTGGCGCTCGCCAAAGCCGGACTTCTGAAACCGGCCTGGACCGGCATGCCTGCCCGTGCCGCGGGTAGCGGATTGCGTGCACGCAAGGCAGCTCACCGCATCATGCGTCGCTTCGGTTATCTGCAACTCGACACAGTGTCCATCGCCGGGGCACGCAGCCACGCGCTCGTCCTCCTGTCACGGCTCGACGGGTTTGTGCCCGGCTGCGCTGAATGCCTGCTCCAGCCGGGTGAGCCATTGTTCGAGTACTGGGGACACGAGGCATCGTGGTTGCCCATGGAGCTCTATCCCTACTTCGAATTCAGGCGGCGGGACTACCAGTGCCACCCATGGTGGGGTGACGTGATCGCCGACAACCAGAAGGTCGCTGATGACCTTCGGCGACGGGTCAGCGAAGAGGGGCCCATTCGGTCCATCGATATGGAAGGCGAGGGGAGCCGGGGATGGTGGGACCTGAAGGTCGCCAAGCGCGTGGCCGCTGCCCTGTGGTCAGCCGGAGAGTTCGCGATCCGTGAACGGCGTAATTTCCAGCGCAGCTTCGACCTGACCGAACGAGTGATTCCGCAGGATGTGTTGTCCCGCACCGTCACTGTTGAGGAGTCCTTCGACCACTTGCTGTTAAGAGCGCTTGAGGGGCACGGCTGGGCGACTGCCGGCACCCTGGCGCAGACCTGGCGCCTGACGAATTGCGGTCCCCGGATCAAGGCCTCACTGGCGCGGCTCAGTGAATCCGGTTCGATCACCGCCTGTCGCCTCGAACAGGACGGCAGGAGCGGCAATGGCTGGATCACGTCGTCCGACCTGGAACTGGCAGACCGATTGTGTCATGTGCGGCCGAGGAAAGACCTGGGAGTGCTGCTGTCGCCCTTCGATCCGGTGCTGTGGGACCGGCGGCGCGTGCGCACACTGTTCGACTTCGAGCAGGTGCTCGAGATTTTCAAACCGGCGCCGCAGCGTGTCTACGGCTACTACTGTCTCCCGGTCCTGGCCGGGGACAGTCTAGTCGCCCGGGTAGATCTCAAAGCCGACCAGAAGAGCAGGACACTGAACGTGCTTGCCCTGCACATGGAGCGCTGCACGCGTTCGCGAGATAAAGCCAAGGCAGTGGCGGCGACACGATACGCACTCGATCGTTACGCAAAATCACTGGGGATGCGGCTGGGCGACGACCCGTCGTCAGGTGTCGTCGACTAGGTTTTCCTTGTCCCGGCGGGGAGTTCGCGCGAAAGGACCCTTGCCGCGTGTCATCTGCAGGAAGCAGGCAGTCGAGATCCCGGTTGCGCCGAAGATCATGCACATCACCATGATCTGGTAACGGGCCGCCACGAATGGCGATACGCCGGACAGGATCTGCCCCGTCATCATCCCCGGTAGCGAGATCAGGCCCACGGCGAACAGCGAATTGGTCACCGGGATCATTGCAGCGCGAAACGCTGTTCGTTTGGCCGCCTCATCTTCGCTGCCGTTCGACAGTTCGGCCACCAGCCGTTCGGCAGCCAGGCTGATGCCGGTCATGCTGCTGGCGAAGATCATGCCGGCCAGCGGAATGACGTAGCTGGGGCGATACCACGGCTCGAGTCGCAGGACGCCCTGGGTCACAAGCGCCAATGTCAGCCCGCCACCGATCAGTACCGCAACCAGGGATGCCGGGAACAGGGGCCACTTCTGGTCGTCCAGGGTGTTGAGGGCGATCCAGCCCGACGCAATGATCATGACGGCCAGTACACCGATGATGATCGGGCTGGAGTCCGCCTCGAAGATGAATACCAGCGCGTAGCCGATCAGCAGCAGCTGGATCAGCATCCGGGCGAGGGCGTGGAGCGTGTGCCCCAGGCGCAGTTTCCAGCGCCAGAGCAATACGAGAACGACGGCGACCGGCAGGAAGACGATGATCAACTGATGGAGGGGGATGGTCTCTACAGCCATAGGGTTTCGCTCGATGATTGCGGTTTCTGGTCCCCTCCGGAGCCCGGGGTTCCTGATGGACCCGATAGTAGTTCATCTGCCACGACCGGGTGCCGAAATCCCGTTTTGGGCGAGAATCCGGGCGCTGCGCGGTGACGTATTATGTGAAATTCCCCGTCGATAGTGGCCTGGCGGCAAGCGTCGCGAGCGGTTGCAGGGTCCCGGACTATCATTTGGGGATATTTGTCGGGAGAACGAAGTGCTCCCAGCCAGACCGGACAAGACTATGAAAGACAGGTGCGAACCAATGAACCACGCATCCGCAACACGCGGCATTATCATCGGGCTCATCGCTACCGGGACCCTGGTCCCGCTAATGATGGCCTCCTCGGGAGCTGTGTCGGCACAAACAGCCGACGACGTTGAATGCAACAAATGCATTGATCAGAGCGATATTGCCTTCGGCGCAGTCGGGACGGGCAGGCTCAAGACTCAGTCTGTCAATACGTCGCGCCTGGCCGACGACGCCGTAACCAGCGACAAGATCGCCGATGCCGCCGTTGCGAACGAGCAGCTCGCTGCCGCCGCGGTCGACAGCCGGACAATGGCGGACGGCGCAGTCACCAACGCGAAGATCGCCAACGGCGCGATCAGCAACATCCAGCTGCGCAATCGCGTGGCCGACGCACGAATCCTCGCCACCGATGCCGTCATCACGAGGACCATCGAGGATGGCGCTGTGACGTCCGAGAAGATCGCCGACGGCGCTGTCGGTCCGGCGAAGATCCAGGCGGCAGCGATTGACGAAACGCGCCTGGCGAACGCGGCGGTCAGCAACGCCAAGGTCCAGGATGGCGCGATCGACTGGGAGAAGCTGGCACTGACCCTGCAGGAGCGGATAGTAGCGCTGGAACAGCGAGTCGAAGCACTGGAAGCCGCTTCGGGTGGTGGCGCCGATCTCGAAGAGCGAGTTGCCACCCTCGAGGATCTCGTCCTCGCCAACACCGTGATTCCGCTCGACGGTTTCCTGTCACTGGACGAGTCTGATCCGGCAAGGCCGGCCATTCTCATGGCGGGTGTCAATCTGCAGGTCGTGAACGCGGCGGGATCGACCACCGCTGTGAACGGCCTCGGCAACATCATCGTGGGATATGACGAAGATTCGGATGCCGGCGACGCCGTTTGCTCACTGGGCGAATTCGACAACCAGGGAGATTGCGAAGCGGCCGGCGAGCTATGGGCGGAGCAACACAAGTCCGGATCGCACAACGTCGTGATTGGCCAGGGGCATCGGTACTCGCAATACGGTGGCCTGGTCGTCGGCCGCTCGAACACGATCAATGGCGTCGAGGCGACGGTCAGCGGCGGTCGCGGCAACATCGCCGCAGGTTCTGCCGCCAGCGTCAGTGGCGGCAACGACAATTCTGCCAGCGGCGACAGGTCCAGTGTCAGCGGCGGAACGGACAACGTGGCGACTGACGACTTCTCATCGGTCAGCGGCGGCGAAAACAACACCGCCGACGGCAGTGCGGCGAGCGTCAGCGGCGGACGTGAGAACAATGCCAGCGAGAATCACAGCAGCGTGACCGGCGGCCGCAACAATGTCGCCTCGGGCCAGGACGCGCTCGTCGCCGGCGGTCTCGACAATACAGCGTCAGCGACCGGAGCAGCCATCATGGGAGGAGCCAGCAACAGTGCAGAATCGCCAAGTGCCAGCATTGCCGGCGGTAACAACAATGTCGCTTCGGGACCGGCGTCGTCGATACTGGGCGGCAACAGCAATACAGCGTCCGGTGGCGGGGCCACGGTGATCGGTGGCAACTCGAACGTCGCGGCCGGCAACGAATCCACGGTGGGCGGCGGTCTGCTCAATACGGCGACCGGTAACTTCTCGGCCGTCGGCGGCGGCCGCGATCGCGAAGCGGTGGGCAACGAGGACTGGGTTGCGGGTAGCCTGGTAGAGGACAACTAGAACGGTTGTCCTGCCTCAGCGTCTCAGGATGGCCCACCAGCGGGCGACGTTGAGAAGGCTCATCAGCGAGGCCGAAACATAGGTCATCGCCGCGGCCCGGAGGATTCGTCGTGCGTGAGGCTGGTCACCTTCGATCAGTACGCCGCCTTTCTCGAGCATCGGCATGGCCCGGGCGAAACTCGCATCCAGCTCGGTCGGCAGCGTCACGAGGTGTACGAGGGTGGCCGAACCGAGACTCAACAGCCCGCCAAGGAACATCAGCAGGCCGACGCCGGGTGTGCGGGTGATCAGACCGACGAAGGGCGAGGCCATCAGAATCGCGGCCCCGAGCTTTTCGGCACCCCTGGTGGCAGTGACCAGGTGCGTGCGTAGTCGCAGCGGGCCGTATCCGGACTTGTCCTGCAGAGCGTGTCCGACCTCATGTGCTGCAACCGTGATCGCCGTCAGAGATCGACCGCCGTAATTACCGTCTGACAGTCGCACCGCCTTGGCCTGGGGATCATAGTGATCGCCCACTTCCGTTCGTTCGACGCTGACATGGCCCAGCTCGAATGCATCCAGAAGCTGCCTGGCCAGGGCCGCACCTGTTTCCCGGTATCGGTCGCCGGGCTCGCTATAACGGCGCATGACTTTCTGGACCCACAGGCCCGGACCGAAAACGACGGCCAGCAGAACGACTGTCAGTATCAGGATGTGCATATCCCGTTATGATAATTCAGCGAACTCGAGCGCGGTGCCATCCTGGAACAACGGATAATCGATCGGGTTTGATTTGCCGGCACGGAGCCGACTAGAGTCCGCGCTGCCACTCCTGCCTGAGCGGCATCGATTCGGGACGCCTTATCGCGGCGTCAACTTCATCGAGCAGACGTTGCTTGTCCCTGTTCAGGGTTCCCTTGAGAACCAGGTAATTGGAGGCGTGATCGCTGCGGAAGATGGTGTTGTCCAGGTCCAGCGTGTCGAGCAGCCATCGCATCTCCTGGAACAGGCCCGCCTGGTCGAGTGCTTCGAACTCGCCACCGAATCCCGCCTGATAACGAGTCAGACCCTGGGGGAAGCTGACGACGAGCGTCGCCAGGTAGTCGGGTTGCGCGTCATTCATCAGGCGGGCGGAGTTGACTGCATGCTGCTCACTGTATTTTTTTCCACCCATGCCATTGAGGATCATGACCGAGCTCTTCGAACCGGCCGCCTTGATCTTCTGTAATGCATCCAGGGACGATCCGTAGGTCTCGCCCTTGTTCACTCGGTCCAGGACAAGGTCATCGCCACTCTCGCACCCGACATAGAAAAGGCTGAGCCCCAGTTCCCGCAATTCACTCAACTCATCGGGTGTCTTGTGACGCAGGTTGCGCGGCAGGCAGTAACTCGCGACCCTCTGCACGCCCGGCAGATACCGGTTGATACTCTCGAGGATCAGGCGCAGCCGTCGCACGGACAGGGTCATTGCGTCGCCGTCGGCCAGGAAGATGCGGCGTACCGGAAATCCGGAGGCAGCCACCCGCTCCAGTTCCCGATCGAGCTGCTCCAGTGGCTTGAACCGGAAGCGCTTCTGCGGTTCGGTATACATCTCGCAAAAAGTACACCGGTTCCACGAGCAACCGTTGGTGACCTGCAGGATTAGTGACTGCGCCTCGGAGGGTGGCCGGAACAGGGGCTGGACGTATTCCATGGGAGAAGTATAAGGCTCGACCGACATCAGGGGTCGCTTCGCGATGAAACGATCGATAGCCGATGCGAGCTGCGTCAAACCAGGATTAGTGCCCCTGGTTTCAGCTCAGGCTATCGAGGAGCTTCTGGTAGCGTGGGTCCTCGCGCAGCGATTCGAGATCGAGATCGTTCTCGATCCATGAGCGCGAGGTAATCGAATCTTCAAGGCATTCAAAAGCTTTGTCGATCTCGCCGGCCTTGGCGTAGAAGCAACCCATGTTGTAGCGGATCGCCGGATCGCCTGGGTCGATCGCCAGGGATTTCTCCGCCCAATCGAAAGCCTTGTCGCGCTTGCCCAGTTCCAACAATCCGCCGGCGCCCAGGTAGTAGGCGCGCTGGCTTTCCGGGAAGTCTGCGAGGTGACGTTCCGCGCGCAGCACGCCCTGGCTGGCCGCCTCGGCCGCCTCTTCCTCCATGCCGAGGCGCCGATAAATCGGCGCCGCCAGCAGCGGGCTCTCGAAGTCGTCTGGATCGACTTCTGTCGCCCGGGCGAACAACTCCAGCGCTTTCTCGAATTGCCCCTGGTGGAAGCAGGCCCGTGCATAGTTGTAGTGGGCCCGGCCGAGGTTCGGGTCGAGCGCGATTGCGCGTTCGAATTCGTCGGCAGCGTCGTCGAACTGCATGTTTGCCAGGTGCGCCATGCCCCTCGCAGCATGCGTTGAGCCGGATTCATGTGACAGGGCGAGAGCCTTGGCGCTTGCCTCGTAGGCTGCCGCCTTCTCTGCATCCCCGCCTTCGTAGTAGATCGCCTGCTGGGCGTAGGCCACCGCCAGGTCTTCCCAGGCCCGCGCGAACTTCGGATCAATCTCGGTGGCTCGCGTCAGCAGCGCGACGGCATGCGCGACATCATTGAGTCCCGCTTTCAGCAGGAAACTGCGACCTCGCAGGTAGATGTCGTACGCCTCACAGTTGCAGGGCTTGGCACCGACCAGTAACTCGGGCTTGAGCGCACATTCAAGGACCTTGCCGATCTTGCCGGCGATGTCGTCCTGGATGGCGAAGATGTCGTCCATTTCCCGGTCGTAGGTCTCCGACCAGAGGTGGGAATCGGTGGCTGCCTCGATCAGCTGTGCAGTGATACGGACCTTGTCGCCCGCCTTGCGTACGCTGCCCTCGACGACGTGACCGACATTGAGCTTCTGGGACACCGTCTTGATGTCCGAATCCTTGCCCTTGAAGGCGAACGCCGAGGTTCTCGATGCAACACGCATTTCACCCGACTTCGCCAGTACGTTGAGCAGCTCTTCCGTCAAGCCATCGGAAAAGTATTCGTTGTCGTGATCGGCGCTCATGTCAACAAAGGGCAACACGGCGATCGACGGCTTGCCGTCGTCGCTGTCGGGTACTGCCGCCGGATCCGGGACGGTGGCTTCGAACCCCCTGGAGGTCAGGTCATAGGCCCAGGCCATGACGATAGTCAGCGGCAGACCGAGAAAAGCGAGCGCGATCACCAGCGTCAGGCTCCAGCCAGGCAGCCCCAACGGTTCGAACACGGTCTCAGCGATCTGGATCACCAGCCACGCGACCACCACGTAGGTGATCGTCGCCCGGATGACTTTGCGTCGCTTGAGTTCGGTGACAAATGACATTCTTATTCTTCTGGCCCCCCGATCCCGGCGCACACTATGTATGAAGCTGTTTCCATTGTCGATGGCTGCCGATTAACCAACATAGACCAGATTATCCGCTCCCACAGTCTCTGAGACGCCTCGCGGCGACCAGGGTTTCGCGGTTGTTCCATAGGGCGCCTGCACTCGTGGCGACCCGGATCCGCCGGAGGGACCGGATTTCCGGCCGCAGCGGGGGTCCGGTCGCGCAAATCCGATAGACTCGGGTTCCAGTGATGACCGCATTCCCCTGGCAGAATCTGATCCACGTCGTGGGCGCTTCGAACGCCATCCTGCTGGCTCTGGTGCTCGCGATCAGTCCGCGATTGGCGAGAACGCGGGCGCGCTGGAGGCTCGCTTTATGCCGGTGGCAGACTGTTGGGAACAAGGATCGATGGCGAGTTGCGCATCCGGGACAAGGCGCTTTGGTATAGGGGCTGCGACCGGTCGATGACTTTGACCCTCGGGCCGGGCACGGATATCGGTCGCCTGCGGGTCGAAACCGACCGGGTCGAGGTGGTTTTGGACGAGGGCGCAAGGGTCGACATGACGGTCAACGACGTCGCCGGCGACGACTCCTGATCCGGCCTCCGACCGGGCTAAGCAAAGCACGGCGGATCGTCTATGCTTGATGGGCGGCAACGACGACGGTCTGTCCCTCGTTACATTGTGCCGACTACAACAATTCAAATCAGGGAGATTTCATAATGAGACGTTTTCTTTTGCTGGCCGCATTGCTACTGCCCCTCTCATCGTTCGCCGCCGAAGGCGACCCGCATGAGTTGGGTACGTACTGGACCGTGACCAGCGTAGACACCAAACCGGGTCGTTTCGTCGACTACCTGGACGATCTCAAGAAGTACTATCGTCGCTCCATGGATCAGCAGGTCGCAGACGGCAAGGTCAAGAGCTACAAGATGTTCACTAACGTGCTCCCGCGAAAGGATGAGCCGGACATGTGGCTGCTGGTCGAATGGAACAGCGGTGCCGATCTGCTCGACACACCGCAGGAATATTTCGAAGGCATCACGGCCAAGCTGTTCGGTTCCCTGGATGATGGCCAGGCCGCCAGCATCGACCGCGGTGAGCTGCGTACGCTCCTGAGTACGACACTGCTGCGCGAGATGTCATTCAGCGAATGAGTCCGCCAGGTGCGGCAATCGCCGTGACCTGATCAAAGACGCCCGCCACTGGCGGGCGTCTTTTTTTAGCCCTCCAGGAAGCTCCTGATCTCGGCTGCGACCCTGGTCGCATGCTCGCGCTCCGCGATCACCGTGAGGTGATTGGCGCCATCGATTTCTATCGGACCGCGGCCGCCGGGACTCAACTCCGCGCCGCGACGCCAGGCCTCGATGTACGCACCCTTCCAGCGGGCCATCTCGGCCGGATCCTCGCCTGCACTGACCAGCTCACCGTAATTGCCCGAGTAGATCGCCAGCACCGGCCTGTCCGTGATCGGACCGGCGTCCAGCGTCTGAAACGCCGCTGCAGGCATGTAGCGCACGATCTGGAAAGCAGACCTGAGAAACTCCGGCCTGGCTGCGAGTGCCCGGAATTCGGCCACCGCGTCCTGGGGGTAAGCGGGGTTGTCGAGCATGTCGACCTGTTGCAGTACCAGCCGTGGCACGCCGACATAGGCGAAGCCGATCTGCAAACGGCAGGAGAAGCCACAGGGCCTGAGAGGATCGTCGCGACGCGCTTCAAAGTCGTCGATCAGGATTTCGGGTTCGCCACTGTCGATGTAGACCGCAGCGGCGATCTCTCCCGGGTAGCGCCGGTGATAGACACGGGCCAGCATGCCACCCAGGGAATGGCCGACGAAAACGAATGGCCGCTCTTCACCGGACGCCTCGAGCAGGACATGAAGTTCGTCCACTGCGGTCGTCGCATCGAAGGGCGGTGCGCCCGCATCGCTCCAGCCGAGGCCTGATCGGTCATAGGCACAGACACGATGATCCCTGGCGAGATCGTTGTGGACATGCCGCCAGCCGCTGGACCAGAGCTGGGCACCCGACTCGAGCAGGATCATCGGCGACCCCTGGCCGCGGCAGTCGATGTGCAACAGGTGATCGCCGATATCCACCATGCGGCCCGGCGGAGGCAGTGCCCGCGTGTCGCGGTGGGTGGCGTATGCCTGGTAGACGGCGCCGAGCGCTGCGGACAAGACGATCAGCGTGACGAAACCAAGTACCAGGAGGCGCAATGCCTTCAATAGTTTCCCGAACATGTTTATACCTCGTATTACTAGGTTTAAAAGTCAAAAAAAATCAAACGGTCATCCGGCGGATCCAACGCGGGATCACGATCCAGAAGAACCAGCAAAGCACGAGCATCAACGGGATGATCCAGTAACCGAGCAGCTCGGTCGATTCTCCGACGTCGACATACCCCGCCATATAC
>CAJIAD010000055.1_pt1 | contig 29336 bp, 17 predicted proteins | sample 9198981 | NCBI WGS metagenome assembly CAJIAD01 (sample SAMEA7708274, study PRJEB35096) | sediment metagenome | biome: marine neritic benthic zone biome [ENVO:01000025]; feature: sediment [ENVO:00002007]; material: shallow marine sediment [ENVO:03000034] sea grass bed [ENVO_01000059] ...
AACTGCCCGTTCCACGTGCTGATCTACAAGGATCGGCTGCGTTCCTATCGTGACCTGCCCATGCGCTGGGCAGAACTCGGCACGGTCTACCGGCACGAGATGTCGGGTGCCCTGCACGGACTGATGCGGGTGCGCGGTTTCACCCAGGACGATGCGCATGTCTTCTGTCGCGAGGAGCAGATCGAGGAGGAGATCCTACGGGTTCTCCAGTTCACGTTGTCGATCCTCAACGACTTCGGTTTCACCAATTTCGAGGTGAACCTGTCGACCAAGCCGGACAAGGCTGTCGGGTCCGACGAGATCTGGGACAAGTCCACGGCGGCCCTCAAGGCGGCCCTGGAGCGACAGGGCCTGGAGTACGTCCTCGACGAGGGCGGCGGCGCGTTCTACGGGCCGAAAATCGATATCAAGATCGAGGATGCCATCGGCCGCAAGTGGCAGTGCACGACGGTGCAGCTCGATTTCAACCTGCCCGAGCGCTTCGATATGGAGTACGTCGGGGCCGACGGCGAGCGGCACCAGCCGATCATGATCCACCGGGCCCTGCTGGGCTCGCTGGAGCGATTTTTCGGTATCCTTATCGAACATTTCGCCGGCAAGTTCCCGCCCTGGCTGGCGCCCGTCCAGGCCGTCGTCCTGAACATCACGGACCAGCAGGCAGACTACGCAAAACAGGTCGAAGAGTTCTTGAAAAATCAGGGATTTCGGGCTGAATCAGACTTGAGAAACGAGAAGATCGGCTTTAAAATTCGCGAACACACGCTCCAGAGGGTCCCGTATCTGCTCGTAGTGGGGGATCGGGAACTGGAAAACGGCAAGGTGGCCGTGCGTTCGCGAGACGGCGAGGATTTGGGATCGATGGATCTGGATGGATTCGTCGAACTGCTCGCCAAGGACATCGCGAGGCGCGGCCGTTCTGCGTTGGAGGAATAGGATATCGCTGCACACAAACGCGTAAAGCGTAATGACGAAATTCAGGCTACGGAGGTTCGGGTAATCGACGACGCCGGGGAACAGGTGGGCATTTTGCCAATCGCCGAGGCCCTGGAACATGCATACAGCAAGAAATTGGATCTCGTCGAGGTTTCGCCGATGGCGGAGCCGCCGGTCTGCCGGGTCATGGATTACGGCAAATATGTCTTCGAGCAGAAGAAGAAGGCAAACGCAGCGAAATCAAAACAGAAACAGATTCACGTCAAGGAAGTGAAGTTCCGCCCCGGCACGGATGAGGGGGACTACCAGATCAAGTTGCGTAACCTGATCCGGTTCCTCACGGGGGGAGATAAGGCCAAGGTAACCTTGCGGTTCCGCGGCCGTGAAATGAGGCACAGAGACCTGGGAGCCAAGCTTCTGGAAAGGGTACGCGACGACCTGGCCGAGTACGGTTCGGTCGAGCAGTTCCCCAAGATGGAAGGTCGGCAGATGACCATGGTCATTGGGCCTAAAAAGAAGTGAGCCATCACGGTTGAACCGGGGTGTCTCCGCCCGCGAAGGCAGCGTCCTGAAGCGGGCTAATATGGAGAAATAAAATGCCGAAGATGAAGAGTAATCGCGGGGCCGCGAAGCGGTTTCGTCGCACTGGTAGTGGCGGGTTCAAACGCGCCCAATCCCACCTTAACCACATCCTGACCAAGAAGAGCACGAAGCGGAAGCGTCACCTGCGCGCACAGGCGCAGATCGCTGAGAGCGACGTGAAGTCCGTGCGTCGGATGCTGCCGTACAGTTAGGGGAGGGAACAGACAATGGCAAGAGTGAAGCGCGGCGTCGTCGCAAAGGCGCGCCACAAGAAAGTATTGAAGAAGGCGAAGGGTTACTACGGTGCCCGGCGCAAAGTATTCCGGGTCGCAAACCAGGCTGTCACGAAGGCGGGCCAGTATGCCTACCGTGATCGCCGGCAGCGCAAGCGGCAGTTCCGCGCGCTGTGGATCGTGCGCATCAACGCAGCTGCACGCATGCACGGCATGTCGTACAGCCGGCTGATGAATGGTCTTAGCAAGGCTGGCGTCGAGGTCGATCGCAAGGTGCTCGCCGACATTGCTGTCAATGACATCACCGCTTTTGGTGCCATCGTTGAGCAGGCCAGGTCGGGTTTGTCCCAGTAGCGAGACACTGAACAAGCCAGCAGGCGGTGATACCGTCGCTGAGTGACATCGCGAAAGGGGAAGGCCGTCAAAGCCTTTCCCTTTCTTTTTTAGGGAGGAAAACGTGGAGGAACTCTCCAGTTTGATCGCCGAGGGCCGAGAGGCCGTGGCCGGCAGCGAATCGCTGTCCGGCCTGGACGAGGTGCGTGTCCGCTACCTTGGCAACAAAGGCGTACTGACGTTGCAGCTGAAAGCGCTCGGCGGCCTGCCGGCGGAGGAACGACCGGCAGCCGGTCAGGCGATCAATCGCGCCAAGAAAGAACTGCAGGGCGCACTTGATGAGCGCCGCCAGGAGTTGCAGCGCGCCGAAGTCGAGGCAGAGCTCGAGGGGCAGAAGGTCGATGTGACCCTACCCGGTCGCGGCAAGCAGCCGGGTGGCCTGCATCCCGTGACCCGAACCATGGAGAGAATCGAGGCGATCTTCGGCACAGCCGGCTTCGATGTGCATTTCGGGCCAGAGATCGAAGACGAGTTCCACAATTTCGAGGCGCTCAACATACCCGAGCACCATCCGGCGCGTGCCATGCACGATACGTTCTACTTCCCCAGTGGACACCTGTTGAGGACGCACACATCGCCGGTGCAGATCCGATCGATGAATGACCAGGGAGTGCCGATCAGATTGATCGCGCCTGGTCGTGTCTATCGCTGCGATTCAGATCAGACCCACACCCCCATGTTCCACCAGGTCGAGGGCCTGCTGGTGGATGAGGATGTCAGTTTCGCAAACCTGAAGGCTGTGCTGCACGGCTTCCTCGAGCAGTTTTTCGAGCGACGTGTAGAGCTGCGCTTCAGGCCTTCCTATTTCCCCTTTACGGAGCCGTCCGCCGAGGTGGATGTCAGCTGGGGTGAAGGCTGGCTCGAAGTGCTAGGCTGCGGGATGGTCCATCCCAACGTCCTGAAAGGCGTTGGTGTCGACACCGAGAGATACACCGGGTACGCATTTGGTCTCGGTGTCGAACGTTTGGCCATGTTGCGTTATGGCGTGGACGACCTGCGCTTGTTTTTCGATAACGATATGCGATTCCTCGCACAGTTCAGCTAAGCGAAAAGAACGATGAAAATCAGTGAAGCCTGGCTCAGGGAATGGGCCGACCCGCAGATGAATACCGAGGCACTCGCCCACGAATTGACCATGGCGGGTCTCGAAGTTGACGGTGTCGAACCGGTGGCGCCTGAATTCGAAGGCGTCGTGGTCGGTCTTGTCGAGAGCTGTGAGAAGCATCCCGATGCGGACAAGCTGACGATTTGTCGGGTGGACGTCGGCGGCGATGAACCATTGCAGATCGTCTGTGGTGCGCCGAACGTCGTCGCAGGGATGAAGTCGCCGACGGCCCTGGTGGGAACCCGGTTGCCCGGCGGCATCAAGATCAAGAAAGCAAAGCTGCGCGGTGTCGAGTCGCGAGGCATGTTGTGCTCGGAGATCGAACTCGGTCTCGGTGAGGGTGCCGACGGCATCATGGCCCTGGATGAGAGTTTGCCGGTGGGCGCCGACTGTCGAGAGGCATTGAATCTGAATGACGCTGTCATCGATGTCGACCTGACACCGAATCGCGGTGACTGCTTCAGCATCCTCGGTGTTGCGCGCGAGGTGGGGTGTATCGCCAATCTTGATATCACCTGGCCTGATGCAATGGAAGCCGCCGCTGCGAGTGACGAAACCTTCCCAATCGATATTGCTGCACCGGATGCCTGTCCACGATTCTGTGGTCGCGTGATCAAAGGCATTGACGCCACCGCGACAACGCCTTCGTGGATGAAGGAGAAGTTGCGACGCTCCGGGCTGCGACCCATCAACCCGGTGGTCGACGTGACGAATTTCGTCATGCTCGAGCTCGGCCAGCCGATTCACGGATTCGACCGCGATACGCTTGATACAGAGGTCCATGTGCGCTTCGCCTCACGCGGCGAGAAGCTCACCCTGCTGGATGGCAAGGAAATCGCGCTCGACAATGACATGCTCGTTATCGCCGACCGGTCAGGTCCAAGGGCGCTGGCCGGCATCATGGGTGGCGAGACATCAGGGGTGACCGACGATACGACCGACGTCTTCCTGGAAGTTGCTTTCTTCGATCCACAGACCATCGCGGGCAGGGCGCGACGACTTGGGCTCCACACCGATGCGTCATTGCGTTTTGAACGCGGGGTGGATCCCGAAGGCCAGCGGCGTGCGATCGAAAGAGCGACCTGTTTGCTGACAGAAATAGCAGGAGGTAAACCTGGTCCCGTCATTGAATGCGTAGCGGATGAATTCCTGCCATCGCGAAACGCCGTTCCGTTACGCCGGGGACGGCTGGCAAAGCTGCTCGGACTCGAGGTGGCGGATGACGAGGTCGAGTCAATTCTCACCAGATTGGGTATGAGCATCGAGCCGGTCGACGAGGGCTGGCTTGTCGAGCCACCGAGCTGGCGATTCGATATCGCACTCGAGGTCGATCTCATTGAAGAGATTGCCCGGATCCGGGGCTACGACGAGATTCCGGAGACGCCGGGTCACGGTGTTGAATCATTCGCAGCGGTGACCGAACACCGCGTGCGACCGGCGCGGGCGAGGGACGTGCTGGTCGATCGCGGCTACCAGGAGGTCGTGACCTACAGTTTCGTGGACAGCAGCTTGCAGCGGCTCTTGTGTCCGGACCTGGACCCGGTCGTACTCAGCAATCCGATCTCCTCGGAGATGAGTGAGATGCGTGTTTCGCTCTGGCCCGGGCTGGTCAACGTGCTGAGCCAGAACCTGAGTCGACAGCAGTCTCGGATGCAGATATTCGAGTATGGTCTTAGGTTCTATCGCCAAGATACGGAAATTAAACAAATAAATGTTCTATCTGGGCTGATTGCCGGGGAAAACGCATCAGAACAGTGGTGCGCAAATCAGGATCCTTTCGACTTTTTCGACCTGAAGGGCGACGTGGAAGCGCTGATCAAGCTGACCGGCCAGCCCGCAGGCTTTTCCTTTGTAGCCGAGGCGCACCCGGCGTTGCACCCTGGTCAGGCCGCCAGTTTACGGGTCGATAATCGGTCGGTCGGCTGGCTCGGCGCGTTGCATCCGGCTCACGTTTCTAAGCTTGGTCTTAGCATTACGCCATATCTATTTGAGATAGAAACAAATTTCGCTTTTGAGGCCTGCGTCCCAGAATTCGTGCCATTGTCCCGATACCCTTCTGTGCGTCGCGACCTTTCGGTCGTGGTGGATGAAGGAGTTACGGCTGAAACACTGACCCAGGAGGTACGTGAAGCGGCGGGTGACATGCTCAAAGAACTCCGGGTTTTTGATGTATATAGAGGCACTGGAGTAGATTCAGGGCGAAAAAGCGTCGCTTTAGGCTTGATTTTACAGGAAACTTCGCGCACTCTTACCGATGACGATGCGGATGTGGTAGTGCAGGCTGTGATCGGCCGCCTAGAACACGAGCTCGAAGCCAAAATAAGAGACTGATCATGGCGTTGACGAAGGCCGAAATGGCGGAAGCCCTGTTCGAAGAACTCGGGCTTAACAAGAGAGAGGCGAGAGAGCTCGTCGATCTTTTCTTCGAAGAGTTGCGCGAAGCCCTGGCAAGCGGTGAACAGGTCAAGCTGTCGGGATTCGGCAATTTCGATCTCAGGGACAAGAGTGAGCGTCCCGGCCGGAATCCGAAGACCGGCGAAGAGATACCGATCAGTGCGCGTAGAGTCGTGACCTTTCGTCCGGGACAGAAACTGAAGGCGCGGGTAGAAGCTTATGCTGGAAGCGGGAAACAATAGCGAGCTGCCCCCGATCCCGGGGAAACGTTATTTCACGATCGGTGAGGTCAGCGACCTCTGCGGCGTCAAGCCGCACGTGTTGCGATATTGGGAACAGGAGTTCCCGCAACTCAAGCCGGTCAAGAGGCGTGGCAACCGACGCTACTATCAGCGTCGCGATGTGCTCATCATTCGCCAGATCCGTAGCCTGTTGTACGACGAGGGCTTCACGATTGGCGGTGCCCGCCAACGCCTGACGGGCGAAGAGGCCCGCGAGGACGTCTCGCAGAGTCAGCAGATCATCAAGCAGGTCCGCGTAGAACTCGAAGAAGTTCTCAAGCTGCTCCGCCGCTAGCCGGCATCATTCCAGGCATTCCTTTCGCCCGATTTAAGCATCGGGTATCATGCGCGTCCTTCTCATCGGCGCGTGTCGTTCGACATGCAGCAGATGACCCGGTCGGGGCGTGGCGCAGCCTGGTAGCGCACCTGCATGGGGTGCAGGGGGTCGGAGGTTCGAATCCTCTCGCCCCGACCATTTTCCCAAGACACTTTCTACTGCCGCAGGCGCACCGCCTTGCGACATAGCGATGGGAGCTGCAATCAGGCGCTAGAGGAAGACGTTGGCCGAGGTTGGTCCCGTGAAACCGGGGAACACAGTGGCCAGGTCCGTGCCGCCCAGGCGCTTGGTCAGCAGTTCCGAGAGGACGGTTCGCAGGTCCGTCGTGATCTTCAGATCTTCGCCCATCTCCAGGTCGGGCGTGGACAGACCGGGCCAGCTGCCGGCCACCTGGGTACCATTCACGCCACCGCCTATCAGGTAGGCGACGCCCGCCGTTCCGTGATCGGTACCGAGCGAGCCGTTCTGGGCAACACGGCGACCGAACTCCGTATTGACCAGTACCGTGATGCGTCGCATCTCGGATCCCATGTCCTGATAAAACGCGCTAAGGCATGCGGCCAGGTCGGACAGCGTCTGCTGGATGTAGTTGGGCAGATTCTCGTGATGGTCCCAGGCGTCCGAGTCGAGGCAGATGACTTCGACCGGCAACTCGGATCTGATCAACTGACCCGCCTGCCGCAGACGCAGGCCGAGGGGCGAGTTCGGATACGCCGCGCCGTTACCGGGCGAGATGGCATTCAGGTTCGCCTGCTGCAGTTCCTCCATGGCCGACAGTGCGGCCTGGGCCGGCTCTGCGAAGGGCACCTGTGCGTGATACAGGGCATCGAGGACCGCCGGGTAGCCGGAGTCCACGATGTCCTGCTCGAAGCCGAAATCGGCCAGGTCGGTAACCGCTAACGGCTCGCCGGAGCCATACAGGGATACCGGCACATTGCCGCTGATGGCGACAGTCCGGAATGCCGAGTTGGAAGCCGGCGTCGACCAGGCAAGGTGCCTACCCAGCCAGCCGGTGTCGGGGCCGGACTTGTTGTCCACGCCTCTTTCGACAAGTCCCTGGGCGTCGAAATGCGAACGCGAACCGTGGGGCATGCCGGTGGCCTGGACCATGGCGAGGTCGCCGGCGTCGTAGATCGGCTTGAGCGATGCCAGGGCCGGGTGCAGACCAAAGTAGCCGTCGAGATCGATGGCGCCGTTGGGGGCGCCCGGTGTCGCCACAGCGATATTCGGACGCTTGGCGTAGTAATCGCCGTCGCCATACGGAACGACAGCGTTCAGGCCGTCAGCCGCGCCGCGCTGGAAAATGCAGACGAGGATATCCCGGTCCGTGGGAATCGTCGGGCTCGCGAGATGATCAGGTTGTTCGTCGGTAGCCACGATGGTCTCCTAACGAAGCTGGAAATAGGCGGAGCTGAGAAGCACGGCCGCAACCAGCGGCGCGATCTGCTCGGCGGTCCCCTGGGGCAACGTGTCGTTGGCTGGAATCTCGTATTCATCGACCAGCCAATCAAGCATGTGGGTTCTGTCCTCGGATGACAGCGGTCGCATGACGAGGTTATCGGCCAGGGCGTCGACGATGCTGGCCAGGGTGTCGGCGCCGTCGAGCAGGGACGGGTAGTCGATGTCGAAGACGTCGATCTGGGGGATGAAGTTGGCCAGGCTGAGGAACGACAATCGCCAGCGGTTCAACAATCCGCCGGTGTTTGCCCAATAGTTCTGGACGTCCGGATAACCGTCAGGCGTCGGCCAGTCGAAAGGCTGCTGTCCCATGATTCGTTGGGCGAAGAAAAACAGCCGGCCGTTATCGGACGGGTAGGGCGTGTCCGGCGCCAGTGCGCGGATCATACCGGCCAGGTATTCCGAAGGTCGGCAGATCTTGAGATCCACCGTCGTACGGAAAGCCTCGTGGGTGAAGAGGGCCCGCAAGGTGTCGCGGATATCCCCGTTCGATCGCGTGAAGGCATCTGCCACCGCATCGATGCAGGCCTGGTCCGGCGAGTCGCTGATGAATCGCCGGCACAACTTCTCTGCGATGAAGCGCGCCGTCGACGGATGCGTCACCAGGATGTCGAGGACCTGGTCGCCGTCGCTTTGGCCGCCGCCAGCGGAGATGGTCTGACCCAGAACGACCTTCGCATCGTTATCGTGGATCGCCGGCTGATAGACGAAGCTGCCGACGGGGCCCGTCGGGTCGCCAGGGAAGCGGATCGTCCAGCCGGTAAGACAACGCGCAACCTCCTTGACGTCGGTTTCGGTATAGCCACCGTCCACTCCGAGGGTATGCAGCTCCATCAGTTCACGAGCGTAATTCTCGTTCGGGGCCGCCGCCTGGTTCAGGTAGTTGTCCAGGTAGAACAGCATCGATGGGCTATGCGCCGAGGCGCGCAGCAGATCCCCGAAGTTGCCCAGCGCGTGCTGGCGGATGACCTGGAGATCGTCTTCTGGTTTCAGGTTAGGGCCAAGACCGTTGAGCAGGTGAATGTTCAGGTGATCGGACCAGAACTCCACCATGACCTCGTATAGCTGGCGCCTGCTGAAGATCTGCCGATACTGGGTGGCGGCGACCATCTGCTGGACAACATCCGCTACGTTCTCGGGGAATCCTGCGAACAGCGTCGCCGGGCTCTGCGTGATCAGCGGGAACAGGTTGCGAACGTCGCCCTCGAGCCCGCCGTCGTCTATTCGCTGATAGTTCAGCTGATCCTCGAGATAGGCGTCGACCCCAATGTTCTCGATCGCTGCTAGCTCATCGCGGTGGACACCGAAACTCGTTCGCTTCAGTACGCTGTACTCGACGGTGGGCGGCGGAATGATCGCAGTTGGGGGCGGGACGGGAGGAGGGGGCGCAGGAGGCGGGGCTGGCGGCGGAGAGGCGGTCGGTGCGCCATTACCACCACCGCCGCCACCGCAGGCGGGCAGCAGCGTAGTCAGGGCCGTGTACCCGATGCCTTTGCCACAAAGACCCAGGAACTCCCGCCGGCTGTGCAGCTGGTCGAGCAGCCTCTTGAGGTTTTTGGCGCCGTCTTCCTTCACTTTCCGATCTCACAACCTGGATGATCGCGCCAATTATCCTCGACAATCGGAAGAATGACCGTGGTATCGCGTCACAAAAAGAACAAATGAGCGGGTCCTGCCCGGGCGTGTCGCCAGACCCTGATGCATTGTGTTCTAGCGCCCGCAGGGGATCTCGGATGCGCGGGCGAATAGTTCCGTGCGGACGTTGATGGGTTTCGGCACTGGGGCGTCCGCCAGCCACTGCATGGACGACGATCGATAGTCGTCAGGCAGGGGAGGGACGACCGACGTCCTGACCGCGAAGCTGCTGGTGTCCTCCAGCCCCTTCGGCGCGCAGTTCGAAGCGAGGAGTTCGCTGATATCGAAGTCCGGCGTCTCGAGCTGGACGATGGTGCCCGTGATGTTGTTCGGCGCCTCGATGCGGATCTCACCATCGAGGCCACGCTGTGACGACGCCGAGATTTCGCTGTCAATGTCGGCCACAAATGCGTTCGTCGTGATGACGATATTGCCGCCATTCCCGTCGTTTGCGTCAGCGATGAGACTGCTGTTTTGCATGACGACAAAATCGGGGACGCCTTCTGGAACCCTGTCTTCGCTCACCGCGTCTCCGATCAGCACGTTTCCGCCATCGCCATTGGCCTCGGCGATGATGGAGCTGTTGTCCATGAAGATTGTTCCATTGGCTGAGACTCGTATATCGCCCCCTTCCGCCTGTGCGGAGTTGGTGCGAACGAAACTATCGGTCAGAGTGATCGACTCCAGTGAGTCGATCGTGACAGAGCCTGCGTTGGCCTGGTCACTACTGGCAGCTGTTATTTCGGCGCCGTTGATCATCGTCACATTGCCAGCATCGATGTCGACGCTGCCGCCAGTACCGCTTCCTGATGTGGCAGCCGTCACTACCGCTCCATCTATCGCCAGGTCGTCGGTATCAATGCTGACCGTGCCGGCGGCGCCAGCGGCACTCGCCGTTGATGTGATGCTCGCCGCCCCGGTCATATTGACTGAGTCGCCGGCGTTCAGTGCAACATCGCCGCCTGCACCACTGCCACTAGTGTTGCTGCTGATTCGCGCGGTGTCAGTGATTTCAAATCGAGCAGTGTTGATTTGCAGTCGACCCGCATCGCCGAGGGACGCATCAGCGTTTGAGGTAATGGCAGAGCTTCCGCGTAGCGATATCCCATCAGTTGCTACCAGGACAAGACTACCGCCTTTGCCCTCACCGGATGTGTCGGTGCGGATGCGGGAGCCGCCCGACATGTCTAGCTGCGAGGTCGTAAGAGTAAGTACGCCTGCATCGCCTTCTGAAGAAGCGTTTGCAGAAATGACCGCCTGCTCAGACAACGTCAATCGATCGCTAGCAGCCAACTGCACGTTACCGCCAGCACCAAGACCCGAGGAATCGGTGCTGACCAGTGCCGTGTCGGACATCGTGAAATCAGTGGTATCAATCTGAAGGACACCGGCATTGCCTCGCGAGAGCGCGTTTGACGATATTTCCGTCTCGTCGGAGAGATTGATTTCGTCTGTGACGCTCAGAACTAAATTGCCACCGCCACCGCTACCGCCAGTGTCGGCTCTGATCTGGGAGCTATTGGCCAGCAACAAACTTGGTGCGCTGATCGCGATTCGGCCGGCGTCCCCTTGAGCCGACGTACTGGACGAGATGGTTGCATTGTCATTCAACTGGACCAGTTCGACAGCATTCAACGTCACGTCACCACCGACCTCTGTGCCACTCGTATCGGTACTGATGCGTCCGTTTCCGGTCAGCAAGATATTTCGGGCGTTGACGTTAATCTGGCCACCGACGCCGCCTGAACTCGTCTCGGTTCCGGAGGTCGCAAACAATCCCGCAACCAGGTCCGCCTCTGTTTGTGTGGTGTCAGAAATGACAATGTTACCGTTCGTCACGCTAACGGACATGTCGCCGCCAGCGCCCGCATCGTCGCCATTAGCAGAGTTGTTTCCGCGAGTCCTGACGGCAATTTGACCGCCATCGCGCAACGTAATGCCGTCGCTCACAGTGATCGAAACAAGACCGGCATCGCCATCACCGAATGTGCTAGATGTGATCCGGCTGTTCTCGCTGACTTCGAGACTGGCGGACTCGATCCTGATCTGTCCGCCTGCGCCGGCGACACCCGGTACTGTGCTACGCAGTCCCGTCGTCGAGGTCGAAATTGCTCCGTCGTTCCTGACCGTAACCGCGTCATCGACGATGATAGTGATCGCCCCGGCGTCTCCATCGGCCTGCGCAATCGCCCTCAGGTCACCACCGTCCACCACCATTAGTTCGCGCGCCCGAATCATGATGGTTCCGCCATCGCCTTCTGCATTCGCAATGGCGCGGATCGTGCCATTTTCTTGGCTAATCTCCAGATCCTTGTTGAGAGTCAGGCTGTCAGTGATATTCAGTTCGATCGAGCCGCCGGTGCCGGGCACGGACTGGTCGGGCTGTCCGATGATGGGTAACTGCCCGGAAGCATTGATCCTGCCGCCGTCGACGTGGAGGTTGTTGGCGTTAACAGTAATCTGGCCACCGTCGCCGTGACCACGTGTCTTGCTCTCGATGATCGAGCGCTCCTGCAGCAGGATCTGGTCGGCCGTCAGTGTCACGGCGCCGGCGTTTCCTCCTGGCCCGTTTTCGTCTGTGTCATTGTGAACGACTGTTCTCTGGGAGGTCACGCCGATACTAGAATTGCCGGTCATCGTGATCGAACCGTCCGCATGGATATCGATCGAGCCGCCTTCGGCCTGGGCATAGACGTCTGCACTGATCGAGCCGCGGTCGATCGTTATGTTGCCGCCGTCCAGATTGCTGCCCCGGCGAACGTCTATGACGATGTCACCACCTGCGCCGGGCAGGCAATCGCATGCAAGATCGCGTCCCTGGCCGTCCGGCTCAAAACCCGAATCTGCAGAGATTGTCGATGAGTCGGTCATCGTGAGATTGCCGTTTGTCACCACGAGCGTCAGGTTCCCGCCCCGGCCGCCGTTCTCATTGCTTGTTGAGTTGCGGCCAAATGTGTCTACGGAGATTCTTGCCGAGTCGGACAGGTCGACTCCATCGATTGCCTGGATATCAACGCTGCCCGCGTTACCGTCACCGTCCGTATTGGAAACGATCCGCGCATCGTCGCTCAGGTCAAGACTGCCCGCCTGGATCTCGATACGGCCGCCACGACCGGCAGAATTTGGGGTGCTGGCTCTTTTGCCGCTGGTTGTGGTTGTAATGAAACCATCGTTGTTGAGAGTGAGTTCGTCGGTCACGTTCAGGGAGATGAGCCCGGCATCGCCCGTGCCTTGTGATGACGAGTTGATTTCCCCGCTTCTGCCAACAACGATCTTGTTGGCAGAGATGGTGATGCTGCCCGCATCGCCGTCGCCGTTTGCGATCGAACGGATCTTCCCATCGATCGAATTGTCTGTCGGGTCTTTCTTGACCGTCAGCGTGTTCTTAATATTGAGAGTGATACTTCCGGTCTCTCCGGTCACGACACTATCGTCGTCCGGCAGCTGACTCGACACGTTGATCCGGCCGCCTTCTACTTCAAGGCGATTGGCGTCGACAATGATTGCACCACCGTTACCCGATCCGCGGGTCTCACCCGCGAGTTGGGCATTGCCATTGATGACAATCTTCTCGCCCGTCACAGTCAGCATACCCGCATCGCCACCGGGGTCGCCGGTATCTTCGGGTCTCTGCTGGTCGTCGAATGTCTTCAGAGTCTGGACCTGCATGCCCCCGCCATCGCCATCGATATCGATGTCACCATCACCAATGACATACACATCTGCGCCATTTGCCTGGCCGTAGGTCCGCGACGCAATCAAGCCGCCATTCAGTAGTTCGATAACCGGAGATGTCTCGCCGTCCTGCTCGTCGGTGCCGCTGACCTCCACATGGATGTCGCCGGTCCTGCCGCCGATGCCGTGAAATTTCACATTGCTGGCGCCGGAGAATGAAAACAGGCCGGTTCTCTTGTTCTCACCTTGTGGGCCGCCTTTCTGAATCAGCAGCTGGCCCGCCTTGACGAAGAGGGACAGATCACCGGTTGATCCGGCTTCATCATCATTGGTGGCACGGTCACCCTTGGAGCTGATAACAATACGTCCCGAGTCGGTGATCTCGACGCTGTCGCGTGCCCGAATGTCGATTGCTCCGGAATCACCGTCGCCATTGGTCTCGGACTTGATCAGGCCGTTATGCGAGACCTCCAGTGCATTCGTCCTGATTGTGATGTCGCCGGTATTACCATGCGAACCACGTTGACCGGTTGTCAGGACTTGGATCTCTCCGCCTTCCTTGTCGTCGACGCTGCCATCGTCATCGATGTCGTTGAGAAGCCGCAGGCTATTAGCCCTGATGACGATGGCTCCAGAATCACCGCTGCTTTCGGTCTTGGATAACACCTTGCCGCGATTCCTGACATTGACCTGTCCATCCGTGATCAAGTGGATGTCACCGGCGTTTCCGGCACTGTCGGGCGTCGATGCGTCTTTGCCTGTCGTGACGGCGCTGACGATGGCCCTGTCCGTGACCCGGATTACGCCGGTCGCCCGGATGGTGATCGACCCGGCGTTACCGTCGCCCGTTGAAATCACAGAGACCTCACTGACGGGGTCCTTGTCATCCGCGTTCGCGTTGCCGTCGATTCGTGTCGTCCTCGAACGGATCCGGATATCGCCGCCGTTGCCGGCCGCCGACGTGGTGCTGCGGACCGCTGCGTTGTCCCGCACCCGCAAACGGTCACCCACATCGACATCAATAGAACCGGCATTGCCGGCGCCGGTGGTTTCGCTGCTGACTATGGAAAAATCGTCGACGCCGCCGCCCTTGATGTCCATGCGGTTACCGACCCGGATCCGGATGTCGCCGGCATTGCTCGCTGTCGTGGTAGCTGTAACGATCGAAGCCCCGTCATTGAGATTCGCATCATTAGCCAGGTCGAGATCGATTACGCCGTCTCCTGAACCTTCCTGGTCGACGACCGCTGTCACCTGGGAATCATCGATCTCCAGGTTGCCGCCGCGGATCAGGATCCGGCCGCCGCTCGGGCCGCCGGCATCGACCAGCGCCTCGTTCGTCAGGTTGATGTCGCCCAGTTCGTTGAATCCGTTCATTTGCAGGTCGGACCCGTCGACAACGACTTCGCCCGCCGAAGCCGTCGAAGCGACGATCAGCCGCCCGCCATTGGCGGTCACTGTTCCGCCATCCATGTCGACGCCGCCGCCTACCAGTGACAATGATGCGCCGGTTCCGACCCGGAGGCTGCCGCCTCGGATGGAGATGTTGCCCTGGGAGGGTCCCAGGAATCCGAATGCGACGGGTGGGGCGACGCTGAGTATCTGTGGGTCCGTGCCGACGTCGGCGTTGAACCGTTTGCCGTCATCCAGTTCGACATAGTTGCCCGAGGACACATGGAATCCGGCCGGCACGTCGACCTGGGCGTTTTCTCCGAAGACGACACCCAGCGGGTTGATGAGCCAGATATTGGCTCCCTCAATGTTGCTGCGGAGTCCGCCGTTAATAATTGATTCCGCGTTACCGGTTACGCGTCCGATGATGTTTCGCGGTCGTCTCCAGCCAGTGAATCGCGAGTGAAAAGTAGCATTCTCCGCGATCCCGTTTGGGGTGGTGGTGATGTCGAACGTTGTGAACGAGTGGAACAGATTCGGGCCTGGATTCCCGTTGGCGTCCCTCGGTCGAAATCCGCTGCGCTCGGGGATCACCATGTTGGGGCCGCGGATGGTCCGTGGCGTTCCACCAAGGCTTCCGTCGAAGGTGATTTCTGAGCGTGAGGAGGGTGCGCCGCTGAAAAAGCAGCTGATCGCGACACTGCAAAGCAGAGCCGTTCTCCCCCTCGCCGTACCTCGCATCAGACCCACCCGAGTCCTTGAAGCCGTCGCTTCTGGTTCTTATTGTTGCCGCGCCCGCGAAGGTCGCGGGCTCAGAGGCAGTCTAGGTCAGACCGGGGTGACCCACAAACGGTATTCCGGGACGAGTTCCCTGGAATCCTCTCGGGACCCGTTGGTACATGCCTCCCGGGCCGGGATGTTGCCGGTCAGTCCTGGAGATTATTGTAAAGTGCCAGCGCCTGACATCGACAGCCGTGCGTGCTCAGCCACGCGATAGCCTGCATGTCGGATTTCAGCCCCGCAGGCATCTTGCGGATGATCAGGGTCTGGCCGCTGGCATCGTCGGCGAATCGAAGAGAGTAGATCTCACCATCAGCGATCGGTACAGAATCCGGCCACTCGACATCGTTGTCATCTGAGGGCCAGGTCACTGTTGCCTCCTCCTCGGTAGTGACCCGCTGGATCTGCACGGCGGTGTCCTGGGTGGCATCTTCGCGCCACAGCGAAACGGCACTCTCATCGGCGATGCACTGTTCACCTCTCATCACTCGCAGTGACCATGCAGATGGTGGACTGCGCGGGCAGCCCAAACCGGAGGCACCGCCGCCTCCCCGCACCGCACCGACTGTTGCGTCATCTTCTTCACCAGCGGCAACCAGTGCCGTTAGTACATCGCCCGCAGACGCGTCGGAGTCACCGGCGCCGACATAGGCACCGATTGGTTCGATTGGCGCATCTTCGCCCTCGCCGTCGCTGGGAATAGGGCCGACAACCCGGAAGGCGCCGGACTCGGTCGCCAGCAGCAACTCGTCTCCGTCATCGAGCCGGATCGCGGTCTCGCTGTCGAGCACGTCACCGACGACGAACCGTTCGGTGTTTGATTCGAGGATGATCATGGATGCAGCCATGGCGCTTGCCATCGCGAAGTACATCAGCAGGCCGCCTAGGATAATCGGGAACCGACTCATTACTTTGTCTCCATCTTGATGAAAACACCCTGCTGCCCGCCACGCAGCCTGGTGATGTGAAAAATGATCAGGCGATCGTCCGGATATTCGACAGCCAGATCTTCGAGCTGTTGCAACGCGTCCGGGTCGTTGTTCGCTACAGCATTGTAGGTCGTCAGGTAAGTATCCAGCGGAGCGTCCGTGTCCGCGTTGTGCGATGTATACAAGTCAATCGCCTTTTCCTTGCCTTTCAGTACGACCTCCGCGATCGGCCGAAGTGCAATGCCCTCGCAACGACGGACGATCTCGCCACTCACACACAATCGCGTCCCGAAGTGATTGTTCACGCTCTCAAGACGGGCTGCCGTGTTGACCGTATCACCCACCGCAGTGTACTCGAATCTCAGGCGACCGCCGATGTTGCCGACGATGGCGGTGCCGGTGTGCGCACCGATGCGGGTCAGGCCGAAGTCGATCCCTTCCGCTTGCAGGCGCTTGCTGAAATCATCGGCGAAGGCATCCATCGCCATCGCGCATTCCAACGCACGCTGGGCATGGTCCGGCTGATCCGTTGGTGCGCCGAAGATCACGACCACGGCATCGCCGATGAATTTGTCGATCGTGCCACTGTAGTCGTGCGCCACAGTGACCATGCCATCCAGGTAGTCCTGGAGGATCGACACCGACTGCTCAGGTGGCAGCGTCTCGCTTAGCGACGTGAAGCCCTTGATGTCCGTGAAAATAAAACTCATCTCACGAACCTCTCCACCCAGCGAAAGCTGGTCGGGGTTCTCTACGAGTCGCTCGACCAGTTTGGGATTCAGGTATTGCGCGAACGCCTTGTGCAGGAATCTCTTCGCCTCCCGTTCCCGCCTGCCACTATAGGCACTGGCGATGCCCAGGCTGAGCGCGAATCCCAGGGTCGGCGCGAGCAGCGGCACCATGGGGCCGCCGCCCTGGTAGATGGTGAATCCGACGTACCAGAACAGACCGAGGATGGCCGCGCCGGCGGCCAACTTTAACGTCAGCCTCATTGCCGAGAAGGCCAGCAAGACGCCAAACAGCACCATTGCCACCAGGTTGGTGGTCTCCAGGCCAGCTGCCAGGTTGTGGAAGGTCGTCGCATCCAGGATCTGGGCAAGGATGAATGCGTGAATCACGACGCCGGGTGTGGTGGTTTGGGACTGGCCCACCTCCAACGCAAGCGGAGAACGGTGCCGGTCTCCCTGGGGTAAATCGGCGCCGACCAGGATGATCTTCCCGGCCAACCAGTCCCGGGGCAGCAAGTGGGCCGTATGTGCCGGGTATTGGCGAAACATGGGTGACCCGTCGTCGGTGCGACCATAAACGAGCCGCAGTCGCTCCCCGGGTGGGTCTACGCCAGCCGCACTCGCGATCCGGTAGGCGAAGCTGTGGATCATGTTCCCATCGACGACGCGCCCGTCGAAGGAAGAGCGGATCATGCCATCTTCTTTAGGCAGGTTTGCCAACCCGGTGGGAACACCTTTTAGGAATTCGGCCTGGAACTCGAGTTGTGCAGTGGTGAAGCCCGCTCGCTGGTCACCGACCGCGACGACAAGCGGATTCCGAAGCGACCGCATGCTCTCCCAGAGCAATTCGTCTTCCTCGGCGACCGTCGCCTGGTCGAAGATCAGGTCCAGCCCGACTGTGCGAGGCTCCAGTTCATCGAGGTGGCGCAGCAATCCGTCGAGGAATTTCCGCTGAACCGGCGACCGGTAGGGAAACGTTGCCAGCGTATCCTCCGTAATGGTGAGAATCACGATGTCATCGTTTTGCGGTTGCGGCGGAGAAAAATTGGCGATCCGGAAGTCGGACAACCATTGCGTGCCAGTAGCAAATACCGGCAGGTATCGCACGGCCAGCCAGGCAACCAGCGACACGCCGATCGCGATAATCAGTCCGTCCCGGAACTGTTGAGATTTCCTGGCGCTCATTCTTGCTATGCGTTGTCCCGTTGCAGTCTGATGCTATATCACAGGCCAGAAAGCCCTATTGGTCACGAAGACAGGGGAAATGGCGAGTAACTCCGGTGCATTGTAGCTTCTCTGGATAATGTGTCCGGCGCGAAAAGACGTGTCCGAGGATTCTCGCCGGTTGCATTGCTACACTAGATCAATACAACAAGAAACAAGAATAGATCACAACGACTCCAAGGGCATCAGCCTGGCAATCGGGACTTAGAGATCATCCGCAAAGTAGGGGCTCAACGAATCATGCTGCGATCGCGCATTGACGCGCGAGTCGTATTCTCATGTTTGTTCACAATACTTGTATTCCTGCCGCAGTCAGGGACTGCCCAGGCGCCGTTGAATGTAGATACCGCACGCAAGCTGATCGCCGCAGGTGACTGTCCTGCGGCCCTTGAAGCACTGGAACCGATTGCGGCAACGCCGGAGGTACAGGCCGAGTGGCGGCTTCAGGCGCTGATGCTGTCCTCGGATTGCTATCGGGCGTTGGGTATGACCAATCAGTCGCTGGATGCGCTGAACGAGGCCCGGACGTTGGCGACCGAATCGACATCGCCCGATGAGCTTGCTGCTCTCTACAACAGGATCGGCGCGGCGAATCGCGCGGCCGGACTCTATGACGAGGCCGTGGCCTACCTTAACGAAGGGATCGACATCTCCAACGATATCGAGCGTCCGGACATTGCGGCGACCTTATACAACGATCTTGGTGCGGTACACGTCGCCCAGGTCAACATGAGCTACGCAATCGACGCCTATGCCGAGAGCCTGAGGAAGGCGAGGGCAGCGCAGGAACCTGCCCTCATCGCAACGGCGTCCATCAACATGAGTCGCGCCCTGATCGACAGCGACTTCGATGCCGGCATCCGCGCGTATCTCAAGATTGCCCTGGTCGAGACGCGAAAGATGCCGGACGGCCCTGCCAGGCTGACTAATCTGGTCGTGATCGGCGATATGTATCGCCGGGCGATGAACGAATTCGATCTGCCGATCGAAATGCGCAGCGAGGCATACACGATCCTGGATGAAGCACTGATGCTTGCCTGGCAGCTCGGTGACGATCGCATGGCGTCGTTCGCCGAGGGCTACCAGGGGCGTCTCTATGAGGAGGAGCGCCGGCTGGATGAAGCACTGGCACTGACCCGTCGCGCTGCATTCCGGGCGCAGCGAGTCAACGCTTTCGAGAGTCTTTACCTGTGGGAATGGCAAACGGCTCGACTCCTGCTCGCCAAGGGAGAGGAAGATGAAGCGCTGGAGGCGTATAGGCGTGCCATAGAAACCCTCGGCAAGATCCGCAACAGCGTGTCCACGACCTCACGTAGCGATTTCAATGAGCGCGTCGGTGGCCTGTACTCGGAACATGCCGATCTGTTGTTGACGCGGGCTGCGCGACTCGAGAATCGCGACGCGATCCGGGCACACCTGCTCGAGGTACGCGATACCCTTGAAAAACGGAAGGTCGCGGAGATCGTCGATTATTTCGAGAACGAGTGCGTCCTCAGTGAAGAAGATCCCACGAGGCTGGATCGACTCTCGCAGGAAGCCGTCATTATCTATCCGGTCCTGCTTCCCGATCGCACCGAACTACTGGTCAGTTTCCCGGATGATCTCGTGCAGTTCACGGTGCCGGTGGGTAAGGCCCGGTTGACGGAAGAAATCCGTCGACTTCGGGTGCGGATCGAAAAAGACAACGGTCGCGACGATTACCTGAAATACGCCCAGAATCTCTACCAATGGCTGATCGCACCGATGGAGCAACGCCTCGAGGACGATGCGATCGATACGCTGGTCATCGTGCCAGGCGGGCCTCTGCGGACCATACCGTTATCGGTGTTGCACGATGGACGTCAGTTCCTGGTGGTCAAGTATTCGCTGGCGACCACGCCTGGCATGAGCATGACGGAGGCCGATTCGGCCTATCGCGACGACTCCAAGATCCTGGCCAGTGGACTGACAGAATCAGTGCAAGGGTTTCCGGCGCTACCGAATGTCGAGAAAGAGCTGAACAGCATCGACCAGATTCATCAGACCAAGCTCTATCAGAACCAGGAATTTCAGCTTGAGCCGGTGGGGCAGGAGATCTCTGAAGGAGACTATTCGATCGTTCATATCGCCACGCACGGCGAGTTCGATCGCGATCACCGCAAGTCATTTCTGCTGACCTACGACGGCAAGCTCACCATGAGCGGACTCGAAAAGACGATCGGGTCCAGACGCTTCCAGGAGGACGGCATCGACCTGCTGGTCCTCAGCGCCTGTAAGACGGCAGCCGGCGATGACGCGGCCGCGCTGGGCCTGGCCGGCGTGGCCATCAAGGCGGGTGCCAAGAGTGCCCTGGCCACGCTCTGGTACATCAATGACGAGTCGACTTCCGAACTCGTGGCTAACTTCTATCGTCATCTGAAGGAGCCTGGCAAGACCAAGGCGGACGCCTTGAGGGAAGCGCAACTGGGCCTGATCTACTCGGAGGATCACAGTCACCCGGTCTACTGGGCGCCATTCCTGTTGATCGGGAACTGGTTGTGATAGCGCGATGAAGAATCTCGTGCGTACATTCCTGGTCGCCGTCCTGGCAATGCTTGCAATGGAAATCGGCCATGCCCAGGAAGCGCCGCCAACGCGGCCAGGTCAGAAACCCAACCGCCCATTATATCCTGCGCCCCGGCTTGCAGAGCCTGCCGCGGACCCCTTGTCGACACCTCGGGTCCTGCCGGATTTGCCGACGGAGGCGCCCGCCGGAAACGCCCTGTCCGAACAGATGCAGGTCTTCATCAGCGAGATCATCCTGGAAGGCAATACGACCTTTCACGAGGAGCGGGTTTCCATGATCACCCGCGAGTACAAGCACCGGATGGTCAGCGCAGAGGAGTTGCACGACCTGCGGAGACGACTTACCGGCTTGTACGTTGACCACGGATACATCAATTCCGGTGTGATCCTGCCTGACCAGGTCGTCGACGACGGCGTCGTGCGTCTGCTCGCTATCGAGGGTGAATTGACGGAGTTCAACCTGACCGGGAACGAGAAACTTCGAGACAGCTTTATTCGCCGTCGCGTCGAACTGGGTATCGACAAGCCTCTCAACGTTGACGACCTGCAGACAGCGCTGCGCACCTTGCAATTGAATCCCTTACTGAGACAGGTCAACGCTCAACTCGACCCCGGTGTTCGACCAGGGGAGAGTGTCCTCAACGTCGATGTCCGGGAGAACCCGCGCTATGGATTCACTATCGGCGCTGACAATTATCGGTCACCCAGCATCGACGAAGAACGCGCCTGGGTTTCTTTCGTGAACACCAATCTGACAGGCAACGGTGACCTGTTCAACGCGCGGTACAGCATTACGGAAGGTGTCAGCGACAGCAGCCTGTACTACTCGATTCCAGTCACCGCTCGTGACCTGACTGTGGAAGCCTATTACAGCGAGTCGGACTCCAATATCGTCGAGGATGATTTCGATGCGCTCGATATCGAGAGCGAGACGGACACCTGGGGGTTTGGTTTTTCCAGGCCATTGTGGGTAACGCCGACCAGTTCGCTGACCGCCTCGCTGGGCTTCGAACGCGAGAAAAGCAAGAGCGAACTGGATGGTATTCCGTTTTCCTTCTCGCCAGGTGAGGTGGATGGCAAGGCGACAGCCAGCGTGATCCGTGGTGCAACCGAATGGGTAAGGACCGGTTCACAACAGGCTTTCGCGCTACGTGGCACGGTGCGTGTCGGCGTCGATGTTGCCGGCGCAACGATCAATGACCAGGGGCCGGACTCTGAATTCGTCTCGTTCCTGGCCCAGGCGCAGTACGTTAGACGTTTTCGCTGGAGGGACAGTAACCTGATCCTGCGGGCGACGAGCCAGATGACACCGGATCCCTTGCTGGCGATGGAGAAGTTCGTCGTGGGCGGCCATGCAACCGTTCGGGGTTATCGCGAAAACCAGTTCGTCAGGGACAACGGATTCGTGGCCTCGGCCGAATACCGGTTTCCGCTCTTCGTCGATCAGGACGGCTATGACCGGTTCAACCTGAAGGTCGCACCGTTTTTTGACTACGGGGCATCATGGGATGAGGACGATTCCGGCCTGGTTTCGACCCGGACCGAGCGGATATACAGCGCAGGGCTAGGGGCATTGTGGGACCCATTGCCGGGGTTGCACGTGCAGGTCTACTACGGGAAGAAGTTGAAAGATGTCGACAATCCCTCTGATGGGCTGCAGGACAAGGGGTACCAGTTCCAGATCACTTACTCTCCGACTGTTGGCTTGTAGCGCGTCACCGCGCGGCATCTGGAATTCCAGTCCTCGAAAAAAAGTCAAGTAGATAGCCTAAGTATCTAAAAAATAGATATTATTAGGTTTTTCTTGATATAAATTGTTGCACTGCAATATATTTAGGGCCGGCACGAGCTACAATTGGCGCCATGTACGAGGTCAGTGACAAACAGGCACTGGATTTCGAGGAGCTTTTTCAGCAGGTCGTGGACCTGCTGAAAGCAGAGCGCCGGGTTTCCTACCGGGCGCTCAAGAAGCGTTTCGCTATTTCAGACGACGATCTCGAAGCGATCCGGGATGAATTGATCGAGGCCAAGCGTCTCGCTGTCGATGAAAACGACAAGGTGATCGTCTGGACAGCGGGTCGTCCCGAGGACGATGACGATGTGGACGAATCGGTTGATGCGCTGGCCGCCGGGGTCGTAGCCCCGGAGGCAGAGAGACGCCAGCTGACAGTGGTCTTCTTCGATATCGTCGGGTCCACCGAACTGGCCGGTCAACTAGATCCGGAAGACTGGCGGGAAGTCCTGAAGGACTACCAGCGCTGCGTCTCGGAAGTGGTCGAATGGTTCGATGGCCACGTTGCCCAGTATCTGGGCGACGGCATCCTTGCCTATTTCGGTTTCCCGCGTGCCCATGAGGACGACGCGAGGCGAGCGGTTAGGGCCGGTCTGGAGGTAGTGCAGGCGATCGAGACCCTTAACGAGAGGCTAAGGGCGAGTCGCGGACTGAGCCTGCGTGTCCGGATTGGCGTTCACACCGGGCCCGTGGTTGTCGGTGACGTCGGCTCCGGGTCCCGGCACGAACAGCTGGCGCTCGGGGAGACACCCAACCTGGCGGCACGACTGCAAGGTGTCGCGGAACCCAACACGATTCTCATCAGCGGCGATACGCATCGGTTGCTGGAAGAGCAGTTCCATTACGAGTCCCTCGGCGTGCATCAGCTAAGGGGCATCGCCGATCCGGTCAGCATTTATCGTGTCCTCGCAGATAGCGGAATCCGGAGTCGATTCGACAACGCCGCCACGGGCCTGATCCTGCCGATGGTCGGACGCGAGACGGAATTGGCGTGGCTTGCACGGCACTGGGAACAGGTCGCCAACGGTACCGGTCAGAGCGTCCTGATCACCGGCGAGCACGGTGTCGGAAAGTCCAGGCTGGTGCAGGCCTTCAAGGAATATGTGTCATCGCATTCCGGCCGCTGGGGTGTCATGCGCGGATCGCCGTACTTTCACCATACTCCACTCTATCCGCTGATCGACATATGGCGTGAGGCGATGGAATGGCGCACCGATGATTCCAATGCCCAGAAGCTGCTGAAGCTGGAAGCGAGCCTCAGCCAGTCGGAAGTCCCCCTTGAGGAGTCCGTGCCGTTGTTCGCGTCTCTGTTACACCTGGAGCTGCCAGAGGGTCGGTACCCGGTGCTGAAATTGTCTGCCGAAATGCAGAAGTCCCGAACTCTCGAATTGCTCGCCGGCATGGTGATGGAGTTCGGTCGCAATCGACCTTTCATGCTGGTCGTCGAGGATCTGCAACTGATCGACCCGACGACCGCGGATCTGCTGCGGATGCTGGTCGAGAGAGTGGGCAGCAGGCGTCTCCTGCTCCTCTTTACCTGTCAGCCATCCGTGACGATGAACTGCATTTCGCATGACAAGGTCAGCGTGCTCAGTCTCGAACGGCTGGAGGCCAGGGAAGTCGCTGAGCTGGTGTTGGCCGTCACCGGCGGCAAGCCCCTGCCAGATGAGCTTGTAGAGAGGATTGTCGACAGCACGGACGGCGTCCCGGCGGCGGTCGAAGAAGTCACGAAGATGTTGCTTGAGTCGGATCTGCTAGAGGATCAGGGTGAGCGATACGCACTGCGCGGCCAGATCGACGAGATCGGGATCCCCGCAACATTGCAGGACTCGCTGATGGCGCGGCTGGACCAGTTGGCAACTGCCAAGCCGGTAGCGCAGCTCTGCGCCACGATAGGGCGGAAGTTCAACTTCGAAATCGTTGCCGCCGTATCGGCGCTGGATCGCGATCATCTGATCATGGAGCTGGACCGCCTGGTTCGCGCCGGTGTATTGGCGCAGCGTGGTGAGCCACCGGCGGCCACCTATAACTTCCGCCATGCGATGCTGCAACAGGCCGCATACGAGTCTCTGCTCAGAAGTACCCGCCGGGAATATCACCGTCAGATCGCGACGACCTTGCGCAAGCGATTCCCGGAGACGCCGCCCGAGGTGTTGGCGTACCACTTCACGGCGGCCGGTCGGAGAACAAGGGCGATCGAATACTGGCGTGCCGCAGGCAAGGCAGCCATCCAGCAATCGGCAAACGAGGAGGCCGTTGCCCACCTGCAGAATGGACTGGAGCTCGTCCCGAAGTTGCGGGACGTGGGCAAGCGGACGGCGCGGGAGCTGGATCTGAGGACCCATCTGGGACCTGCCCTCATTGCCATGAAGGGCTGGGCGGCGCCTGAGGTCGCTTTGAACTACACGAGGGCGCGCGAGCTGGCGCAGCACCTCGAAGATACGAAGTCGGCGCCCATGGTGCTGACGGGGCTCAGCGCGTATCACATCGTGCGGGCTGACTATCGCACAGCCTCTGAAATCGTCGAAGAGTTATTCGAGCTGGTGCGGCGGGAAGGCTCTGTCGAGGCAGAGATCGCAGCCGAGGCGGTGCTGGGCTGCATCCTGATGAACCAGGGCAATCCGGCCGCTGCGATCGAGCATTTCGAGAAAGGCATGCCGGATCCGCTGCCGGAAGAGGGCGCATGGCTGTCTTATCACTATGGGCAACATCCACGAGTTTTTTGTCTGGCCATGGCCGCTCGCGCCATGTGGTTGTTGGGTTATCCGGACCAGGCACTGGACAAGGCAAACGCGGCCGTGGAGGCAGCACGAAAGATCGCCCACCCGCTGAGTGAAGCCTTCGCCCTGGAGTGGATCGGAGGACTACATCTCAGTCGCCGCGAGCCGGACCGTACCAGCCACTATGTGGATGAGGCGCTGGAGCTTTCCACGGAGCAGGGATTTCCGATGTACAAAGCCGTCGCCACCGCGATGCGCGGCGCCATCCTTGTCGAAGACGGGCATGCGGACCAGGGATTGGGGACGATCATGAAGGGTCTGGAAGACTTCCAGGCAACAGGGGCCATGGCAAGCCTGACCTATTACCTGTCTATCCTTGCGGAGTCTTTCGCGGCACTGGATCGTGTCGATGAGGCTCTTGCTGCGCTGGAACGTGCATTCAGCATCGCGGGAGTAACAGGGGAATCCTGGTGGCTGGCCGAGTTGTTTCGATTGAAAGGCGAATTCCTCAAGAACAAAGGCTCGTCCTCAGAGGACGTCGAATCCTGCTTCCAGGAAGCGCTAGGCGTTGCCCGCAGGCAGGGTGCGCGTTCTCTCGAGTTGCGCGCAGCGCTTAGCCTCGGGACGCTATGGTTGGAGCAGGGTCGGGGAAATGATGCGCTCGACCTTGTCGGACCGATCTACGACTCTTTCGACGAAGGCCTTGCAACGGGCGATCTCGTTCGGGCTTCGAATCTGGTCAAGACACTACGCGCCGCCTGACCGGGCATCCGCAGGAAGCGAGATGGCAAGTCCTTGTCTATCGCTCTGGTGCCACCAGATCGCCAGCCTGTCGACTCTGCGTCAGGCCCAGGAAATACCAGTAATAGTCGTCGTCCTGGACAGTTGGCGTAACACGACCTGCGCGTTGTTGGACACCGGCACCCGGCGTGGTGGCACCCGGGGACATGACTGGTCCGGCGAATCCACGACCGCCTGGGCCGGTCAGTGCTCGTTGTCGTGCCTCGAACTCGGATTGACGGATCGCGGCTTTCTTGTCAGCGGGTAGCGCCTCCCATTGCCACGGTGGGATCGGTGCCAGTTGCTGCCAGATACCGATCCGGTCCGCACGCGCGGTTCGCTCGGCATCGACAATGGCCTCTGCCCCGGACGGCCCCGCATGCGCCCACGCGAGACCGTCGCGCGCGATCGACAGGTTGACCGAATCGCCGATCTCGCACTCCGGGTACTGCCAATCATGGAAGAACGGCTGGTCGGCGTTGCACAAGAGAACCAGCAAGGTGCCGTCATCGTCGCGGTCGACTGCGGTTGCGACAAGTGATGCATTCTCTGTCAGGCGTCGCAGTTCGGCGGTGGCGTCGGCGCTAAATGGTTGACCGCTGATCGGGGCCGCCAGGCCGAGCAGCCTGACCGTGTGAATGTTCTGATTCCGCGTATTTCTCAGCACCAGCGTATCGCCGTTGACCACCCGTACCATAACCGCCGCGTAGGGCGCCAGTGGGACGTGGGTGGGTGGCTCTCTGGTGGTCGAACAGCCGCTGAGTAACTGGCAGGCGACCAGTGTCGCGAACAGGATTGCTGATGTTCGGCTGCTAATCTTCATGGCTGTTCCTGGGGCTGGAAGCCCCGCCCCATCAGTCCGGTAGACCACAAATGGCCGGATAGGTGCCTGCATCCCCGTGTCCTGATCGGTGCGGCGTCTCGCAATTCTACCCGCTCTACGATCAGGGCATATTGCTGCCGGAGGCTGTCACCACGACCGGGACTGCCGAGAACGCGGCGTTTCCGGACAGCCCATCGACGCGATTCTCGTCCGTCAGATCGTTGATGCTCACGCCGGGATGCCGGCTCGCGGTTTCGAGTCTGACCCCTGGCCGGTCATGACCCCAGCCATGGGGCAGACTGACTACCCCGGGCATCATGCTGTCGCAAATCTCGACAGGGGCCCCGACCTCACCAACCCGCGATCTGACCGTCGCCGTTGCCCCGTCGGCAAGCCCGAGCCGTTCTGCATCGCCGGGATTGACCAGCAGCGTACAGCGGTTCTTCCCCTTCACGAGGCGGTGGTAATTGTGCATCCACGAGTTATTGCTGCGTGCCTGGCGGCGCCCGATCAGCAGCAGCTGGCCGTTGCCCGGGTGAGCGAACTGCGATTTGCGCAGACGTTTCAGGTCAGCCGTGATGGTGTCCGGCGCCAGGTGTATCTTCTTGTCGTCCGTGAACAAGCGATCCGGAAGGCAGGGCGTCAGCGGACCGAGATCGATGCCATGCGGATTGTTGTCCAGCTCCTCGATCCCGACCTTGTCCGAATGGGGGCCACTACGGAGCATGGATTCAATGAGTCCGGCGGGGCCTTTGCGTTTCATCCACCAACGGATCGCGCCGGCCTTGAGGCGTGAGAACAGGGAACCCTCGGTGAGGCGGTCAGCCAGTGCCAGGATGATCTCCCAGTCGTGCATGGCACCGGAGTCTGGTTCGAACAATGCCTGGGAATAACGTGTCGTGTTTCGAATCGCAAGCAGGTGAAACACGATGTCATAGTGGTCATGCTCAAGGGCTGCCGTGGGAGGCAGGATGATGTCCGCGTGGCGTGTTGTTTCGTTAATGTAGAAGTCGATCGACACCATGAAATCGAGGCCGCCAAGAGCCTGATCCAGGAGTCGGCCGTTGGGGGCGGACAGTACGGGATTGCCGGCAATCGTGAACAACGCCCTTATTCTGTCTTGTCCATCGGCCAGCATGTCCTCGGCCATCGTGGCAACAGGAAGTTCGCCGCCGAATTCCGGCAGTTGGCGAACCCGGCTGCGGAAGCGTCCATAGCTGCCGCGGGAAAAGAACTGCAGCAGATCGATTGCGGGTTGGGCAAACATGGCGCCACCTTCGCGATCGAGATTGCCCGTGACGATGTTCAATACCTGGATCAACCATTGGCACAAGGCCCCGAATTCCTGCACCGAGACACCCATCCTTCCGTAGGCGACGGCGCTGTCTGCCGCGCAGAAGGCATGGGCGAGCCCACGGATATCGGATGCCGGGATTCCTGTCGTCTCGCTGACCATCTCCGGCGTGAAGTCCTGCACGAATTCCCGGATACAATCGATGCCATCGGTGAGTTCCGCCAGGTGCCCGGGCGATGACAGTTGCTCGTCGAGCACGACATGGACCAGGGCAGCCAGAAAGAGGGCGTCTGTGCCGGGTCTGATTGGCAGGTAACGATCCGCGATCTCCGCGGTTTCACTGCGGCGCGGATCGACAACAACCAACTGTCCGCCACGGGCGCGAAGATCCTTGAAGCGTTTGCGTACATCCGGAACCGTCATGAGGCTGCCGTTCGAAACAATCGGATTGCCGCCGACGATCAACATGAACTGCGTTCTGTCGATGTCCGGCACGGGCAGGAGCAGCTGGTGGCCGAACAGAAAGTGGGCGACCAGTTGATGTGGCAGCTGATCCGCGGAAGTCGCCGAGTACTTGTTTTGTGCCGCGATGGCCTGCGTCAGTACCCGGCTGAACAGGATGGCGCCGGAGTTATGGACATTCGGATTACCGGCGTAGGTCGCCAGTGATCCTCGCCCGTGCTGGTTGCGGATTTCCCGGATTCGCCTGGCGACCTCGTCAAAAGCCACTTCCCAGCTAATCTCCTCGAAACCGTCAGCGGTCTTGCGAACCGGTCTGCGCAGCCGGTCCGGATCGTTATGGATGTCCTGCAGTGCAACTGCCTTGGGGCAAATATGACCACGACTCAACGGGTCCTTTTTATCGCCACGGATCGAGGTGATCTTGTCCTGGCTTACGGTGATCTCAAGTCCGCAGATGGCCTCGCAAAGGTTGCAGGCCCGGAAGTGCTTCAGCTCCGGGGAGGAATCATCCGGATAGGTTGGCATCAAGGTCACCGGTGCATTGCGGACGGGCGAACGAATATATCAGGTTCGGTACATCATCAGTGTCAACTGACGGTACACTAAGAATTGCACCGGGCAGCGATCGCTGAATCCGGAAAGAGAGGGGATCAGAATCCATGGCCGGCGATTGGCGTCAGAAACTCGAACAACACTCGGCGATACCCATATTCCCGACGATCATCTGGGCGAGCCAGGTTCGCAACGATATCGCTGAGAGCATCAATGCGGCGATCCTGGAACAGTTGGAGCAGGCCAAGGCCAGGCAGCCCGAACTGAAGCCTGCCGGCAAATGGCAAACC
>CAJIAD010000305.1_pt1 | contig 28014 bp, 24 predicted proteins | sample 9198981 | NCBI WGS metagenome assembly CAJIAD01 (sample SAMEA7708274, study PRJEB35096) | sediment metagenome | biome: marine neritic benthic zone biome [ENVO:01000025]; feature: sediment [ENVO:00002007]; material: shallow marine sediment [ENVO:03000034] sea grass bed [ENVO_01000059] ...
CGCGAAAAGAACCAGCAATGTGAAGAGTACTGTGCGAATGCGAGGTAATTTCATGGCAGACCGATCCTAGCACTTCCCGTCCGGAGTACTGACCCCAAAAGAAAAAGCCCCCTGACGGGGGCTTCGCCCTTGAATCTGCTTGTGCAGCGATTCAATCGAATACGGAAGCCTGCTAGGGCAAACGTATCATCGTGTAGCTGCCCTTCACCTGGAAAGCCGCCACCAGGAAGCGGCCCGCGCCGTTATTGCGACTGTGGTCGAAGTAACCCGCCAGTTCAACGTTCACGCCCTCAACCACGATGCTGGCACTGATCGAACAGTCTTTGGCAACTGTGTAGCTGCCCGAGTCGGGCGTTGTGGTGCCCCGGAATGGGTCAAAACACTTGCTCTTGTCGGCAATCACCTCGCCTGCGCGGCCAAGGAGCAATGTGCATGAGTTTCCGTCCGAGAATGTGACGTCCCAGTTGCCGAAGAATTTCGGGTTGCCACATGCCGCGTAAGCGTTCGAGCTGCATGCCAGTACTGCAATCAATGTAATCAATAGTTTGTTCGTTCGGTTTCTCATCTGCTTTTCCCCGATGTCTGTCGTTGCCAGTGAGTGCTGGTTCAGCATGGCGAACCGGGTCCGACAGGGCTATTCCGGAACCCTCCCAATTCCTCCCGAATTTCTCCTAATTACTCCCTGGTTGTGAGACTATCGACCAATCCGGTCATCGCTTTTGAAAGGGAAATCAAAGCTTGCGAACTGTTGGGACATGGCTGCTGAACGAAGATGAGTGCACCCTGACCCGGGGTGAAACCACAAGGCAGCTTTCACCGCGGAGCATGTGCGTACTCCTCGCACTGGTCGATAGATGCGGCCAGCTGATCCCCAGTGCGGAGCTGCAAGACAGATTCTGGCCGAACTCGTATTCCGCGGAGCACGGCCTGCACAAGGCCATTTCCGAAATCAGGACCGCATTCGGCGATGACCCGAAATCGCCGCGCTACGTTAAGACATTCTCCAGGCGTGGTTACAGCTTTATCCGTCAGGACGAAGATCAGCCCCCCTCTGCCGGCACAGGGCCGGAGGCCCGTGGACACCACGACCGGTCGACCGCACCACCCAACGCTTCGGTAGCCGTGTTGCCCTTCGTCAACATCGGCGGAGACCCCGACAATGAGTACTTCTCCGACGGCCTGACCGAGGAGTTGCTCAATGTCCTGAGCAATATCAAGGAACTCAAGGTGGCCGCCCGGACGTCGTCGTTTCACTTCAAGGGGCGTACAGGCAATGTCGCCGATATCGCCAGGCAGCTTGGCGTGGCTACCATACTGGAAGGCAGCGTGCGGCAATCCAGCACCCGCATCCGCATCACCGCACAGCTCATCAATGCGGCCGACGGGTACCACTTGTGGTCGGAGACCTTTGATCGCATCCTCGACGACATTTTCGCGGTACAGGATGAAATCGCGTCGGCTGTCGCCAAATCCCTCAAGGTGAAGCTGCTGGGCAAAGACGATGATCGGCCGACTGTCGGCGGAACCAGGAACAATGAGGCATTCAAAGCCTATTTGCTGGGCGAGCATCATCGTCACCGAGGTGAGAACGAAGAGCCTGTTCGTTCGGCGATTGCAGCCTACGAGAAGGCTCTAGCGCTGGACCCGGACTACGCCAAGGCACATGTCGGGCTCGCCTGGTCCTGGGGGCAGATGGCGACGAACAGTTTCTCTACCTACGAAGAGGGAATTGGCCCCGCAGAGGAAGCACTCGACAAGGCGATCCAATTGGCACCTGGTCTTGCAGACGCCTATGTGGCGCAGTCGTATGTCCTGAACAACCTGAAACTTGATTTCATCGGCGCGCAGGAAGCGATCGCTAAGGCGATCGATCTGAATCCCGGCAATGCCGAGATCCTGATGGAATACGCTCGAGTCCGGTGCTACCACGGTTACGCCGACGAAGCGATCGCCGCGGCCCAGAGGGCATTGGACCTCGACCCGGTCTCCGTGTTTGCCAACCACTTCCTGGGCCACGTCCTGTATTTCTCGCGACGCTATGACGAGGCCATTCCCGCGTTGCGCCGGACGCTGGAGATGGACCCGCAGTACCCGAAGCCACATTACTTCATCGCGATGAGCCTGTACTGGCAGGGCCACATCGAGGCCGCCTGGGAAGAGATCCAGCAGGAACCGTTGGACTGGATGCGCTGGGCGGCGTCCTCGGTGATCCTGCACCATCTTGGCCGGATTGATGAAGCCGAGACCGAATTCGCCAACATCAGCGAGGACGAGCAGCAGGAATGCGCCGCCATCCAGCGAGCCGATACCTATGTGCAATGGGGCAAAATGGAGATGGCGTACAGGAACCTGGAGCTGTCGTTCAAACACGGCGACCCGGGACTCGCGCAGTTGTACGTCGATCCCTTCCTCGACCCGATCCGCGAGGATCCTCGCTACCAAGAGATGATCAGACGACTCAGGTTCGATCCGCCGAAGAACTGATACGAGCGACGTTGGCGTCGCGACCAGCGACAGTCACTATTGGTCGTCCGTAGCCGAGAGCAACTCCCAAAGCTCTTCCATTGACCTGGGATTGCCCCACTCCGGTCATCTAACCGAGCGAGAGCCAGGTCGCGTTTGATTGTGCTAGTGTCGGCGCCTTCACCCAAACAGGTAGCCGCCATGAACAAGCTATTCCGGATTGTTGTCGCCGTGATCTTCCTCGCCACACCACCCGCTTTCGCTTCGGACCATCAGATGTCGATCCTGGTGACCGGCGCCAGCACGGGCATCGGGCGTAATCTCACCGAAACCCTGGCCGAGAAGGGCTTTCACGTCTACGCCGGTGCGCGTAAGGACAAGGATCTCGCAGCGCTGGATGCAATAGAAAACGTGACGGCCGTGCGGCTGGATGTCACCAGCCAGGATCAGATCGATGCCGCCGTCGCCATGATCAAGGAAAAAGGCACCGGCCTGTATGCCCTGGTCAACAATGCCGGCGTTGGCGGTGGAGGACAGGTCGTCGATACGCCGATCGAGGACCAGACGTTCGTCTATGCCGTCAATGTGGAGGGTGTGTATCGCACCACCAAGGCATTCGCGCCACTGGTCATCGAATCCAAGGGCCGCATCATTACGACCGGGTCGATCGCAGGCACGATCTCCGGATTCCCGGGATTCAGTGCCTACGCCGGCAGCAAGCACTGGATCGAGGCGTATACGGATTCATTTGCAGCGGAAATGGAGCCACTGGACGTCCACGTCAGTGTCGTCGAGCCCGGCAACTACAAGTCGCATATCCGGCGCACGAGCGTGGCACGCGGCCTCGAGCGAACCAAGGAGACGGGCGGCGAAGTCACCGATGAAATGAAGCAAAGGTACGAAGCGACAGCCGAACGTGAACTGTCTTACAAGGAACCTGACGAGGTTTCCGAAGCGTTCATGCACGCCCTGTTCGACGACAACCCATTGCGACGCTACGTGGTCGTGCCCAACGAGGACGAACAGAACCGGACCATCCAAACGAAGGTCAACGAGCTAGTACAGCTGAACCAGTGGGGTCCGTACAGCTACAGCCGGGATGAACTGGTTGAGATGCTGGATCAGGCCCTATCGGGAGATGCCCCCGAGGAATAGGCAGCGGCGTTTTGTCGGGAGGCCGCCACTCGGCGGCTCCGCTATCTGACGCAATCAACGCCATCCATGGGTAGGCGGTAAACCCTCTTTGTGCCTGCCCGGTCCGAATTGAAATAGATGAACTTGCCGTCCCTGCTCCAGGCGGCGTAGCTGTCCTTCCAGTCTCCCTCGGTCAGCCGGATCGTCTTGCCACTGTCCAGGGACAGAACGTAGAGGTTTGGCTTGCCGGGCTTGCCGCTGAGATCGGAACTGTAAACGACATGGCGGTCGTCCGGCGCCCAGGCCGGATAGCCCTCTTCGTAATCGCCATGAGTGAGCTGCGTCTTCTGATCGGTTGCCAGGTCATGGACGAACAGGTCGAAGACGTAGCCACCGTCATCCCTTGTGCCCTGCTGGCGGTGATAGAGGATCAGTGTGCCGTCGCTGGAAAACTGCGCGTGGGCGTCGTAGCGGGGATCCTCGGTAAGTTGCCTGAGCGTGCCGGTGGATCGCTCGAACAGGTGAATGTCCGACTGACCGTCGACGCGGTAGGAATTGAACACGATGAACCGCCCGTCGGGCGAATAGCTCGGCAGCCAGTCCCACTCCTCGTGTGACGCCACGGGGCGCAGTTCGCCGGTAGCCCGCTCGTACTCGAGAATATCGGTCTTGCCGTTCTCAGTTGTCTGAGCCACCACGATGAATCTGCCATCCGGCGAATAGGGCCCCGAGTTTGTGAGGGCGCGCGAGAGTGGCTTCGTCTCTCCGGTTGCCAGGTCCACCTCATGGACGGTGTAGACCGCATCGTTCTCGGCCGCGCCTTTCTTCCTGGAGGCAATGGCAAGCAGCTTGCCATCTGCAGAAGGCCCCATGACCTGGTGCTCGTCGCGATCAGCCGCGGTGATCTGCTCAATGATGCAACCGCTCGGATCAACCAGCGTTTTGAACGGGCTGACCGTACCTGCAGAAGCGGGCTCGGCGATCGCGCCGCTGGATACACCGGCAGCGAGCATTATCAACGCCGGGAAAAATATCGAAATCACCCGAGTGGGCTGCGCTGGTGTGTGGTTGAGTCGGATCACGTCATCACCTCCATCGTCTTGCGCTGCAAGCTGACACGCACGGATGACTAATCTTTAGCTCAGAAACCGGGTCTGTTTCCGGGCTTTGCGTCGAAACGGTTGCCGATCACGGTAAAGCGTTGGATTTCCTCGCAGTACGCCGAACACGGCCGCGCGGCCCCGCTACCTGGCCTACGAAAAAAGCCCCCTTCCGGGGGCTTCTGTGAATCTGGTGGCCAGGGGCCAACAGCAATGTGCCGACAGTCGCTCTCGGGCATCCATGCCCTCCGCGACACTCAGGCATCCTGCCTGTCGCGCGGATTTTCAGTCCGCTACTCTACCTTGCCGCTGCGCGGCCCCGCTACCTGGCCTACGAAAAAAGCCCCCTGGCGGGGGCTTCTCGGAATCTGGTGGCCAGGGGCAGAATCGAACTGCCGACACGCGGATTTTCAGTCCGCTGCTCTACCAACTGAGCTACCTGGCCGGATCGTGAGGGGTGCGTATTACAACTATATGGCCCTGATCAGTCAAGGCACCCCCCGGGCGGATGGGCCTTTGAAGTGTGGTCCGGGTCGCGTTACCCTAAATATAAGACCCGCCCATTATCTGTATGGCATCTCACCCCGACACCATCGCACCGTGTCTCCCGGCGGGTTCCCTCGCCGACGAGTTCAAGCGGATCCGCGCAGCCAGCTTCGCACTTTGCGAGAGCCTGACGCCGGAAGACATGACCGTCCAGACCATGCCGGAGGTCAGTCCGACGAAGTGGCATCTTGCCCATGTCAGCTGGTTCTTCGAGCGCTTCGTGCTGGCGGATCGCGTAGCGGGTTACGCGCCCTTCGACGAGGCCTTCGACTACCTCTTCAACAGCTACTACTACACCGCAGGCGACATGCACGCGCGCCCGCGGCGCGGCTTGTTGTCGCGGCCGACAGTGGACCGGATTCTCGACTATCGACGGCATGTTGACGAGAACATGATGCGGCTGCTGGAAAACCCGGACCGAGAGCTGTCATTCCTGGTGACGCTGGGACTGCAACACGAGCAGCAGCACCAGGAACTCATGCTGATGGACATCAAGCATGTCTTCGCGCAGAACCCGATCCGGCCCGCCTATGGCAGTACCGCGGCATCGCCCGATCATGGATGCAGCGAGTTCGATTGGCATGGATTCCCCGGAGGCATCGCGGAAATCGGTTTCGCCGGCGAGGGGTTCTGCTTTGACAACGAGACCCCGCGTCACCGGGTACTGGTAGACGATTTCGAGATCGCCTCTCGTCCGGTGACGAATTCCGAGTTCAGGTCGTTCATCGACGACGGCGGCTACGAAACCTGCGATCTCTGGTTGTCCGACGGCTGGGCCACGGTGCAGTTGGAAAACTGGCGGCACCCACTGTACTGGGCCAAGGGTCTCGACAGTGAGTTCACCCTGGGCGGCGAACTGGCGATCGACCCTGGTGCGCCCGTTTGTCATATCAGTTTCTACGAAGCCGACGCCTACGCCCGGTGGGCGGGCGCACGCCTGCCGAGCGAGGCGGAGTGGGAGCTGGCCGCCAGCCACTATCCCGTCGCGGGCAACTTTGTCGAATCGGGCGCCCTGCAGCCGCGCAGTGCGCCCGGCGACGGAATGAGACAACTCTATGGCGACGTCTGGGAGTGGACGGCGAGTCCCTACGCGCCCTACCCCGGGTTCCGCCCGCTGGCAGGCTCGCTCGGCGAATACAACGGCAAATTCATGTGCAACCAGATGGTGCTGCGGGGCGGTTCCTGCGTGACGCCGGCAGGCCACGTCCGTCCCAGCTACCGGAATTTCTTCTATCCGGCCAACCGCTGGCAATTCAGCGGCCTGCGGCTGGCGCGGAACGTGTGAAGACCAGCAGATGAACAGCGAAGACCCTACCCAGGACGTCCAATTGTTAAATCTCCATCCGCCGGAAGATGACTTCCGCGCAGATGTACTGGAAGGGCTCCGGGCGGACGAGAAGTCCCTGTCGCCGAAGTACTTCTACGATCTGCGCGGATCGCGCCTGTTTGACCGGATCACCGAGCTGCCTGAGTACTACCCGACCAGGACGGAAATTGCGATCATGGACGAATCGATGGACGAGATCGCAGACGCGGTTGGCCCGGAAGTATCTGTGATCGAGTTCGGCTCGGGTTCCGGGCTAAAGACCAGGCAGTTGCTATCGGGGCTCGATGATCCCGTCAGCTACGTACCTGTGGAGATCTCCTGCGACCATCTGATTGCCTCGGCCAGTGCAATTGCGGCCGAGCTCCCCGACATCGAGGTCCTGCCCGTCTGTGCCGATTTCACCCAGCCCTTCGACCTGCCGATGCCCGAGAGAATGCCGGAGAGGAATCTCGTCTATTTCCCCGGTTCGACCATCGGCAATTTCCCCGAGGACGAGGCAGCGCAACTCATGCGGGTCATGCACCTGGAAGCGAAACCGGGCGGCGCCCTGCTGATCGGCGTTGACCTCCGGAAAGACAGGGACATACTCGAGCAGGCTTATGACGATGAGGCGGGTGTGACCGCCGAGTTCAATATCAACCTGCTACGCCGCATCAACAGGGAGTTGGACGCCGACTTCGATCTCTCGAGCTTTCATCACAGTGCAAAGTGGAACGATGAGGAAAGCAGAATCGAAATGCGCCTGGTCAGCGACTCGGAACAGGTTGTTTCCGTGGCAGGCGCCGAGATTCCGTTCGATAAGGGCGAAAGTATCCTGACAGAGTACTCGCACAAGTACGACGTGAACGCCTTCGAGCAGCTTGCCTCCAGCGCAGGATTCGACGTGCACTCGGTCTGGATGGATCAGAAGGAGCTGTTCAGCATCCAGCTACTGGAGCGGCGGGACGAAACGGCTGGCGTCGGTTCCTAGTCCTCCGGACGGAATTCGGCCGGCTTGTCGGACCCGGTACCGAAAAAGAACTTCTCCATCTCTCCTTCGAGGTACTTGCGCGCCTGGGGCTCGATCGGCGTCAGCCGGTACTCATTGATCAGCATCGTCTGGTGCGCGAGCCACTGTTGCCAGGCCTGCTTGGAGACATTGGCGTAGATGCGCGCGCCCAGGTCGCCCGGGTACGGCGCGAAGTCGAGGCCCTCGGCCTCCTTGCCCAACAGGACGCATTGCACGGTTCTGCTCATATTGCTGCCTCAAGCGTCAACGGTGTCACCCAGGCGCTGGATCAGTTTCGTCACGATCGCGGCGAGGCCGATCTGCGCAGGTGCCACGGGGTTATACCAAAGGAGGTCCTCGCCATCCATCACCTTGTTGTCCGCGGTCGCGACCCGCAGCAGGCGAGGCGTGATCTGCAATTCGAAATGCGTGAATCCGTGCCGCACCGGCGCCCACTCTGACTCTTCGAGCACCTTGCCACCGATTCTCTCGCGGCACCATTTGACGGCATCGTCATCCGGTGCCAGCTCCGGCAGCACCCACAGCCCTCCCCAGAGACCGTCGCCGGGTCGACGGACAAGCAGCACCCGGTCCTCCCGGTCGCGAACGATCAGCATCACACACTGGCGCATCGGTCGCTCACGCTTCGGACGCTTGCCCGGGTAGCGTGCCTGGGTGCCCTGGTCGAAGGCCAGACATCCCGTCGACACCGGGCAGCTCCGGCACGCCGGTGACGATCTTGTGCACACCGTGGCACCCAGGTCCATGATGGCCTGGGTGTACTCTGCGACGTCTTTCCCGGGGGTCAGGGCTTCGGCAATCTCCCACAACTCGCGGGACACCGCTGTCGTCCCGGGCCAGCCGTCGACGGCGAAGTAGCGACTCAGGACCCGTTTGACGTTGCCGTCCAGGATCGTGTGCCGGTCACCCGCCGACAAGGCCAGTATCGCGCCCGCGGTCGATCTTCCGATTCCCGGGAGATCCATCAGGCCATCCAGTGTCGACGGCATCCTTCCGTCATGACGATCCCGGATGATGCACGCGGCCCGGTGCAGATTCCTGGCCCGCGCGTAGTAGCCGAGACCGGACCAGTGGTGCAGCACGTCGTCCGCCGTGGCGGCAGCGAGCGAGCAGAGATCCGGGAACCGACCCATGAATCGCTCATAGAAAGGGATCACGGCAGCCACCTGGGTTTGCTGCAGCATGATCTCGGAAACCCAGACCCGGTAGGGCGTCGGATCCACCTGCCATGGCAGATCATGTCTTCCGTGGCGTTGAAACCAGGCCAGGAGGTTGGCGGCAAACCGACCGGCGGTGTCGCGATCAACGCGCATCGATGTCCGATCCGTTCGCGGCGTCGCGGGCGAGTTCTTCGACACGGCTCATCATCTGGGCGGCCGTGTTGCCGAAGGATCGTGCCACCAGTCCGTCGCCCATCCACGGCGGTATCCAGAAGGCGGGCTCGAACTCGCCCGTATATGACAACAACGTGGCGTCGCCTTCAGGCGAGAGCCGCCACCGAACCTGTCCCGATCGGAAATCGCTGTCTTCGGGCAACACGGTGGCGACCAACTCGCCGGGAGGCGACGCCTCTATGTGCTCTACGCGTCGCAGCGATCGGCAGAAGACGAACGCGACGCAGCCCTTCAGGCGTGTATATACCTCTGCCGTATTGGCATCGATGCGTCGCAACACGCGACTCTCACGAACACGCCGGTGCAGATCGGGGATCGCATCGTAGTCCGTGATGACGGCAAACACTGCTGCCACCGGCGCATCGATCCGCGCAGAAAGATCAAACCTGTAGATGCCGTTGTTGTGACTGACGTCAACGACCTCGACCTCGGCGGCCCAGGCTCCCGGGTTCGTCAGCCATACCAGGCCCACCACAGCGAGCTGTCGGATCCGCGTCATCCCTGCTCCGGACTTTCGACAACGAGGTCCGGCGGCATTGGTTCTCCGGCCGCGATGGCCTCGACCCGGCGTGCCGCGCGTAGCCCCCTGCTTCTCGCCACTGTCTTCATGATCATTGGCCCGATCACGGGTGGCACCCAGAACCCGGGCTGCATCTCGAGTTCGTAGCGCACGAGGCTGCCATCATCGCTCGGCGAGACCTCCCAGGAGGACCACCCGTAATTGAGATCGCTTTGCTCCGGCAGAATGGTGACTGCAACGCGCCTGTCAGATTCGACACGGATTTCTTCGACGAGTTTGACGTCCTTGCAGAAAAACAGGACGCAGACCTCCATGTGCAGGAAGACCAGGCCTCGGCCGTCGACTATCGGCTCGATAAACCGGGTTTCCTTGAACGCGCTGGATAGCCTGTGGAAATTGTCGTAGTCGATGAGGACGTCGAAGACAGCGCCGGGTGGCGCCGCCATGTAGACATCCGAGGCTACCAGGTACTTGTCCTCATCCCGGGTCAGTTCCAGCGACCGGATTTCCGCTGCCCAGAGTGCAGCCGGCAGCAGGACCGCCGTAACAAGGGCAAGGACGCGTATCATTTACCGAGAAGGTTTTTCAGCGCACCCTCGAGGCTGTCGTCCTTGTCCTCGCCTTCCTGCCCTTCCGCGCCGTCTTTCTGGTCCTTGTCGCCGCCGAGACCCAGTTGATCCTTGATGAAGTTACCGACTTCGTCGCCGATCAGCTTGCCGAGATCGGGCCGGACCGACGGATCGGACAATGGGCCGCTGACCTTGACCGGAATCTGCTTACCCACCAGGTCGTCCAGACCAGCCTGGGTGGCTTGCCGGCCTTTCGGCACCTCGGCCGTCAGGTCGTAGTCGATCCGATCCTGTCCCAGGTCCGCTTTGCCTGCACCACTCAGTTTCAGGCCCGGCGCCGCTACGACAAGGTCGTCATTGCTGAGGATGCCGTTCGCGATCAGTCCCTTGCCACTTATATTGCGAAACGGTGTGTCATTGCTCGTCTTCTCCGGTGCCTGGCGACGTTTGATCAACGCCAGGGCGCGCTGGAGCTCATGGGTAATATTGACACCGCGAAGGACGCCGTCCTTGACACGAAAGCCGACCCGGCCATCGAGGTTGGATAGCATCTGGTTCGACGTGTTGCCGGTCGCCGCGACGTCGATGTTGAGCCTTGCGGTGCCCGTCATGGCGTCGACCTCGGAGAGATCCCGCAGCATCGGCTCAAGTTGCACATCTGACAGCGTCTGTTTCAGTTTCATGCGCGGCGGGTTGTCCCGTGTCGTCAGCGCCACGAGGCCATCGAGCTTGCCGCCATAGAAGTCGGCCGTCATCGGCGTGATACGCAGTGAGCCCCGCCTCAGAGTCATGCCGGCATCGACATTGTCCATCCTCAGGCCCGCGGCTTTCAGGCGCCCTACCGTCAGCTTTGCTTCCACATTGACGGCCTTGAGGTCCTCGGCCGGGATCTCTGTATCCGTCGCAGTATCGGTCTCTGCAGTATCGGACTCCGGCGGCAGATAGCGGTCGAGGTCGATATCGTCCACGTCGAGCTTGGCATTGATGGCAGTGTTGTCGCCCGTTGTCGCCGAGACATTACCGGTGATGCTCGTGTCATCGAGTTGCATCGTGATGCCATTCAATCCCGAACGATTGGGCGCCGATCGGAATCGGGCATCCAGCGCTGCCTTGCTTAGAACCGCAGGGTCGGCCGTCACCGGCACTTCGATCCCGAGGGTTCCCATCAGCTCACGGGGCGAAAACTCGCTGACCTTGAGCCGGCCCGTGATGACGGGCGCATCGCTGATCTGCTCACCGCTGGCGCGACCGGTGACCCGCAGTCCGAGGATGTTCAGACTGACGCCTTCGACGGCGAGTGTCTGGGCATCCTGGTCGACAGCCATGCTCTTGATACCGAACTTCCCGGTCTGGCTTCCGTCCGGGATCGTATCGCCGGAGAGATCCGCAGTCAGGTCGAGATCTGCGATAGCAACCCTGGGTCCATCAACAGAGACCTGCCCCGTCAGCCTGGCATCGACCTCGATCGTCGGGTCCCCGAGCGCGGCAGACACGGAACCGTTTACCGGAACCTGCTGACCTGAAGAAACGGCGCCGGTCGTGAATTCGGGGATGGTGAGCCGCAGATCACCCTGTTCCCCACCACCCTGGGTGATGGTCGCGCCCCGCAATTCGATACCGCCGATCACAGGGGCCTTCGGGTCACCGACGATGCGACCGGTTCCCAGGCTGGCCAGCTGGATCGTCGATGTGGTGCCATCCGCCGCGGCGAGATTCGCCTCGACGTTCTCCAGTTTGAGTGAATCTATCTCCGGCGCGTCCTGATTGACGACGACCCGGCCCGTGTTAAGAACTGCAATCGTGGCTTGCACCCGGCTCTCGTCGCTGCCCTCGACGCCGACCACCATGCCGCTGAGATCGATCGATCCTATTTCCGGCGCATCAGCGGTGCCGCCGACATCACCCACTTCGATGGCATCGAGTTCAGCCGTGTAGCGGCCGGTGTCATCTGCGAAATCAACAGAGGCGTTGGTGAGCTCAAGGCCTGCAACCGAGGGGGCGTCTGAATCCGCGACCACGCGTCCTGTCTTGAGGCTTTCCAGGGACAGTGCGTAACGGTTGGCGGGGCCTGCATCATGCGCAACCTCGACCTGGCCCAACTCCACACCGTCAATCACCGGCGTGTCAGCATCGACGCTTACGCTGCCGGTGGATAGCCTGCCGAGTGTCACCTTGTATGTGCCTTCCGACCCACCGTCATAACTCACCTCGAGCCCGTCAAGCTCCAGGCTGTCGACTTCCGGCGCTTCCGCACCGCCAGCGATGCGACCCGACTCGAATTCCGCCAGCGTCAGCTCCAGCTGCTTGCCCTCCTGCCGGTCTTCGTAACGCACGATCGCGTCGCTCAGCCCGATTCCGGCCACCTCGTTGAGGGCCATTGTCTGGCCACCCTCAGCCTCCGCCGGGGCATCCTCGGGGGCGGCCTCGCCCGATTCCGCCAGGCCCGCCCAGTTCTCGTTACCCTGCTCGTCCCGGACGAGGTTCAGGCGCAAGCCATTGAGGCTCACCTTTCCGACCTCGATGCGGCGACTCAATAACGGCATCAACCGTACGCCCACGGAGGCGCTCTCGAAAGCCATCAGCGGCTCATCGCCAAATCCCGGCGCGTTGCTCAGGGTGGCTCTGCCGACGTCGACACCCAGCCATGGCAGCACCGAGAGCTCGAGGTCTCCCTCGATGTTGAGCTCGTGACCGCTGCGGTCATCTACGGCCTTGGCAATATCGTCCCGGAAATCGTTGGGATCCAGGACCATGGGCAGCACGATGGCCGCGACGATCGCCAGGACGGCGATGGCGGCAATAACCCATAGGATGATCTTGATGGCTTTGTTCATGGTGACAGAGTTTCCGATTAGCGGACCCACGGTCCGTGTTGGATGCCCTTCAGGGCGGCGACTGGAATCCCATTATAGAGATTGCGGCAGCCTCGTCAGCCGGAGACGCTCAACTCCGAGAAACCGCACTGGATGCTTTCACCGACCGGCCGGCAGTCATCGGGCCAGCCATACTGCTTCCAGTAGTCGACCAGTCCCATCTGCCGGACCAGATCGTCGAACCCGCCGAGCCGTCTCAAGCCTGCACCTTCCGGCGCCCATAGATTACTTGGTGTCAGGAAGAACTCATCGGTTCCCACGTATTTCAGCGCGATCTCAAGGGCCTTGTCCGGTCGTTGCATGAACAGGTAGATGTTGAATAGCCCTGGCTCCGGGATGGGGAACCCTTCCTCGTACATCAGGGCATCCAGATCCGGCCAGCGTGCCGGGTCCTCGGCTACCGCTCCCAGCAGGTCGTAGAATTCATCCGGCAATTGTGGATTGCCGGGGTTCTCCTTGTTGATCTCGAGCGCACCCTGAAAATCATCGCGGCGGATCGCCGCCAGCATTTCGACCACATTGCCGGCATTGTCCGTGAAGCCAAGCTCTATGGCTGACCGGCGGTACTTAACCGCCTGCTCGTCGTAACCCAACGTCATGTAAATCTGGGACAGGTTGTTGTGTATCACCGGCGAAGCAGGGTCGAGATCAAAGGCCCTCTTCGCGACTGCCAGCGCTTCCTCCAGTCGGCCGGTGTCCCTCAGCAGAAGGGAATGCCAATGAAGGGTGGTGGGATCATCAGGATCCATCGCGGTCGCGAAGAAGAAGGCGGCCTCCGCGTCGACCCAGTTGCCATTATCACTGTCGAGCTGGGCCAGGACCGCGTGGGCTTCGGCCAGGTTCGGGTCTCTTGCCAGCGCCTGCCGCGCCGCATTTGCGGCCTGCTCGCTGTACTCGCCCGGCAGTTCCTGTGAATAACCGGGCAGCACCACATAGGCGGCCGCCAGGCCCGCGTAGGCACGCGCGAACTCCGGATCCAGCACCAACGCCTGTTCGAATAATTCGATGCTTCTCCTGAGCGACTCTACGCCCCGGCGCTTCCACTGGTAGCGAGCCTGCAGATAGAGCTGGTAGGCCTCGACGTTGGAGGTTGGAGGGACCACGCGCGCGACGGTGGCCGGCTCGGCCTCTGTGCCGCCAAGGGTCACCTTGAGCGCTTTGACGATCTCCGCCGAAATCTCGTCCTGAACGGCGAAGATGTCCTTGAGTTCGCGGTCGTAGGTGTCCGACCAGAGGTGGTAACCGGTCTCTGCATCGATCAGCTGTGCGGTGATGCGGACCCTGTTTTCGGATCGCCGAACGCTGCCCTCCAGTACCGTGTCGACACCGAGTTCCCTTGCTACATCGCGCACGTCAATCTGCTGACCCTTGTAGGCAAACGACGAGGTCCTGGCCGCGACCCGGAGGTTGGGCACCTTGACCAGAAGGTTCAGCAGCTCCTCCGACATGCCGTCACTGAAGTACTCACCGCTCTGGTCGGCGCTGAGGTCGGCAAACGGCAGAACGGCGATCGAATCCCGCAGCCGATCCTCATCAACCCCCGTCAGCCCTGGAAACAGGAGATAGCCCAGGGCACCCATGGCCGCGACCAGCAGCACGATATAGCCGATGCGTTCCCCGGACGGGATCCCCTTGGCACGCTCCGCCAGCGGCTCGGTGCGCTCGATGCCCTCGGGACCGATATCGAAGATCCAGGCGAAGATCATCGTCACCGGGAAACCAAGCATCACCAGCGCGATGACGAAGGTGATGGTCCAGTCGGGCAACTGCAGGGCAGGGAAAACGACGTCCGAGACCTCGACGAGGACCCAGGCAACGATGCCGTAAATGCCGGCGACGCGAAAAACGCGCCGCCGTTTCAGTTCGTGCAGAAGGGTCTGCACGCTATTGTCCCGCGCCCGCGGAATCAGTTCCCGCGCAGATCGATACTGCCGTTAAGCGTTTTGATTCGGACGCGAGCATCCCCGTCCCCGTGGGTGAATCGAAGCTCCTTGCCGGGCGTGTACTTGCTGATCCGGGTCGCTTCGGGCCCGAAGGAGCTGTCGATCGAGCCGTTGAATGTCTCGATATCGAACTCGGCATTGATATCACCGATTATATCTAGCCGAAGGTCGCCGTTGACAGCTTCCATGTCAAAGCGCGCGCCTTCACCGAGGGCAGTCCTGATCTCGATATCGCCATTTGTCGTGCCCAGGCGGGCTCGTTCCAGCTCACTACCGCTGATATCCAGGTCACCAGTGACCGAGTGAACGACGAGTTCGCCGCGGATGTTCCGGACGCTGCCGTCCCCGCTGACCGTGGTCAAGGCGAGCAACGCCGGGTGATCATGACCGGTGATCTCGAATCCGCCGCTCACCGTCTTCGCCTCGACATCCTCCTCGAAGACCTCAGCGTCGATTTCGCCGCTGACCGACTGCATCCGAAGCGCGCCCTTGACCTGGCGCACCGTGATATCCGATGACACGCCGGTCACCGAAACCCTGCTGTGCTCGGGCACACGGATTTCGAGATCGGATCCCGAAACATTGTGGCTGCGCCGCGGGATCACGACCTTGATCAGGGTGTGACGCCCCTCGGACACAAACTCCAGCCGCTCGCTACCACGGCCGAGCGTTCCGGTCACTTCGATCTGCTCCCGGTCCCAGCCGGTAACGACTACGTCACCCGAAACGTTGGAGATTTCCACGTCGCCCTTCGGATGCGCATCGGCCAGTTCGCTGATCTGCGTATCGGCCCAGGCCGGCATCATCCATAACGCGAGCGCAATGATTGCGATTCGACTTCTCATATCTCCGTCCTCGTCGGCAGGGTCTGCATCATTCTGTTCATATTCATCAATACCGTCAGTTCGTCCTGGTAGGCCGTCATCAACAATCGTTGCAACAGCACGTTGTTCGGATCCGCCTCCAGTTCCCTGTTGATCTCATCCATCGCGCTGCGGATCTGCGCGAGATTCTTTTGTACGATTTCCCGGGTTTCGGGCGGTAGCGCTTCCATCTGCGCATCCAGGTCTCTTTTCAGCCCCTGACGCGCCATCTCGTACTTCGGCCCGAGCGCATATGCCGCTCCAAACGTTGCAGCACCCGCCACCCTCGCGATTCCAGCGTTGGTGGGAGCCTGGCGGACGATCACCTGGGCAGGCTCATCGGTCAGCCAGATCGTGATGGTCGACGTCATGGCGATCAGCGCCAGACCGGCGGCGATCGCTCCGCCGACGATCCAGCGGCTACGACCGCCGGCTGGTGCTTCGGAACCGGTGATGCGCGCTTCGATCTCCGGCCACAGGTCCTTATCCGGTTCGATCTCGACCGGGAGACGCCGCGCGGCGCCCATCAGTCGATCGATCCTGTCGTCAGGTCCTCGTCTGTCGGTCATCTGTCCATCCTCTCGACCAGTAATCGCCTGGCCCTGTGTAACTGCGCCTTGCAGGTGCCGGCTGCGACACCCAGCATCTCAGCCGTTTCTTCATGGGTGTAACCGTGTACTGCGAACAGGACGAATACATTCCTCGCGCCCTCCGGCAAGGTACCGATCGCCTGTTCCAGGTCCATACCCAGACCGACGCTCGATTCCCTCGGTGCTGTTTCGTGCTGTTCCATCCGCTCTTCCACCAACTCCACAAAGCCCGGTCTCCTCGCTTCCTTGCGCTGCATGCTCAGGACCTGGTTCACCGCTATGCGGTGCAGCCAGGTGCCAAATGCACTGCGACTCTCGAATGAAGCCAGGCTTCGCCATGCCTTTACAAACGCCTCCTGCAAACAATCTTCAGCCTTGTCCGGTGATCCCGTCATGCGCAGGCAAAGCGCATAGATCTTGCCTTTGTGGCTGCGATAGAGGGCCTCGAAGGCCGACAGATCGCCGCCCCTGGCTCGCCGGATCAGCAGAGCTTCCGAAACTTCGGGAACTGCCGACGTGTCCGTCATCCGAACCGCGTCCGCAGTTCCCATATCGTGGCTCCGCTAAGTGCTTCAGCCTGATTTACAACCATTCTGTACTCATAGATGCCATATGCGACGACAGGGTTTAATTGTGATCCGAAGCCAAGGATAGCGATGTCGAGGGCCTTGCATGCACCGAGGCATGCGCCTGACGGGTGTCCCGATCGGCCATCCCGGCTAATATGTCAAATCAAGAACGCGGGGAATCGTCTTTTCATGTCCATTCAAGAGTATCAGGTGCTCCTGGTGACCGATAACGACCAGGATGCGCGATCCCTTGAAGAATCTATGGAGCAAGCGCAGCGGGCCACGCACGTGGTTACGCGCGCCCAAGATATCGACGAGGCTCTGAAGGTACTCGCGACGCGGCACATCGATGCGGTCCTTCTCGACTTCTCATTGCCCGGCGTGGGTGGCGTCAGGAATTGCCTCCGTCTGCTGGAAGCAGATACCGCTTTGCCGGTCGTCGCGATCCTCGACAAGAATCAATCTTCCCAGGCGCTGGATGCCCTGGCGGCGGGCACCCAGGACATCCTGGCCCGCGATGAGTGCGATGGCGACCGCCTGTCCAGGACCATCCGCTACGCTATCGAGCGATCTGCGGTACAGGGCAAGCTCGCCCAGTCCGAGGCATTACTGCAATCCATCCTGCAGAACCTGAGCGAAGGTGTGATCGTCGCGGATCGGCAAGAGTCACTGGTGCTGGTTAACCCGGCGGCCCGGGACATGCTCGGGATCGGTTCCATCACCGGGCTGCCCACGGATATCTTCGGCATGTATGAACCGGACACGGTGACACGTATCCGGGATCGCGAACGACCGATGGCGCGTGCGATTCGTGGCGAGGTGATTTCGGATCTCGAGATATTCCATCGCAACGCGAATGCCCCGAAAGGACGTTTCCTCAGCGTCAACGTCCGCCCCATGAAGGACGCCAACGGTGCCGTAAACGGCGGCATCGTCTCTTTCCGCGACACGACATCGCGCAAGCAGGTGGAGGACGAACTCACCCACCTGTCGCTGCACGACTCACTCACCGGTATCCCGAACCGGACGTTTTTCCTGGAGAATCTGCGCAAGGCGGTATCCCGGGCCCGTCGGTCGAATTCCAAGCTGGCGGTCCTGCTACTGGATATCGATCGATTCAAGCAGATCAACGATCGGCTGGGTCATGACTTCGGGGATCACCTGCTGTCGGAGGTGGCGCGGCGGCTGACGGAAGGTCTGCGAGCCGGGGATTTCGTCGGCAGACTGGGCGGCGACGAGTTCGTGGTGCTGTTCGAGAACTTTAGCCACGACGAGCATGCCGCCGGCCTGGCCGACAAGATCGTAGAAGTGTTGTCGCCGGTATTCCGCATCGACAGTCACGACGTATCGATCACGGCGAGCATCGGCATATCGACCTTTCCCGAATGCGGGGATGACGCGGGCAGCCTGCTGAAGACGGCCGACGTCGCCATGTATCGGGCCAAGGAAAGTGGCAGAAACACTTACCACTTCTATTCGCGGTCGATACATGCGGAGATGTCGCGACGGGTTCAGCTCGAATCCGACCTGCGCGATGCCATCAGGGATGACCAGTTCGATCTCGAGTACCAGCCGATCGCGGATCTCGGTAGCGGAGAGATCGTCGCGATGGAAGCACTGCTGCGCTGGAATCACCCGGAGCATGGGCGGATTCGACCGCTCGAATTCCTGTCCATACTGGAGAATATCGGGCTGATGTACCGGGTCGGCGAGTGGGTGCTGGCCAGCGCTTGCAGCCAGGTCCGCGACTGGCAACGAGCGTTCAACCGTGACGATCTCGGTGTCATGGTCAATTTCTCGGTGCAGCAACTCGTGCACCGGCGCATCACCGATGTCGTCAGCCGCGTCCTGACCAGTGCCGACCTGGACCCATCGCTGCTGACCATTGAGATACAGGAAAACGCGCTGCTGGAGCACCCGCGTGCGGTCCGGGAACACATGGCTCTACTGGCCCGGGATGGCGTGAAAATAGCGCTGGACGACTTCGGCACCGGCTACGCATCGCTGCAGGCCATCCGGCAACTGCCGCTGTCCTACATCAAGCTGGACCGCAGCCTCATCATGAGCCTGCCGACGGATCCGGAGGACGGTGCCCTCGTCAATGCGACCATTCGATTCGGGGAGGATCTCGGCATCGAAGTGGTTGCGGAGGGCCTCGAGGTGCAGGAGCAGTTGGGATTCCTGACGGAACGGGGCTGCAGCCTGGGCCAGGGCCATCTCATCAGCCCCCCGTTGCCGCCGGATGCCGTGAGCGGTTTTCTCAGCCGCGACTGGCGTGCGGCATGACCGGACGATCCGGCTCCGCATAGTAGGCGCGACTGCGCCAACACGTTATCCTGTCAGGTCACTGATCGATCAGTGATTTTCTATGACAGACAGCTCCGCAAGCACCTCTCGGCAAGACAGCATGCGTCGCGTTGAATCCACTGGCGACGATGTGCTGATGGACATCCTCAATGCGATGCCTTGCGGGGCGTTCGCGATCGACCTCGACGGTCGTGTTGTTTGCTTCAACGATGTCGCCGGTCGACTCACGGGCGGTGATACAGAAAGTGTGATCGGCCGCACCCTCACCGACTTGCTGCAACCGGCCAGCAACACAGATCGAACGGCGCTGGCAGGCCTGACAGGCGATGCACCCGATGCGCGCCATGTTGAGATCCGTGCCACCCGAATGGACGGCTCGGTCGTGCCACTGGCTCTGTCGCGGGGCGGACGTCTCGGTGAGAGGTTCCTGATTGTCGCGCGTGACATTACGACGCGGCAACGTGCCACCGGCCAACTGACGATGGCACAGCAGGAACTCGAACTGATCTTTCGGCATGCGCCGATAGGTATGGTCATCTGCGACCTGTCGGGCCGCATCATGAGAACCAACCAGGCATTCTGCTCAATGCTCGGATACGACGCCGACAACCTCTACGAACGGGAGCTGGCCTCCCTGTTCCACCCCGATGAGGATGAAGTACCCGAAGAACAGCGACAGCAGCTTTTCGCCGGTGACATCGTCTGCCTCCGGGCAGACAAGCGATTCCGATCAGCCAATGGCGACACCGTGTTCGGAGTGATCAGGTACTCGGTGATCCGGGACAGGGATAACGAACCGGTAATGATTGTCGCGCAGGTCGTAGACCGCACGAACCGGGTCCGGGCCGATCTCGAGATCAGGGAACACCGCGAGAGGTTCGCTGAAGTATCTCGTCTTGGCACGATCGCGGAGATGGCCGCCGGGATTTCACACGAGCTCAATCAGCCGTTGACGGCGATCAGCAACTATTCGCAGGCGTGCCTGAGGTTGATCAGGGACGAGGCCATAGAGCCCGACGAACTGCAGACGATCATGGACAAGATCGCCGACCAGGCGGTCAGGGCCGGCAACATAATCAGCGGGTTGCGAAGGTTCGTCAAAAAACGCCCCCTGGCCAGGAAGCCGACAAATGTTTCGCGCCTGCTGTCAGAGGTGCTGCTCCTGGCAGGGATGGACGCAAAGGCCAACAGCATAGAGATAAGCGCCGACGTCGATGAAGGCCTGCCGCCGGTCCAGGCGGATGCTGTGCAGATCCAGCAGGTGCTACTGAACCTGATCCGCAACGCCATCGATGCGTTCGCAGAGAATCCGGTCCCGGAACCGTTGATCGTCGTCGCGGCACAGGTGACCGAGATGGACGATGTGATCATCACTGTTGCCGACAACGGCCCTGGTGTTCCGGCCGATGTCGCCAGCCGGGTCTTCGATCCCTTTTTCACGACCAAACGGGAGGGTCTCGGCATTGGTCTGTCCTTCAGCAGGTCGATCGTGGAAGCACATGGCGGGGTCTTGTCCTTGACGAACAACGAGCCTTGCGGAACCATCTTTCGTGTGGCGCTGCCGACGCTGCTGGAGCAAACGCAATGAGCGGTCAAGCACCGACGGTCTTTATTGTCGATGACGACGATGCAGTCAGGGACTCTCTGTCCCTGCTGATGAGGGCCGCCGGAATGAAGGCCCGCGCTTTTGCGTCCGCGGAGGCTTTCCTCGAGGATCTCGACGACGATCCGGATGGTTGCCTGCTACTGGATATCCGTATGCCGGGCATGAGCGGCCTGGAACTACAGGCCAGGCTGGCGAAGACCCGAACAACGCTCCCGATTGTGTTCATCACCGCTCACGGTGACGTGCCGATGGCGGTCGAGGCCATGCGTATGGGGGCACTGGACTTCGTACAGAAACCCTTTGACGACGAGGAACTCGTCGGCAAGGTCCGCGCCGCCATGATCGATGGCCATCGCAGCCACGAGGTGGCGGCGGAACGCAGCATTGTCCGCGAGCGGATAAAGAAGCTGACGGCGCGCGAGCGTCACGTGATGGACCAGGTTGTCCAGGGCAAGGCCAACAAGGTGATCGCAGCAGACCTGAGCATCAGCCAACGCACGGTGGAGATCCACCGCGCCAGGGTCATGGAGAAGATGGAAGCGCCGTCTCTCGCGCACCTCGTGAGATTCGTCATGATTTCCGAATCAAGCGCCTGAACTGACGGTGCCATTGCGCGCACCTGCCAGAGCGTTGTCCGTCATCCATTCGGCAAGTGCTTAGGTACAAGTTCGTATTCACACGCGAGTCCGGTCGCATCAATACTCACGGTTCGACGATGACGGGGAACCCAGGACGTTTCCCGCGAGAAGAAGTGAGCATCGAATGACTGCGGTCGCCGGCGAATGTAATCCGACGTCACCATCCATAGTGGGTGTCGTTGACGGTGACGCTGAGGAACGAGAAGCGCTCCGCAGGGTCCTTGCGAGACTGCCACTACCCGTGCAGGCCTGGGCCAGTGCAGAGGATCTGCTGAAAGATCCGGGCCGGATCCGCCTTGAGCTTCTTGTACTGTGTGTCAGTCTGCCCGGGATGAGCGGCATCGATCTGGTCCGGAGATTGCGTTCCCAGGGATTGGAGACACCCGCCATTCTTGTCAGTGGCGAAAGCAACATACCGATGGCAGTCGATGCCATCCGCGCGGGAGCCGTCGACTTCCTCGAAAGGCCGCTGGTCGACCGTGTCCTGCTACGCAGGGCACAGGATGCGCTCGACCGCTACGCGACAGAGTGCTGAGGACTCAGTCCCCGTTGCCGTGCAGGTAACGGATGACGTGCGCTTTCTCCAGCGTCACCAACCCGCCGGCGCCGGTTTCTTCGAGAAGTTCGTTCAGGCGCTCAAGAAAGCCCTTTATCTTGTCTTCTTGATCAACGATCTCCACGACGATGGGCAGATCGCTGGACAGATCCAGGATCCGGGTGCTTCGCATCCGCGCTCGCAGACCATAACCGGCGATCGCCCGGAGAACCGTCGCACCAGCCAAACCACTGCTTCGCGCCTCCTGGAGGATGACATCGTACAAGGGCCTGTGGCCGTGCTTGTCCGACTCTCCAATGAATATTCTCAGCAACGATGCGTCGCCTTCGATATGCATGGCTAACCCCTTATCAACAGAACAGCTGCGCTACCCAGATAGAAGAGCAACATGGCACCCGCCAGCGTGGCTCCGAAATAGGCGGCACCGATCAGTAACTCGCCATTTCTCAGATACTGATTCAGCTCGTAGACAAATGACGACATCGTCGTGAATCCGCCACACAGCCCAGTCGCCAGGAACAGCCTGGCTTCCGGCGAGATGGTCTCGACCTCCGCAGCGAGCGCTGCAAGCGCGCCGATCGCGAAACAGCCCACCAGGTTGGACAGCAGTGTTCCCCACGGGACCGTAATGGAATGCCCCGCGGTGATCAGCGTAGCCCCGTAACGCATTATCGCGCCCAGGAACCCACCGAGACCGACATACAGGAATGAAAGCAGGTAGCTGGACACCTTGGCGCACCTATCCGCCGCGAGTTCGACACCGGATGTTAGGCGAGCGCGACCCTCGCCTCAATCCGCAGAGGCCCCGGCCGTGTCTGCGGGCGTCTGTGCACGCCCAATTCGCCCGACTAACCAGTCGCGTGCATCCAAAATCCGGCACATCAATGAAGGCAGGAAGAATAGCGTAACGACCGCAGAATAGAGGATTCCGAAAAGCACCACGGCTCCAAGACCGCGATACAGCTCGGTACCGGCACCCGGGATAAACACCAGCGGGGACAATCCGAGCACTGTCGTGATGGTCGACATCAGGATCGGCCGCATTCGCGATGACACTGCTGCCATGATCGCTTCGCGGTTGGCCATCCCCAACTCGCGCGCGTTGTGCATCGTACGATCGACGATGAGGATCGGATTGTTGACGACCGTGCCGACGAGGACCAGGAAGCCCAGCATCGTGATCATGTCCAGCGGCTGGTGCAGCATGTCGAAACCGACCAGCGGCATCAAACCACCGACACCATTCAAAAGCGCCAGTCCGGCGATACCGCCGCTGACACCGACGGGAACCGTAATCATGATGATCAGTGGATAGCCCCAATGCACAAGGATGGCGACCAGCAGGAAATACGTGATCAGCAGTGCCACTGCGAAATTTCCGGCAAGTGCCTCACGGGTCGCATCCAGACGGTCGCTGGCGCCACTCAGCGAGAATCCGATCTCGGGCGCGACTTCCCCACTGGCCTTGAGCGCACCGATGATGTCGTCCCGAACCCGCTCCACGCCGACTTCGAGCGGCACGCTACGCGGCGGAATAATAGAGACGGTGATCGTGCGCCGACCGTCTACGCGACGAAGCGCCGCGGTACTTGTGGTTTCCACTACGCTGGCGACGCTGGACAAGGGGACCGCAGCGCCGGCCTGCGTGTAGATATACAGATCGGAGATGTCCTCGGGATTCCGCACCGTACCCTCTGTGCTGTACAGATACATGTCGATCTTGTCATCGCCGAGGAAGAACTCGTCGACAAAAGCGCCGTCGGAATAAGCCCAGACGGAGTATCCGAGCGCGGCGGTCGACACCCCCAGCTCGGCTGCCCTCTCCCAGTCCGGCCGGATCTCAAGGAAAGGTTGTGCAAGTACCAGCCCGGCTGGCTGTGCCCTCACCTGGGGTCGGTCGAATGCCGTCTTCGCCTTTTCGAATACGGCCGCCGCAGCGTCGTAGAGCGCTTCTATATCGCGACCACTGATGTCGATGTTGATGCTGCGCGTGCCGCCGGAATTGCCGGAGAATATGGAGCCCCGTGACACGAAGGCCCGCACCCCAGGGTATTGCTCCAGGTGCCGTGAAAGTTCATTGACAAGTTCGTCAATATGACCGGCATCGACCGAAGGCATGATGGTCCGTACGGAGCCGGCACCAACGAACTGGATCGCGAACTCGATGGGCGGGAAGTCGGTTTCCCCAGCCTCGAATGCTGCCGGATCTGCTTCGACATGGGGGCGAAGGAATGCGCGGATCTGTCGCCCGATGACCTCGGATTCCTCCAGGCTGTATCCCGGCGGCGCGGTCACAGTCGAGAATGCCTTCGGTTCCTCGCCTTCCGGCAGGTACTCGGCCTTTGGCGTGAGATAGAACAGGATCGCCGCCGTGATGCCGAGCACGATCGCGAGGGTCGCGAACTGTCTGTTGGCGCTGCTGGTCGTCGCACTCACCGCTTTCAGAATCGGTGTCAGCCCACTCCTGGAGCTGCCGACTTCCGGTGTCTTCGCAAATCCTCCGATCGCGCGCGTTCCAACCGGAACGATCGTGAATGCGACCAGCATCGACATCAGGATCGAGGCCGAGATGGCGACGGCAATATCGGAATAGAGCTGGCCGGCCTGTTGCTGCACGAACAGTACGGGCACGAAGACAAAGATCGTCGTCAGCGTCGAAGCCAACACCGCCTTCCAGACCTCGCTGACACCGGTCAGCGCAGCGTCAAATCCTGTCTTTCCCGCGCTGCGGTGGCTGTGGATGTTCTCCAGGACAACAATACTGTTGTCCAGCGTCATACCGATCGCGAATGCGACGCCCGCAAGCGAGATGACGTTAATGGTCCGTCCCATGACCTGCAGTCCCAGGAAAGCTGCTACCAGGCAGATGGGAATGCCGATCGCGCCGATGAGCATCGGCCGCCAGGCACGCAGAAAGAGGAACAGGACGATCGTTGCCAGGAGCGCGCCCAGCAGCAGGTTCTGCCGGACCACGGCGACGGCATCCTCGACGTACTTGGCATCGTCGACAAACATCTTGCTCGTGAGTCCCAGATCGGCGAGGACGGTGGCGTCGAGCTCCTCCATCCTTTGCTTGACCGCATCGCGCACTGCAACGATGTTGGAACCGGGTTCCCGACGAACCGTCAGTACAACGACCGGGCTTTCATTGAAGTAACCAAATCGCCGTCGCTCCTCAAAATCCAGCTCCGCGAAACCGACATCACGCAAGCGGACCAGAGCGCCGCCGCGTTGCCCGATGACGAGATCGTTGATCTCCTCCGCCGACCGAAACCTGCCGATGGTGCGCATGACATAGCGTCGCTTGCCCGAATCCAGGTCCCCGGCCGACACGTCACGGTTGCGGCTGCGGATGGCGTCGCGTACCTCGTTGATCGAGATACCGCGGTCTGCCAGGCGTTTCGGGTCGACATTGATACGTACCTGTCGCTGTACGCCGTTGCGCAGGTCGGCGTCCGACACGCCGGGAACCCGCGCGATCTGCATGCGGACGCGTTCGTCGATCTGATCGAAAAACGTGTCTATCTCGGCGTCGTTGCCGGGCAGCGGATAGATGCCAAAGAACAGAAAGGAATTGTCCGAGAAAGAATTGGCAACGATGCGCGGTTCGTCGACATTCTCCGGATAGGAGGGGACCCGGGTCAGGGCGTTGTTGACACGCACCAGGATATCGTCGATGTCGGTGCCGAATGGGAACTCGAGTGCGATCTCGGCACGGCCCATGCTGGCGCGGGACACCATCCGATCGATGCCCGAAATCGTGCTGAGGAACTCCTCCTGCTCGATCAGGATCTCTTTCTCGACGTCCTGCGGGCTGGCCCCGGCCCACCGCGTAACCACTGTCACAACCCGCACGTCGAGGTCGGGAATAAGCTGGATCGGTACGCGTGTCACGGACAGTACGCCCATCACAACGACAAGCCCGGCGCTGACAGCGACCAGGATCGGGTTATCCAGTATGTGACGGAACATGACTAGTATCCGGTATCCACGATGCGGACCGCCTGCCCCGAACTCAGGGCCTCATTGCCGCGGATGATCGCCCGGTCACCAACCTCGATGTGCTGCTCTCCATCGGTCGGCGAGATCACGGCGAACCTGCCGTTGAATCTGTGTATGGTGACCGACACCGCACGCGCCTCGATCTCGTCGCCGTCGCCATCCACCAACCAGAGCCGGTGTTTACCATGCGCATTGCGTAACAGCGCATCTCTTGGCACCTGCAACGCCATGCTTTCGTCCCCGCCACCATGCCTGAGAATCACTCTTGTCGACATTCCCGGCGCGAATCGCGCATCGGCGTTTTCGATCTCGATACGGGCCAGAAATGTCCTCGCAGACGGGTCGCTGATCGGAACGCGGGTGGTCACCGCTGACTCGATGGAGACATTGGCCAGCGCATCGAAGCGGACCATCGCCGGCGTCCCCGGTCGGACTGTGCCGAAATAGACTTGCGGTACCGGTACGTCCACCCGCAGCACCTCGGCATCGACCAGTTCGAACAACGGCTGGCTGCGCGGCACCCATTGTCCGATCTCGACCAGTTTCTGCGAGATCACCCCTTCGAATGGCGCTCTTATTTCCAGGCGACGAACGATCTCCTCCTGACCAGCGTGAATTGATTCCAGTCGTGCAACTACGGCCTGCTGGATCTCGACCTCGGCAATGACAGATTCGTAGTTGCTCTTGGCGATCAGGTTGTCCGCGTGAACCCGCGCGGCCTCGTCGCGCCGTCTGATCGCATCGTCGAACTCCGCTCTTGCCTGCTGCAGTTCCGCCGCCGCGGTATTGAGTTCGTGACCGGCGATGACACCATCCATTCGCGCCAATAATTGCCCCTGTTCGACGTGGTCGCCAATGTCAACTTGCACCTCTCGCACAAGTCCGTCGGAGAAGGGAGAGATCATGGATATCCGGCGCGCGGTTGCGTTGCCGGTCAGGGAGAGTTCTTCGGCAGTGTCCGCGACTACGACAGACTCGACCACGACAGGCACTGGCACCTGCTGCGCGGTGGCAGAAATTGACATGGCCAGCAGGACGATCAGGAGCGTATTTTTCAACTTGGCTCACTCGGTCATTCAATCTAGGGGATTTTAGCCGGAATGACTTCGAAGTTACCGCCGATTTCCGCGCGTCTCCTGACTTAGCCGGGCGACACGCCGGCTCAGTTCGAGAAGAGCGGCACACGAAATTCCGGCTTGTCTTGGCGACACATCGACTGCCCCACCGGGGCCAGTGTCATTGCGGAATCGCTATTCGCCGCGGACGATCCGCGAGGTCCAATTTCGCTCGCCGACCTTGATACCCGCCTTGCCGGTGGCCTCGTCCATGCTGTGACAGTGGCTGCATTCGCCCCCGTAAAGGGTGGCAAAGCGATTCTCCTCCGGCGCCTCGTAATGGATGGAATGGACCAGCTGGCGGATGGAACCCGCCAACCCACTGTCGTCGGCTGCATGACATCGGTTACACCCGACCGGGATTTCCCTGGTGCGCTCACCGCCCCTCCCATGGCCGACCTCATCCAGCAGAACATCGAGTCGTGTATCGGTTTCCCCCTCGATGTGACAACTCACACAACCATTAGGAAACTCATCGGCGATCGCCAAGTTCATCCAGACAGCAATCGAGAGAGCGCCAAAGTAAATCAGTGCCTTTTTCATAATCGCGACCCCGCTACCAATTGGCAGGCCCGGTTTTGACGTAGGCCTCCCCTTCGTCGGCGTTCATCGCGTGGCACTGTTTGCAGCTGCCACCGTAGGTTCTGACAAAGAGATTGGTTGCCGGCACATCGTAGTGCACGAAGTGAACCAGCGAACTGAAGGGTACCTTGTCGTTCCATTCCTTGGTCTTGTGGCAGCGTATGCAATCCCTGGGTACCTGCCGCACCCTCTCTAGTTCACGGTGGCCGATCTGCGCCAGGAGAGCGTTTAGTCGAAAGTCTGTCTTGCCCTCTCGCTGGACATGACAGTCAACGCATCCAGAGGGTCGCTCATCCGCAACGCTGGCC
>CAJIAD010000112.1_pt1 | contig 27996 bp, 21 predicted proteins | sample 9198981 | NCBI WGS metagenome assembly CAJIAD01 (sample SAMEA7708274, study PRJEB35096) | sediment metagenome | biome: marine neritic benthic zone biome [ENVO:01000025]; feature: sediment [ENVO:00002007]; material: shallow marine sediment [ENVO:03000034] sea grass bed [ENVO_01000059] ...
GCTTCGGAAACGTTGTCCCTGTCCATCAGTCTCGGAATCTGAATAGCGACCGGGCAATCGACCACCAGTACACGGTCCACCTGATCCTGCAGACCTGTTTCGAGCAACAAGGGAATGACGTGCACCTGGTACGGGCCACCGACAACGCCCGATTGCCTGCGCAGCTCGGCCAGGATCCGTGGATGGAGTTCGGACTCGAGGTCATTGCGCGCTGACTTGTCAGAAAACACCAGTTCACGCAGGCGACGTCTGTCGAGTTCGCCGTCGTCCTTCAGGATGTCGTCGCCGAAACGCTTGCGTACGGCTCGCCAACCCTCGGTGCCGGGGCGCACGACCTCGCGGGCGATTTCGTCGGTGTCGAGCACGGGAACCCCGCGTTGCCGTATCAGCTCTGCAACGGTTGTCTTGCCGCTCGCGACGCCGCCGGTCAGGCCGACGATCAGCGTTCTCTGACCGGCGCTGTCCGGCATCTATTGCAGGCCCGAAGTCGCCAGGTAGAGGCCGGTGATCTGATCACCCCACAGGAGCGAGATCCAGCCGGCGGCGGCGAGGTACGGGCCGAACGGAATTGCGGTCTGGCGGTCTCTCCGGCCCACGATGATCAGCACGATGCCTACCACTGCACCGACGACGGTGGACAGCAGGATAGTGAGCGGTAGCGACTGCCAACCTGCCCATGCACCGAGTGCGGCGAGCAATTTAAAATCGCCGTAACCCATCCCTTCCTTGCCCGTCACCAGGCGGAACACGTGAAACAGCAACCACAGCACCATGTAGCCGGCGACAGCGCCGATCACAGCGCTCCGCACATCGGCGAATACGGGCAGGCCTAACAGGCTGACGATTAGCCCCAGCCACATCAGCGGAAGCGTGATCGAATCGGGCAGCAGCTTCTCGTCGATATCAATCGCAGCCAGGGCGATGAGTGCCCAGGTAAACAACAATGCGAATGCGGCTGGCCAGCCGAATCCGAAGCGCCACGCAACGACTGCCGACAGTACGGCGGTAGCCAGTTCGATCACCGGGTAGCGGGCGGAGATTGCGACGCCACACGACGAACATCGTCCACGAAGTATCAGCCAGCTCAGGATCGGGATATTCTCGACGGTGCTTATTCGGTGACCGCAGTGACTGCAGCGCGATCGCGGTACGACCAGGTTGAACGCCTCTTCGTCACTGGCCGAATCACCAGCACATTTCTCCGGTTCAAGGAGCTCGCGACACTGTGCTTGCCAGTCCCGCTTGAGCATGACCGGCAGCCGATAGATAACGACGTTGAGGAAGCTGCCGACCAGCAGGCCGGCCGCAAACACCAGCACCGTGAAGACCATTGGCTTGCTGGCGAAAATAACGAACAGCTGGTCGATCATTGGGAGCCTCGTCGCAGGCTCACGATACGCGGCCGGATCCTGTGGACGCGTCGCGCTGCGCGCGCGCGATCAGACAACGGCGCCGAGCTTGAAGATCGGCAGGTACATCGCGACGACCAGGCCGCCCACCAGGACGCCGAGGATCGCCATGATCATCGGTTCCAGCAGGCTGCTGAGGTTGTCGACCGCGTCATCCACCTCGGCTTCGTAGAAGTCAGCAACCTTCGCGGTCATTTCGTCGAGACTGCCTGACTCCTCGCCGACCGCGATCATCTGCACGACCATATTCGGAAACAGCTCGGTAGCCGCCATGGCGCGTTGCAGGCGTTGCCCGGTCGCGATCTCGTCGCGGACCTGCAGAACCGCCTGCTGGTAAACGACGTTGCCGGTGGCCCCGGACACGGAATCCAGCGCCTCAACCAGCGGCACGCCAGCCGCGAACATCGTAGACAGTGTTCGGGCGTATCGGGCAATCGCCGCCTTGCGCAGGATTTCGCCGATAATCGGGATCTTCAGCACCAGTCGATCCAGGAAGTGATGGAACTTGCGTGATCGCTTCCTAAAGTACGAGAAGGTGAGGACACCCGCGACGGCGATCATGACTATCAGCCAGCCCTTCTCACGGACGAACACCGACAGATCGACGACCATGCGTGTGAACGTCGGCAGATCGGCGCCGAAACTCTGGAACAGGCTTTCGAATTGCGGAATGACGTAGATCAGCAGAATCGACGTCACGACCACCGCGACGGCGACCACCGCTGTCGGGTAGGTGATGGCTTTCTTGATCTTCTTCTTGATCGCCTCGGTCTTTTCCTTGTACGTGGCGATCTTGTCCAGCAAGGTCTCCAGGGCGCCTGACTGTTCGCCGGCCGCAACGAGATTGACGAAAAGATCGTCGAAGTACATGGGATGCTGCGCCAGCGCCTCAGCCAGTGTGCCGCCACCTTCGACGTGTGACTTGATGCTCATGATGAGCTTCTGCATGCTGCGGTTTTCGTGACCGGCACCGATGATGTCGAAGGCCTGCACCAGCGGGATGCCGGCCGACATCATGGTGGCCAGCTGGCGACTGAAGATCGAGATGTCTTCTGTGGTGATCTTCTGGTGTTTCTGGAACAGCGTCGATTGCTTGCGGATGCGACTGGGCACCAGCCCCTGCCGACGGAGACTTGCCCTTACAGCCGCCTCGTTGACGGCAACGGTCTTACCCTTGACCCGGGTACCGCGGATATCGGTCGCTTCCCATGCAAAGGGGAATTCTTTGGCAACTGCTTCAGCCATGGATGCCTCGTCTTCGGTCCTTGAATCTTTCCAACATCACGTGGCTGCTACTCCACCGTGACACGGTTAATTTCCTCCAGACTCGTGATGCCGTCGCGCACCTTTTGCAGTCCTGCGCGACGAAGGTCCCACACGCCTTCTTTGTCAGCCTGCTCATTGATCTGCATGCTGTTGCCGCCTTCCATGATGATGCGCCCGATATCTTCGGTTACCGGCATCACCTGGTAGACACCAACCCGACCCTTGTAGCCGTCCGTGCACTGGTCGCAGCCCACCGGACCATAGATCGTCAGGCCCGCATCGATCTCCTGTTCGGTAAATCCTTCCTGGATCAACGCTTCCGCCGGGACTTCCTTTGGTTGCTTGCAGTTGTTACACAGCCGCCGGGCGAGCCGTTGGGCGATGATCAGGCTGACACTGGAGGCGATCGCATAGGGTTTCACGCCCATGTCGACGAGCCGTGTCAGGGTCTTGGGCGCGTCGTTTGTATGCACCGTAGACAACACCAGGTGACCGGTCTGCGCCGCCTTGATAGCAATCTCGGCGGTTTCCAGGTCACGGATCTCGCCGACCATGATGACATCGGGATCCTGCCGCAGGAACGCGCGCAACGATGAGGCGAACGTCAGCCCGACCTTGGGCCGCACATTGACCTGGTTGACGCCCGGCATATTGATTTCCGCGGGATCCTCCGCGGTCGAAATATTGCGATCTTCCGTGTTGAGAATGTTGAGGCCGGTATACAGCGATACCGTCTTACCGCTGCCCGTCGGTCCTGTCACCAGGATCATTCCATAGGGCTTGCTCAACGCGTAGAGGTAGGCACGCTTCTGCTCTTCCTCGTAACCCAGGACTTCGATGCCGAGTTGCGCACTGCTCGAATCCAGGATTCGAAGCACAAGCTTCTCGCCATGCAGGGTCGGGCAGGTGCTGACACGGAAATCGATTGAGCGCTGCTTGGACAGTCGCATCTTGATGCGCCCGTCCTGGGGCACGCGGCGTTCGGCTATGTCCAGGCGCGCCATCACCTTGATGCGCGCCGAGACCTTGGCGGCGAGTGCGACAGGCGGACGCGCGAGTTCCTTCAGCACGCCGTCCATCCGGGTGCGAACGCGGTAGCTGTGTTCGTAGGGCTCGAAGTGTATGTCGGAGGCGCCTTTCTTGATCGCGTCGAGCAGGACCTTGTTGACGAAGCGAACGACGGGCGCGTCTTCGACGTCCGCCCGCGTAATGTCATCGCCTTCATCTTCATCGCCCGAACTGACGTCCAGGTTGTCGAGATCGAATTCGTCGTCCTCGAAATTCGTAAACGCGGTGTCAGCCGCTTCGAGGGCCTTCTGCATTTCGACACGGAGCTTGTCGTCCTCGACGACGACGGCTTCAACCGCCATGCCGGTCTGGAACTTGATTTCGTCGACGGCCTGCAGATTCGTCGGATCCGAAAGACCGAGATATAGCTTGCGACCGCGCTTGTATAGTGGCAGCGCCTGGTGTTTCTCGACCAGCTGCAGGTCAACGAGGCGGACGATCTCCAGGTCGAGTTCGAGGGCGCCGAGGTCCATGATAGGAACGCCGAACTCGTGACTGGCTGCGAGGGCGACATCGCCCGGATCGGCCAGCTTCTCGTCGACGAGATAGGAAACCAGGGACGCCTTGGCTTTCTTGGCTGCAGCACTGGCCTTCTGCAGGGCAGCTTCATCGACAACGCCTTCCGCGACCAGGCGTCTGGGAAGGCCTCTGAGCTTGATGTCTGTGACCGTTGCTACCATGGTTCGCTACTGCCCCGATCCGGCATCTGCCACCTCTGGTTTACCTTCACGCTCTATCTCGTTGAAAACCCGAAAGACTTCCCGGGCTTTCGAAATAGAGACAGGTTCAGATACCGAGTCTAACTCACTGGCACCGAAGTGCAAAAAGTACAAAGGCGCCGTCCTGTCGGACGACGCCTTTGCGTTGTGCTTCTTCATGCTCTGCCGACTCGCAATTCCACTGTCGCGTGCGACATCAGATCACTTGTCAGGCAGAACAATCGATCACCCGTTACCGGCAGTTGGCCGGGCGATACTTGTCGAGCAGGGCGCCGCCGGTGCAATCCCAGATCACGCCACCAGCATTGTTCGCAGTACCGTTAAAGATGATCGTCTGGTTACCGGTCAGACCCAACGCAGAGGCGTTGAATGTAACCGTCACCGACGTACCGTTACTCGGACCAGCGGCCAGCGCCATGCCCGTCACGTAGCTAGTCAGGTAGTCGCCCGAAGCGCCGAGACCGGCAGCCGCGTTGTTGGTCGGGAACGAACCGTTGGAGTTCCAGGTGTCGGCAATCGCCGTCTTGGCGGCGGCAACCGCGTTCAGACCTTCAGTCACCTTCGAACGCACGGTGTAGTCCTGGTAAGCCGGGATAGCAATCGCGGCCAGAATACCGATGATCGCCACGACGATCATCAGCTCGATCAGTGTAAAACCCTGTTGCTGCTTTCTCATTTCAATCTCCTCTAGTCCCTTTCGGGAAGTTTGCCGGCCCCTAGTGAGACCAGTGGACGACCAAAAGCGGTCCGTGCCCTGTAGAGGAGCAAAGACCGTGCCAACTTTGGCGAGATCGCTCTAAGGTATTGAAAGTAAAGAGATAAGAAGAATCTACGGGATGATCGGCAATGTGGTGTGAGGCAGTTTCACCGGACGCTGACGTCAAAAAGTGACAATTTGCGTCACATTGCCTTCCCCGCCGCGGCGTACCACCATGCCGTCACTCGAGGCCCAGTTTTTTTATCCGGTAGCGCAGCGCCCTGAAGCTGATGCCCAGTAGCTTGGCGGCCGCCGTCTTGTTGTAACGCGTCTGTTCCAGCGCTTGCAGGATCGCGTCGCGTTCGACGTCCTCCAGTTGCGACTCGAGGGCCGCACCGCTGGCGTCGACCGACGGAATCCGGATCGTGGCAGTCTGATCGACCCGGATCTCGATATCGTCGGCGTCGATTCGACCCTGATCGCTGAGGGTGGCTGCACGCTCCAGGATGTTCTCCAGTTCCCGAACGTTGCCGGGAAAACTGTGCTTAGCAGTTTCCTTTGTGCATCCTTCGACATCTCGGGCGGTTCAATGCCCATTCGCGCGCCCAGCCGATTGAGCAGGTGAGTGGCGAGTTGAAGAATATCGTCCTGACGATCGCGCAATGGCGGGACTTTCAGGTCGATCACGTTGATCCGATAGAACAGGTCCTCCCGGAATTTTCCCTGGGCAACGAGCTCGCTCAGATCGCGGTGACTGGCGCTCAGAATGCGCACATCGATGGGCAATTCCTGGGTTTCCCCGACCGGTCGAACGGCGCGCTCCTGGATGACCCGCAACAATTTGACCTGCATGTGCAGTGGTAAATCGCCGATCTCGTCCAGGAAAAGGGTGCCCCCCTCCGCGCTCCGGATCAGACCATCCTTGTCTTCCACGGCCCCGGTAAAACTGCCGCGGCGGTGGCCGAACAACTCGCTTTCCATCAGCTCAGACGGAATCGCCCCGCAATTGACGGGCACGAAGGGCTGTTCGGAGCGCGGTCCGGAATCGTGGATCAATCGGGCCACGAGTTCCTTGCCGGTGCCGGACTCACCGAAGATATGCACTGGCGCCTGGCTGCGCGCGACGCGATGGATCAGCTCGCGAACCCTGCTCATCGCCGCAGAGTCGCCGATCAGGCGGCCGTCTTCTTCCTCGCTGGATTCGTCCTTGCCGGTGAGACGAAGAGCCGTGCTCACCATTTTGCGCAGATCGGTTACCTGCACGGGCTTCGAGACAAAGTCGAAGGCTCCGAGCTTCAATCCGCGGACGGCCGTTTCCACGTTGCCGTGGGCCGTGATAACGGCGACCGGCACTCCGGGCGTCTCGCTCTGCATCCACTCGACGAGTTCCAGTCCATCGCCATCGGGCAGTTTCATATCGGTCAGGCAGAGGTCGATTCCGCCCTTCGTCAGTCGATCACGCGCTGCGGTCAGATCGCCACAGGTTTCCGCGCCCACGTCCATGCGCTCCAGCGTCATCGACAGCAAGTCGCGGATATCGGGTTCGTCGTCGACGACCAGGACCAGGGGTTTCGCCATCAATCAGTGCTCCCAACGCAGAGGATCGGCAAAGATAATACGAAAGACGCTGCCACCCCCGGGTCGCGGCTCGAAGACCAGCGCCGCCCGGTTCGTTTCGCAGAGCTCACGGGATATGAACAGACCCAGCCCGGTGCCCGTGTTCTCGCCCTCGTCGCCGCGGAAAAATGGTTCGAATACCCGGTCCCGGAATTCGTCGCGGATACCGGGGCCCCGGTCGCGGATCTCCATGTAGGGCCTGCGGTTCGACCTGCGGCGACCCAGCGCGATTTCGATCTTCCCGCCGGCGTCTTCGGGGGCGTAGCGCAGCGCGTTTTCACAGAGATTCCAGAGGACCTGGTGAAGATGCCCGGGGTCCATTCGTACGTCGAGGTCCGACTCCGCATTCTCGACCTCGATCCTGTCGGCGGGCAACTGGCAAGTGCTGAGGAACTCGGCGACGAAATGATCGACCCACTCGACCAGGTCCAGTCTTTCGGGACGCGTCTGCTCGCGACGCGAGAGCTGCAGCACGCTGTCGATGATCGAGCTGACCCTTTTCGCATTGGTATCGATCATCCTGGTCAGCTTCTTCTCCTGCTCGCCCAGGGCCGGGCTCTCGGCCAGCAACTGGCCCGCATGGCTCATTGCGCCGACCGGGTTCCTTATCTCGTGCGCGATGCTGGCGGAGAGGCGACCCAGCGACGCAAGTTTGGACTGCTGCACCTTCTCGGCCAGCGCCGATGCATCCTCCAGGAAGATCAGCAATGCGCCCTGCTGGGTATGCCCGATGGGCGCGAAATAGGGGTTGATCAACGTGGTGCCGTCCGCAGCGACGATCGAACTCGGTGTCTGATTGTCATAGCCCTGCCCGGAGCGCCACGCAGCCACGCATTCCATCAGCCGCGGCGAGATCTCCCGGAGCCCGACGCCGCGCCTGGTGCGCGCGGTACCGAGATAGTTGGCGGCTGCCTCGTTCATCAGGCGGATCCTGTCTTCCCCATCGACCACCACGATACTCTCCCGCAGATTGCGGATGATGTATTCGTTGAGTTGCGCCAGGTTGGCGAGATCGATACCACGCTGGCGCGCCAGTGCCTCGCTCTCCTGGATGCGGCGGGCCAGAGGATGAGCGGCGAAGGAAAGGAACAGCAGGATACCGCCCAGTACTCCGGCCTGGCTCAGGTCGGTTATCGTCGCCGACCCCTGCAACACATTCAGGTACTGCTCGAAAATGACGGCGATCGCGGCCATGGCCCCAAACAGCAGGGCGCGCCGGCGACGCCAGATCAGCGCGACGGCGGCGACACTGACGATCAACAGGTTGCCCAAACCGCTATCGAGTCCGCCGCTGGCATGGGTCATCGTCACCAGCGCGACTATGTCTGCCAATGCCTGGGCCACGCTTTGCGACATCAGTGAAGGCCAGCGCTGGGTCACCGCGAAGTCGTTCAGCATGCCGAACACGCAATACGACAGGGCGGTGGCGAAAAAGAGCTGCGGATTGGCATCGCCGATCAGGTGCGGCGCATCCGTCACCAGGAACATGGCGATCAGGAAGATCGCAGCCAGCGTGCGGAAGATATTGACCAGCCGGAGTACACGCCAGGCGAACTCCGGAGCCAGCGCATCATTGTCGCTGTTGCTGTCGACCCGATCGATCTCGGATGCCGCCGTGGACATTGGGTATGTCTTGCCTTCCTGGCTGATCAACGTGGGCATTCTATCAGGATGTCCGCGAATCAACGCAGGGTGTTGCGACCGGTTTCGAACGGGTGCCGACCTCTTTGCCTAATCCCCGGCTTTCCTCCAAAATACCCGACTCGATTTTCTTCGAACCCGGTGAGGCGGGATCATCGATCTCCAGTCTTCGGGCCGCTCAAGACGCGGCCAGGGGCCTGGTATTTCAGTCTCAGCGGGTGCTTTCGAATCAGGGGGGCCGGATGAATCTGCACGAGTACCAGTCGAAACAACTGTTCGCGGAATACGGGATTCCTACGCCCAAGGGCATACCCGCACACACCGCTGACGATGCCGAGAAGGCTGCTCGCGAGCTCGGCGGCTCGCTGTGGGTGGTCAAGGCGCAGGTCCACGCGGGCGGGAGAGGCAAGGCCGGGGGCGTCAAGCTCGCCAAGAGTCCCGCCGAGGTCAAATCCATTGCCCAGGAAATGCTCGGCATGCAGATCGTCACTCATCAGACGACGCCGGAAGGACTGCCCGTCCACACCGTCCTGATCGAGGAAGGCTCCGAGATCGACCGTGAGCTCTACCTCAGCATGCTGGTCGATCGTTCGTGTGAGCAGATCATCTTCATGGCATCGGCGGCGGGCGGCATGGACATTGAAGAAGTCGCAGCCACCGAGCCGGAGAAGATCTTTACCGTGGCGGTGCATCCTGCGGCTGGACTGCAGGGTTACCAGGCCAGGGAACTGGGTTTCGGGCTGGGACTAAACAAGGACCAGATCAAGTCCTTTACGGCAATCGTCAACGGATTGCATCGGTTATTCGAAGAACGCGATGCAAGTCTCGTAGAGATCAATCCATTGATCGTCACCAAGGGTGGCGACGTCGTTGCGCTCGACGGCAAGATCAATATCGAGGAGAACGCCTTGTTCCGGCAGGCACGCCTGCTCCGCTGGCGGGATCCCAGCCAGGAAGACGAGAAGGAGAACGAGGCCAGCGCGCACGGACTTAACTACGTGTCCCTCGACGGCGATATCGCGTGCATGGTCAACGGTGCCGGACTCGCCATGGCGACGATGGATCTCATCAAGTTACATGGCGGCGAACCTGCTAATTTCCTGGACGTCGGTGGCGGGGCCACTGCACAGCGCGTGGCGGACGCATTCAAACTGATCCTGTCTAACGAGAACGTCAAGGCGATCCTGGTCAACATCTTCGGCGGCATCGTGCGGTGTGACCTGATAGCGGAGGGTGTGATTTCGGCGATCAAGGAAGTCGGTGTCGAAGTGCCTGTCATCGTCCGCCTTGAGGGAACCAACGTGGAGAAGGGGTTGGCCCTGCTCGCGGAAAGCGGTCTCGACGTCATTACGGCAGAAGACCTGACCGACGCCGCCAAGAAGGCTGTCGCCGCCTGATCGGCGTCGCCGTTGCCTGAAACAGAGATTTATCCGGAGCGAATTGCATGAGCATCCTGATCAACGCCGACACGAAAGTCATCTGCCAGGGATTCACTGGCAGCCAGGGTACCTTTCACTCGGAACAGAGCATCGAATACGGCACGAAGATCGCCGGGGGAGTGACCCCGGGCAGAGGCGGCGAGACCCATCTCAACCTGCCGGTGTTCGATACTGTTCGTGAGGCCGTGCAGGAGACCGGCGCCGACGCGACGATGATCTACGTGCCGGCACCATTCGCGGCAGACGCCATCCTGGAAGCCGCCGACGGGGGCATCAGTCTGATCGTTTGCATTACGGAAGGTATCCCGGTGCTCGACATGGTGCGTGTCAAGGCGGTACTGAAGGAGCGCGATTGCAGGCTCGTGGGACCAAACTGCCCCGGCGTGATCTCACCGGGCGCATGCAAGATTGGCATCATGCCCGGATTTATTCACAAGCCGGGCAAGATAGGCGTCGTGTCTCGATCGGGCACGCTAACCTATGAAGCGGTCTACCAGACGTCCAAGAACGGGCTGGGACAATCTACCTGCGTTGGTATCGGCGGTGATCCGGTACGTGGCATGAACTTCATAGATTGTCTCGAATTGTTCGAGCAGGACGAGCAGACGGAAGGCGTCGTGATGGTAGGTGAGATCGGCGGTAGCGACGAGGAGGCAGCGGCGCAGTACATCGCGGATTCAATGAGCAAGCCGGTCGTTGCCTACATCGCTGGGGTGACCGCACCGCCGGGCAAGCGCATGGGCCACGCCGGCGCCATCATTTCGGGCGGCAAGGGAACGGCGGAAGAGAAGTTTGCGGCACTCGACGCAGCAGGCGTCACGACAGTACGCTCGCCCGCCCAGATGGGTGACGCCATCCTGGAGCGGCTCTCCTGAGATCGAGCGCGTAGCGCCAATCCCATGTCGCCAATCCCATGTCGCTAAGGGTCGCAATAGCCCAGATCAACCCCGTTGTCGGCGATGTCGAGGGCAACGTGCGCACGATCATCGAGAGATCCTGCGAAGCACGCGATCGCCTGCAAGCCGACGTCGTGGTTTTTCCCGAGATGTGTCTCTGTGGATACCCGCCCGAGGATCTTCTGTTCCACGGCAATATGAGGAAGAGCGTGGAAGCCGCGCTGCAGACTCTGCGCGACGAGATCGACGGTATCACGGTACTGGTCGGTTACCCGGAATATTCCGCTGGCAGTATCTACAACACAGCGGTGCTCCTGCGGGACGGCGAGACGCTGGCGACCTATCACAAGCAGCTGTTACCCAACTACGGCGTCTTCGATGAGAAGCGATACTTCGAGCCTGGTGAATCGGCTTGTGTCGTCGACGTGGGTGATATCCGCTGCGGCATCACGATCTGCGAAGACATCTGGGAAACCGGACCGGCAGCTGAGTGCAAGCAGCTCGATGCCCAGCTGATCCTGGTGATCAATGGGTCACCCTTCGAGATCGATTCTCCGAGCCGCCGCCACGAAATTCTCAGCGACCGGGTGGCCGAGACCGGTTTGCCCCTGCTCTACTGCAACATGGTCGGTGGCCAGGACGAACTGGTATTCGACGGAGCCTCATTCGTCATGGATGCGACCGGTGAAGTAGTAGCGCGACTGCCATCTTTCGAAGAATCGCTGCAGCTTGTCGAATTCGGCTGCCAGGAAGGAAAAGTCGTGGTGTCACCCGCAGCCTGCGAACCGGCAATGGATGTCGTCGAGAGTGTTTACAAGGCGTTGGTGCTGGGCGTGCATGACTACGTCAACAAACATAATTTTCCGGGTGTTGTTCTCGGCTTGTCCGGAGGCGTCGATTCAGCATTGACGCTGGCCATCGCGGTTGATGCGTTAGGTCCGGAGCGCGTCAGGGCCGTGATGATGCCATCCCGATATACCGCCTCAATCAGTAATGACGATGCAGAGGAAATGGCGGACGGCCTTGGCGTCCGGCATGACCTCGTCTCGATCGAGCCGATGTTCCGGTCGTTCCGGGAAGGTCTCGGCGAGATTTTTGCCGGGCTGCCCGAGGGCGTCACCGAGGAGAACATCCAGTCCAGGGTCCGGGGGATCATCCTGATGGCTCTGTCCAACAAGCTTGGACTGATGCTGCTGACCACAGGCAACAAGAGTGAAATGGCAGTCGGTTACGCCACTCTCTATGGCGACATGGCCGGTGGTTTCGCGCCTATCAAGGACTGCAGCAAGACGCTCGTCTATCGATTGTGCAGTTATCGCAACGAGATCTCGCCTGTCATCCCGGAGCGCATCCTGACGCGGGAACCCTCGGCTGAGCTGCGGGCCGATCAGAAAGACAGCGACACGCTGCCACCCTACGACATACTCGACCCCATCCTCGAGGCATTTATCGAGGACGACAAGTCAGTGGACGAGATCGTCGAGCTGGGATTCGAACGGCCTGTTGTCGGCCGGATACTAGGCCTGGTGAAGCGTGCCGAGTACAAGCGGAGGCAGGCGCCCCCAGGGGTTCGTATCAGTCGACGGGCATTCGGGCGGGACTGGCGGTATCCCATCACGTCAGGATTCGACGCCGGCTGACCAGCGCTCCGCGTTCCTAGTTCTCGCTGCCGTCCCGCGCGTTGCGCCTGAGGATCCAGCGTTCCAGGAACGTGCCGTGCACATCCGTGCCGCGTTCGCCGTACTCGAAGGCCTGGTCCGGGTAGTTTTCCGCGAGTACCCGCATCGAGTCGTCTGCAAGCTCGTTCAGTCCCAGCCTGCGATAGGCAGCCACCATCACCTGCAGGGCCGGTGCGACCGAGGAGGTCTGGTCGAAGTTCTCGAGCACGAACTTCGCCCGGTTGAGGGCAGCGACATAGGCGCCGCGGTTCATGTAATAAGCGGCGACGAACATCTCGTATTGCGCGAGCCGGCTTCTGAGGTAAACAATCCGCTGTCTCGAATCGGCGGCGTACGGACTGTCCGGAAACTGGTTCGCGACAATGGAGAAACTCCGATAAGACTCCTCCAGGTTCACTGGCGGTCGCTTCGCCAGTTCAACCCGTAGCAGCTTTTCCATCGGTCCACGGCTTCTCTCGAAGTTCACCAGTCCCTTGACGTAATGCGCATAATCCACGCGCGGGTGTGTCGGATTCTCCAGCAGGAACTGGTCCGCCGCCTCAATGGCAGAATCGGGGTCTCCGGCTCGGTAATGGGCGTACATCAGGTCGAGTTGCCCCTGTTTCGCATAGTCACTGAACGGATACACCGCCAGGAGGTACTCGAAACCCGCGATCGCCTTCTCGAAATTGCCGTTGCCCAGTGCGCGTTCGGACTTCTTGTATATGGTGAGCGCGTCGCCGGTATCCGGGTTGGCCGCGTTGCCACCCTTGCTGTTGCTGCAGGCTGATCCACCGATCGCCAGCAGGCAGATCAATACACCGGCGAGGTGTCGATTCATGGTGGTCGTGACAGGCAACGTGACTCCGTCGGCGTGGATCCGGCTTCCCAAAGGCGCGGCATTATAACGTAAACTTCTGCTCGTTCTTTCAGACCTCCCGGCACCCCACGCGGTTCCTGATCATGCCCGAAACCCAGGAATACAAGGCCGTCGTTCCATCAGAGCTCGCCGGCCGAAGACTCGATCAGGCGATGGCCCGGCTATTCCCGGATTTCTCGCGTAGTCGCCTCAAGCAGTGGATATTGAAAGGCTGCGTCGAGATTGACGGCGTGGTACCGCGGCCTCGCGACAAGGTAATCGGTGGCGAGACCATCTGTCTGCGGGCCGAATCCGAAGAGAAACAGGAAGCCAGACCCGATGCCATCGACCTCGATGTCCTGTTCGAGGATGACAGCATCATCGTTCTGAACAAACCTGCGGGCCTCGTTGTGCACCCGGGAGCCGGCAATCAGCGCGGGACCCTGATGAATGCGCTGCTACATCATCGTGCCAGCCTTGCGGAACTGCCCCGCGCAGGGATCGTGCACCGCCTCGACAAGGATACGTCCGGTGTCATGGTGGTGGCGGCAAACCTCCAGGCGCATACCGATCTTGTGCGTCAGATCGAGCAGAGAGACGTGCATAGGGAGTACCAGGCGGTCTGTCAGGGTGTCCTCACCGCCGGAGGCCATGTCGATCAGCCGATCGGCCGACACCGGGTGGACAGGCTGCGGATGACGGTTCGCGACGACGGCAAGCCGGCCAGGACCCATTATCGTGTTATCCAGCGCTACCGGGCGCACACGCAGATGATGGCGCGTCTCGAGACCGGCAGAACGCACCAGATCCGGGTTCATATGGCGCATATACGACACCCGCTGATCGGGGATCCCGTCTACGGCGGCCGGCTGCGGATGCCGGCGGGGGCATCGGAGGAGCTGCGGGACGCGGTGCGTAACTTCAGGCGGCAGGCACTTCACGCCAGCCGCCTGGAGCTGGTTCATCCCGCGACGGGCGATCTGGTCACTTTTCAAGCCGAGCTGCCGCTGGACCTGCAGGAATTGCTGGCGGTGCTGGCAGCCGACCTCAAAGCCGGGGACAGACGTTGAGCGATGTGCCGTTGATCCGACCGGACTGGCCGGCGCCGGCGCGCGTCATGGCCGTGACCTCGACCCGTCTCGGCGGCGTCAGCAGCGGACGATTCGAAAGCCTCAATCTCGGCACAGGGGTACCGGACGCGCCGCACGATGTTGACGAGAACAGGCGTCGACTGTCTGCGGCGGCCGGGTTGCCCGCGGAACCATGCTGGCTGCAACAGGTGCACGGACAGACCGTGGTCGACGCTGGTGATCAGACGGGCTCGCCGCCTGACGCAGACGCCGCGATTGCGCGGCGCGCAGGTGCCGTGTGTGCTGTCCTTACCGCGGACTGCCTCCCCGTCGTTTTCTGCGACCGCTTCGGATCGCGCGTCGGCATTGCCCATGCCGGGTGGCGCGGGCTGGCTGCCGGGGTGCTGGAGAACACCGTGTCCGCCATGACGGACGATCCCTATGGTCTGATGGCATGGCTGGGGCCCTGCATTGGTCAGGCGGCGTTCGAGGTCGGTCCCGAAGTTCGCGATCAGTTGTGCCCCGATTCGCCTGTGGGCGATCCAGCCGTTCGACCTGGTGCGGGCGATCGCTGGCACCTTGATCTCCGCGCCCTGGCGCGCCGACGCCTGGAAGCCGCTGGCGTCGGCTGGGTGGGTGGCGTCGAAGACTGCACGCACTCGGATCCCGAGCGATTTTTCTCCCACCGAAGAGACGGCACCTGCGGTCGAATGGCCAGTCTGATCTGGTTGGCTGCCTGACAGGCGTTAACATTCTGTGTCGCCAAAACGGTATTGAAATCAGTCCGTTCGTCCCCCATCTCTAGGAAAGTTTTGATCTTTCCGGAGGCGTGGCCATGCGAATGGACAAGCTGACAACCAAATTCCAGATGGCGCTGGCCGACGCGCAGTCGCTGGCGCTCGGTCGCGATCAGCAGTACATCGAGCCGGTGCACCTGATGGTGGCCTTGCTGGACCAGGAAGGCGGCACCATCCGCCACCTGCTGACCCATGCCGGCGTCAAGGTGGACAAGCTTCGCTCCCAGCTCGGCGATCAACTCGATCGCCTGCCCAGTGTTGAAGGCACGGCCGGCGAGGTACACCTTGCGCCGGATCTCGCGAAGCTCCTGAATGTCACCGACAAGCTCGCCCAGGATCGTGACGATCGATTTGTCTCGAGTGAATTGTTCGTCCTGGCTGCGATCGATGACAAGGGCAAGCTCGGCCAGTCGCTACGCGACGCCGAGGCGGTCAAGGGTGCCATCGAGAAGGCGATCGACGAACTCCGCGGTGGGGAAAAAGTGACGGATGCCTCGGCCGAGGACACCCGCCAGGCGCTGGACAAGTTCACCGTCGACCTGACGGAGCAGGCCGAGCAGGGCCGGTTGGACCCGGTTATCGGCCGGGACGACGAAATCAGAAGAACCATCCAGGTACTGCAGCGGCGGACAAAGAACAATCCCGTACTCATCGGCGAGCCGGGTGTTGGCAAGACGGCGATCGTCGAGGGCCTGGCCCAGCGGATCGTTAATGGCGAGGTCCCCGAGGGACTCAAGAGCAAGCGTATCCTGTCGCTGGACATGGGATCGCTGATCGCGGGCGCCAAATTCCGGGGCGAGTTCGAGGAAAGGCTGAAAGCGGTGCTGAGCGATCTCGCGAAGCAGGAGGGTCAGATCATCCTGTTTATCGACGAGCTCCACACCGTGGTCGGTGCGGGCAAGGCAGAGGGGGCCATGGACGCGGGCAACATGCTGAAGCCGGCCCTGGCACGCGGCGAGCTCCACTGCGTGGGGGCGACAACGCTTGACGAGTATCGCAAGTACGTCGAAAAGGACGCCGCCCTGGAACGCCGTTTCCAGAAGGTGCTCGTCGAAGAGCCGACCGTCGAAGACACGATCGCCATTTTGCGCGGTTTGAAGGAGCGCTACGAGGTGCACCACGGTGTCGAGATGACCGATCCCGCCATCGTTGCCGCCGCAAGCCTCTCGCACCGTTACATCTCGGACCGCCAGCTGCCGGACAAGGCCATCGATCTCATCGACGAGGCGGGTTCGCGGATCCGCATGGAAATCGATTCGAAACCCGAACAAATGGATCGGCTTGACCGGCGCATCATCCAGTTGAAGATCGAGCGCGAAGCGCTGAAGAAAGAGAAGGACGAGGCATCGAAGAAGAGACTGGAGACGCTTGAAGCCGAACTCGAGGAGCAGGAGCGGGAATATGCTGATCTCGAGGAAATCTGGCAATCCGAGAAGGCCGCGATGGCCGGGACCACCCAGATCAAGGAGGAAATCGAGCGAGCAAGGATCGAGCTCGAAACCGCGCATCGCGCCAACGACCTGGCGCGCATGTCTGAATTGCAGTACGGAAAAATACCGGAGCTGGAGAAGCGATTGTCGCAGGCTGCCGGCATGGAGGAGCGTGAGACCCAGTTGGTGCGTAACAAGGTCACAGAGGAAGAGGTGGCCGAGGTGGTTTCCAAGTGGACCGGCATCCCGGTCGCGAAAATGCTGGAGGGAGAGAAGGAAAAACTGCTGCGGATGGAAAGCGTGCTGGAGACTCGTGTCGTAGGCCAGAAGGAAGCCGTCACGACGGTTTCCAATGCCATTCGTCGATCGCGGGCGGGCTTGTCCGATCCGCAGCAGCCGATCGGTTCATTCTTGTTCCTTGGCCCGACCGGCGTCGGTAAGACTGAGCTGACAAAAGCGCTGGCGGCTTTCCTGTTCGACACCGACGAAGCCATCGTCCGTATCGATATGTCGGAGTTTATGGAGAAGCACTCGGTCGCCCGATTGATCGGCGCGCCGCCAGGCTATGTCGGGTACGAGGAGGGTGGCTATCTGACGGAAGCAGTCCGCCGCAAGCCGTACTCCGTGATCCTGCTGGACGAGATAGAGAAGGCGCATCCGGACGTCTTCAATGTCCTGCTCCAGGTCCTGGATGACGGACGGCTGACAGATGGACAGGGGCGAACGGTCGATTTTCTCAATACGGTCATCGTCATGACCTCAAACCTGGGTTCGCAGCGTATCCAGGAGTTGTCCGGCGAGAGCAACTACGAGCAAATGAAGGCGGCGAGCCTGGAGATCCTGGGACAGCACTTCCGACCGGAATTCGTCAACCGGGTCGACGACGTGGTGGTGTTCCACCCGCTCGGCAAGGAGCAGATCCGCAAGATCGTCGACATTCAGCTGCGCTATCTCCAGCAGCGCCTCGCGGATCGCGACATGGCGATACAGCTGACAGAAAAGGCCTCGGATCGGCTTGCGGAAGCGGGCTTCGATCCGGTCTATGGAGCAAGGCCGCTGAAGCGCGCCATCCAGCAGCAGGTCGAAAATCCTCTCGCAGAAGCGATCCTGCGAGGCCAGTTCTCGCCCGGAGAGACTATTGTTGTCGATGCCGGCGATAGCGGATTGTCCTTCCGGGAGGAGGCGGCAGCCGCGTCGTAGAGCGATGCCCGAACGGGGCACGGGGCCGTTCCGCCGCGCACACCTGGCAACTGTTGCACGCGGGTCGTTGGATTCGTCCGGCGACCTGCGTACTATAAGCCGCGAATCCGCACCACCCGGGGTCGAATTCCGCTCGGTCGAATGACGGCACAACAGGATCTCAATCTTCCCGAACTTCAGGCGGCGTCACCCGACGTCAGGGTCGCGGTTCTCATTCCCTGTTTCAACGAAGCAGCGGCTATCGGTGACGTGGTCAGCGGCTTTCGTAGCGCGTTGCCCGACGCGGAGATATTTGTCTACGACAACAACTCGACGGATCGCACACGGGAAATCGCGTCCCAGGCCGGGGCGATCGTGCGGGAAGAAACCCAGCAGGGGAAGGGCTACGTCGTGCGACGCATGTTCGCTGACGTGGAAGCGGACATCTACGTCCTGGTGGACGGGGACGGCACCTACGATGCCTCCCCGGCGCCCGCGCTGGTACAGAAACTGCTCAGCGGGGGGCTCGACCTGATCAACGTATCCCGCGGCGGTGATTCGGCGATCGCGCATCGTCGCGGCCACCGTTTCGGCAACCGGTTGCTGAGCGGAATCGTGGCGTCGATCTTCGGCGACAGATTCTCCGACATGCTGTCCGGATACAAGATTTTTTCACGACGATTCGTCAAGTCCTTCCCGGCGCTTTCGTCCGGTTTCGAGATCGAGACCGAGCTGACGATCCACGCTCTCGAGCTCAGCATGCCGATGGCCGAGGAGTCGGCTGTCTATTCCGAGCGCGTCGAAGGCAGCGAAAGCAAGCTGAATACGATCCGTGACGGCATCCGTATTCTCCGCACGATCGCGGTGCTGGTGAAGGAGGAACGCCCGCTCAAGTTCTTCGCGCTGGTTGCTGCTGTTTTCGCTGCCGCCGCAGGTATCCTGATCTGGCCGGTGATGATGACATTCCTCGAGACGGGGCTCGTACCGAGACTGCCGACTGCCGTGCTATCCATGGGCCTGATGATCCTGGCGGCCCTGAGTTTTACGGCGGGCCTGATCCTCGACACGGTCACCCGAGGCCGGCGGGAAGTGAAGCGGATGCGCTACCTGAGCATCGAGGCGCCGCATGGCCGATACGAGTTCAGGTGACCCGTTGTCGCCCAGCCACAGTCTGACGATCAGTACCCGATTCTTGCGATTTTTTCTGACCGGCGGTGTCGGTTTCCTGATCGAAGCCGTGATATTGACCTGGCTGGTCACCGGCCCCGGATTGAACATCTACCTGGGCCGGGCAGTGTCCTTCTCGGTCGCCGTGACCGTGACCTGGCTGCTGAATCGTCGCTTCGCATTCGCCGATCTCGCCTCACGAGAGCGAAAAGGCGAATACTCGCGTTACTTCCTGGTCCAGATCGCCGGCGCCGTGATCAATCTCGGCGTGTTCGTTGCGCTGGTCTCGGGGTGGACGGAACTGAAGTCGGTACCGGTTATCCCCCTGGCCGCAGGGGCCGCCGTGGCGTTGTTCTTTAATTTCGGGGCGTCACGGTGGCTGGTGTTTCGTGGCGACCAGGACTGAGGGACTGGCATTGAGCGACGCAGCCGGAGACCAGTACACGGGCATCGATAACCTCGAGGTCATGCGTGAAGCCGTTCGTTACAACCGGTTCCTGCATGACCTCGTCAGAGAGGGCGTCGGCACGGACGATCGCGTGGCGGACTTCGGTGCCGGATCTGGCACCTTCTCATTACCGATGAAGGATCGTTGTCGCGAGCTCCTGTGTATCGAACCGGATACGCAGCTGCGCGACTACCTGGCAAAACAGGGTTTGTCTTCGGTCGACAGCAGCGCACGCCTGCCGGACGGTGGCCTCGACTATGTATACAGCCTCAATGTCCTCGAACATATCGAAGACGATCAGGCGGCATTGAAAGAGATCGCGCGCATCGTCCGACCAGGTGGCAGGCTCCTGCTGTACGTGCCCGCTTTCGACCTGCTGTTTTCTGCGATGGACCGGAAAGTGGGGCATTTTCGCCGCTATCGGCGTCGTCCGCTGGCCGACCTGGTGCGTCAGGCGGGATTCCAGGTGGAGCGGGCGCGATACGTAGACTCGTTGGGGTTCCTTGCAGCTCTGCTATACAGATTCGTCGGTAGTGACAGCGGTGACATCAATCGGCAGGCGCTTGCGACATACGACAAGTGGGTGTTTCCGCTAAGTCGATTACTTGACCGTGCGACGTGGCCCCTGTTTGGCAAGAACGTACTAATCAGCGCGAAAAGGGTTGTGTCGACGTGACAGAGAATTTCAAGAACACACTGATCTGGTTGACGGCCGGCACTATCGCTGTGTTGGCCGCGATGTACGCCGTCAGCGCCTCCTTCCACGTCGATGAATACGTGCCGGTCAGCAACGACTCCTTCTATCATGCGCGGCGGATACTGGATACCGTCGAGGATCCGGACCAGTTTTTCGAATTCGACGAGCGCATTCACGTGCCGGAGGGAAGCTGGATCGCCTGGCCGTGGTTATATGACTACGCGGTCGCCGGTCTGGTGCGCGGCATCGCCAAGCTCAGTGGCGCCGAGAATCCCGTGCCCATCCTGATGTATGTGCCGGTTTTCTGGGCCTATGTGACGATCGGCCTGGTCCTGTTGCTGACCCTGGAACTGAAACTCAGCCTGGCTTACCGCGCTCTGGCCTGCACAGCCGTCGCGCTGTCACCGATGACCCAGATGCTCCACGGTACGGGCCTGGTGGATCACCATTACATGGAGTACACATTCGTCTTGCTGACGGTGCTCGGCGGGATGCGATGGTTCTCCGACCCCGGCAACATCGCGCGAGCCACCTTCTTGGGTTTCGTGCTGGGTATCGCGACCGGATTCCACAACGCGATGTTTATCCTGCAGCTGCCGGTGATCGCCGGTGTCTATGTGCTGTGGATGGGCGGGCATGTCTGGTCGCCGAGAGCAATCGGTTTCTTTGTCGCCAGCCTCCTGATCGGAACCCTGCTTGTGCTGTTGCCTTCCGAACCATTCTGGGAAGGGTTCTTCGCCTACTACTACCTGTCTTCTTTCCATCTCTATATTGCGATCTGCACCAGCGTTGCCGTCGGATACCTGGCGAATCGCGTGTGGTCCATGAGGTCGCTGGTCATCATCTCCGGCGTGGGCCTGCTCCTGTTACTGCCTATGTTGCAGCAGATCTGGTCCATGGAGTCTTTCCTCGCCAAGGACATCACACGCTTCGACATCATCATGGAGACCAAGAGCCCGCTGGAATTGTCGCTGGGCGGGCCGAGACTCTGGCTGGTCGACTTCTTCTCCCTGCTCGTGTTGCTGACGCCGTTCGTATGGCTGGCGGCGGCGTGGACCGTGTTTCGCGGTCGGGCCCCCGACCTGGTGTTCTTCTCGATCATGGTGCTCTTCGGGCTGAGCCTCTTCTTCCTGCAGGTGCGGCTTCACTACTTCGGTTCATTCGCGGTCTTCATCGGTCCCTTGTTGCTGGCGACCTGGCTGCAGCAGGCCAAACCGCGGCGCCAGACCATGATCACGATCGCCGTCGTGCTCGTATACGTAGCAGCCATGGCGGGTCCGGCGACGAATCGACTGTTCCGTCAACTACCACTGGGGATGGATGCCCAGTACGGCCTCGTGCAGACGGCGATACCCGCGTTGAAGGATGCGTGTCGTGAAGAACCTGGTCTGGTGCTGGCCTATAACGACCTGGGGCACTACATCCGTTACCACACGGAATGTTCCGTGATCGCCAACAATTTCCTCCTTACGGCCCAGCACGAGAGGAAGATTGAAGAGCTCGACGAACTGTTCTCTATGGGTCTGGATTCGCTACTCGTCGACCGACCGGATATTCGTTACATCTTCGTCAGCTTCCCGTTCCTGATGCTGAATCTGCCAGACGGCAGACAGGTACCGGCTCGACGAGAGGATCTGCGGGCGATGAACGGGCGCTGGCCACTGATGGTCGACCTGCTACTGGGCGAAGACGAACCCGATGATCGTCTCCAGGTGCTCAGTGAAGTACGAATGAAGGACGGGGAACGGGATTTCGCCATCGTCAGGTTATTCCGGGTCCTGCCCGGTCACGAAATGCCGACAGCCGCGCTTACCGGCGACAGTTCAGCGATCGGCAACGGTCGACCCTAGGCCGCTGCTGAGCGGCTCCAGGACTGTCCCGTCGTCCGTGCGCCTGACGCGGATCAGCCGATCGCCCAGGTCGCTGCCCAGATGGCGTTGCAACTTGCGATCGGCCTCCGGATCCTCCAGCGGAAACCACAGGTAGTCATGCGCCTGCCAGGTGTTCATCAGGATTGGCGTGTCGCCGTCGAGAAAACCCGCCCGCATCTCGGTCTCGACCTTCGCCGGTGACAGCTGGTAGCGAAGGATCTTGTCCAGCAAGGCATTGGGATCCTCCACGGGCAGGAAGACCCAGATTCTTGCCGGCCCCACAATATTGTGAACACGCTCCGCCAGCGGCGCGGTCACGTGCCGGAAAGCCAGGATGCCGTTGGGTCGGTAAACATGACCAAGGTAGGGCGGCTCGGCGATGTAAAAGGCCACCAAAGAGACAACAAACAGGATAGTTGCGTGTTTGCCGACCGGTCGCCCCAGGTGATCCGTGCTCGCCCGGCCGATATGTCTGAACGCCGGCATCAGCGGCGCGAATCCGATCAGGACCAACGGCAGGATCACCGTATGCGCATAACGCAGGTATGACGGCAGCCTCAACCCGTCGTCGCCGAAAGCAAAGCGATAGCTCAGGTACAGGGTGCCGAGATACACCACCGCCGTAATGAAAACACCAAGCCCGATCAGGAACCACGGGAGGCGGTCACCTTGTTCGGTGAACCACTGCAGCACCACTATCTGCCAGACGATCCAGATAATAAGAAAAGTCAGGGTGGTCAGGCGGAACTCATCCGTAAACAGACCCATGATCGGGTAACTGAACTCCTCGTAGGTCCGCAAGAGCTGGTTCTTGCTGAGTTGCTGCTCGACGACAACTTCCGTGAATCGTCGTGACAACTCATCCTCCTGGTCCCTGCTGAGTACACTGTCGCCCTGGTACAGCCCGGCGATAACGGACGGTGTGGAATAGCGCTCGGCCGGGACATCGAGTGCGTCACGGTTGGCGGTCCAGCTCACGGTGACTGCGAGCGGCAGCAGCAGCCAGGTTGCTGCTACCAGGGAGCGTACTCCGAGTTTCGTCTGCCGGCGCCCGATGACACGCAGACGACCCGGCATTGCAACCAGCAGAACACCGATAATGCTTGCTGCCGCGAGCGCCAGGAGCAGACCCGAACCTTTGATGAGCGCCAGGGTTGCGATCGGCAGGGCATAGCATGACAAAGCCAGTGCAGGTCGCTCCGCGCGATCCGCTGCGAAATTGAGGACGATGCCTGCGAACCAGACCGCCAGGAGATGGTCGACGTACAGGCTGGCTATGCCATGACCAAAATTTGCGATCCCCAGCAGGACAAGGGCAGCGATGGCGAATATCCATGGCCACCGCCGCAGCGTGATGCTCTGCCAAAGAACCGCCAGCGGCGCAAACAGGAGCACCGACTGGGCAAGGTAGGCGACGCCGTCACGATCATCCGTGAAGCGGACGAAGAAGTACTGCCAAAGCGTCGCGCCCGGCGGATAGCGTGGATGAATCGCACTCGTATCCGCATCCCAGAAGCCGTCGAGATAGACCATCTCGCGCAGGAACAGCCCCCAGTGCGAGTACTCGTCGTAGAACAGCAGGAAGCCACCCCTGTGGCAGATCCAGGTAAGCACTGCCAGCACCAGGAGAACGATGATCGGCAGGTCGTCGTGCAGCGATTCCTTGCGCCGCCACAGACGGAATACGTAATCGGCCAGCGAAATCGTGCCGACCGCCATCAGTAGCAGCGTCGCTTCGGGCAACAGTCCCACGAGGGCTGCCGCATACATCACGAGGACGATCATGGCGACCGCGTGGATTGTTGCCGAGCCCGCGCTGCCGCCCACCACGCGCCGCCAGCCCACGATCAGGCCACCGACAGGGATAAGAATGAGCAGGGGCATCAGGTCTGTCGATGCCCGAATAGCAATGTGATGTTGATACGCCGATTCTCGAAACCCGGTTTGAACGACAGGTCGTCGGTCTTGTGGACGAAATCAGAGTCGAACATCACCATGCGATTGCAGCGATGCGGCACGACGATGGTTTCCCCCTCGGTCATGAACGATTCGAGCACCTCCGGGCGGTTGTTGTACTGCTGGAAATCCCATTCCTGCAGCGCGCGCCGGGTTCCGACGACCAGCCCGCCGCGTTCCGGATCGAGGTTGGCGTCGTCCGGCGTAATCCAGAAATTGAGATTGATCGCCGCTGGGTCCGCATGGGCCGTGATGCCGCTCATCTTCTGGTCGTAGATATAGCCCCACATCTGGTTGAGAGGGTGGGGACCGACGATGCCGGGCCATCGCGAACGGATTTCCGCCGACAGCTGCTCAAGCAAGCCGCAACCGAAGCCGTCCTGCATATAGGCGCCGCAATAACCACGCACGCGGGCGAAGCCGAACCATATCGTGGAGCGCAAACAATAGGCCCGCAAGGCGGCGAGGGCCTCCGGACGCAGGAAGTTATCGATGACGGCGACCCGGGGCCCGTCCTCGGCGAATTGTCGGGTGACGAGCTCGCTGTCCAGGTCCGGGTTCAGAACTCCATCCTCCAGCCGATCCGCCGGTTCGACGTTGACCAGTCGTTGCATGACACTGCCGATGCGCGCGAACTGGCTGGCCGACAGCGTGATCCGCCGACCTTCGTTGTCCGCCGATTGCACTTCACCGATCACTGACCGATATGCCTCGGTCAAGGCCTCGGCACCGTGTACATCGATACCGAGTTCGCACAGGTATTCGATCTGGTCGAGTTCGAGCCGGAGACTGTGCAGGGTCGTGCGACGCGCCATCGGGTCCCGACCGGCCTGCGCAACCTCGTCAGCGGTCAAGCGCCGGCGCCCGATCCGCATGGCGCGCTCGTAGCAGTCCAGGGCCTCGGGCAGCCGGTCGCAGTCTTTCAACAGGGTGCCGAGGTCGCGCAGCACCTCCGGGTCCTCCGCCTGCTCCTTCAGGAGCCCGCGATAAGTCTGCTCGGCTCCCCCGGCATCGCCGAGGGCCTGCATGGCAGCGGCCATGCGGCGTCGTGTATCGCGGCGTCCCGGGCTGACCTCCAGGCTGCGCCGGTAATACCCGACCGCCTGTTCGAGTTGCTCGGCCCCGTGGTAGGTCATGCCCATAGCCAGCAAAGCATCGGCATCGTGGGCAAGGTAGGGGAGCACCCTGTCCGCTTCCTGGTCAGCCTCGGCGACAGAACTGCTCTTTGGGAACGCCTCCATCAGTTTGAGCCGGGCATGGATTTCGTCCGGCGATTGCTGCAGATGCCCGCGCCACAGGTCGACGGCGTCCGCATTCTTGCCCAGGACGTGGTAAGCGTCGCCAAGCAACGCCATTGCCCCTGGCTGGGAGGGTTGGGCCTTGAGCACGGCCTGCAGGTGGGGCAATGCAGCTGCGGCGTTGCCGCTCTCCACCTCCATCGCGCCCAGGTAGAACAGCACACCGATGTCGTCCGGCGTCCTGCGATAGAGATCCCGAAGTCGCCGCAGTGCATCCGCGGTCTGCCCCTGTTCACGCAATGCCAGCGCTTCGCGCAGCTCGGGCGGGGGCGTCGGGGTCATGGCGTATTTTCGCTCCATTTGTGGGGCGGTCGGGGCATCAGGCGCATTATAGCTGCGTAGCAAAGCACCCCGGGTCCGCTGTCCGGACTATAATTATCGCCTTGCAATCCAGGGAAGCGTCCCCAATTCCGCAATGATGTCCTGTTGAGACAACGACAACGATGCCGATATACGAATACGAGTGCCAGGAATGCCAGCATGTGCTGGATGCCTTGCAGAAGATCAGCGATGAACCACTCAGGCACTGCCCGTCCTGCGGCGAGGCTGCGCTGAAGAAATTGCTGTCGGCGCCGCGCTTCCGGTTGAAGGGAAGCGGGTGGTACGAGACCGATTTCAAGGACAAGAATCGTCGCAACCTCGCTGACTCGGACAAGCCCTCTTCGTCCGGCGGGTCCGATACGAAAAGCGGTGGATCCGGAAAAACAGGCGCCAGCGCGAAGCCGTCGTCCTCCGGCGCCTCCTCGTCCAAGTCGGCTGGCGACGACTGACAGAAGGGCGATCGACGATGTTCAAGACACTGCGACGCTACCTCATCACCGGGGTGATCATCTGGCTGCCGATCATCGTGACGGTGCTGGTGCTGCGCTTCCTCATCAACCTGATGGATCGCACCCTGATCGTGATCCCGGCGGAATTCCGTCCGGAAGCCTTGCTGGGATTCCCGGTGCCAGGTGTCGGCGTTGTGCTGACCATTCTCGTCCTGCTGGTGACGGGCATGCTCGGCGCCAACCTGTTCGGCCGCAAGATCCTGTCGTTCTGGGAGTCGATCCTCAATCGTATCCCGCTGATCCGGTCCATCTATTCGGGCGCCAAACAGGTCGCCGAAACCGTTTTGTCCGATGGCGACACGTCGTTCAAACGGGTCTTCCTGGTGCAGTACCCGAGGAAGGGTGTCTGGAGCCTGTGTTTCCAGACTTCCACCGATCTGGCCGAGATCCAGGGGCGTACCGAGTCGGAAGTGATCTGCGTGTTCGTGCCGACCACACCGAACCCCACATCCGGCTTCATCCTGTTCGTGCCTCGCACGGACCTCATTCCCCTCGAGATGTCGGTCGACGAGGGGCTGCGGATGATCATTTCCCTGGGCGTGGTCGTACCCGCGTGGACTGACCCGGACGAGGTGAGAGACCTTGCGCCGGGAGGGTCCGAAACGTAACATCGTGCGCCTTTTTCCGAGGGCGGACAGCGCCCTCGCATCGTTCCCTGGATAACCACCATTATGCGTACCCACTACTGCGGTCATATCGATGAATCGCTCGTTGGCGAGACTGTTACGGTCTGCGGCTGGATACACCGTCGCCGGGATCACGGCGGCGTCATCTTCGTCGACCTGAGAGACCGCGAAGGCATCCTCCAGGTCGTATTCGACCCGTCGGACGATGCCGAGATGTTCTCACACGCCGAGGGCCTGAGATCGGAATTCGTTCTCCGGGTGACCGGGCGTCTGCGCGAGCGGCCGGAAGGAACCGTCAACCCGAACATGGCGACCGGCAAGGTCGAACTCCTGGCGACCAACCTGGAAGTGCTGGCCACCTCTGAAACGCCGCCATTTCACCATGACGAACAGGCCAGCGAAGAGCTGCGCCTGCGCTACCGGTATATCGACCTGCGTCGCGAGAACATGTTGTCCAACCTGAGGCTGCGACACCGGGTCACGCAGGCCCTGCGCGGCTTCCTGGACCATGAAGGCTTCGTCGATGTCGAGACGCCGATGCTGACGCGCTCGACGCCCGAGGGTGCGCGCGACTACCTGGTGCCGAGCCGCACGTATCCGGGCAAGTTCTTCTCGCTGCCGCAGTCACCGCAGCTGTTCAAGCAGTTGCTGATGATGTCCGGCCTGGATCGCTACTACCAGATCGTGCGCTGTTTCCGCGATGAAGACCTGCGTGCCGATCGCCAGCCCGAATTCACCCAGCTCGATATCGAGACCTCCTTCCTCGAGGAGGAGGACATCATGGCGTTGATGGAGCGCATGATCCGTGAGTTGTTCCGCGAGGTCCTGCAAGTAGACCTGGTTGATCCGTTCCCACGCATCAGCTGGGGCGAGGCGATGGATCGATTCGGCACCGACCGCCCGGATCTCCGTATTCCGCTGGAGCTGGTGGAAGTCGGTGACCTGGTCGCGGATGTCGAGTTCAAGGTTTTCGCAGGCCCGGGGTCCGATCCCGAGGGACGTGTCGCGGCCCTCAGAGTGCCCGGCGGCGCGAGTCTGACCCGCAAGCTGATCGACGGCTATACCGAATACGTGAGCCGATACGGCGCGCGTGGGCTTGCTTACATCAAGGTCAACGACGTGGCTGCCGGTCGTGAGGGATTGCAGTCGCCGATCCTCAAGTTCCTGCCGGATGCGGCGATCGAGGGTATCGTCGAGCGAACCGGTGCGGAGACGGGAGACCTGGTCTTTTTCGGCGCTGACAAGAGCAACGTGGTCAACGACGCCCTCGGCGCCCTGCGCGATCGCCTGGGACAGGATCTGGATCTCGTCGAGGACGGCTGGCGACCCGTTTGGGTGGTCGACTTCCCCATGTTCGA
>CAJIAD010000079.1_pt1 | contig 27082 bp, 27 predicted proteins | sample 9198981 | NCBI WGS metagenome assembly CAJIAD01 (sample SAMEA7708274, study PRJEB35096) | sediment metagenome | biome: marine neritic benthic zone biome [ENVO:01000025]; feature: sediment [ENVO:00002007]; material: shallow marine sediment [ENVO:03000034] sea grass bed [ENVO_01000059] ...
ATCGCGGCGCTGATCGACCCCGGTGACAGGCTCGCAGAGTACGCAGGTGACGAGGCCCATGCCCGCTACGTTGCAAAGGAGCTCGTACCGTTCCTGTCGGAAAGGTATCCGCTGACAGAGGATCCGTCGGCTCGCGCCCTGGTGGGAGCCAGCTTCGGCGCCGTGGCCTCCCTGGCGACCGCCTGGCGATACCCGTCCGACTTCGGCAAGCTCATGCTGCTGTCCGGGTCCTTCGCATTCACCGATATCGGATCCCACGGCCGCGGTGCCGCATTCGATCCCGTCGTGCGATTCATGAATGCGTTCCGATCGGCACCTGGCCGACCTGCGCGGCAGATTTATGCCGCCTGCGGCATCTACGAATCATTGATCTACGAGAATCGTTCCCTGGTCCCGGTACTGCAACGCCAGGGGCTGCGTGTCCGATTCCGGGAAGTCCCGGACGGTCATAACTGGGAAAACTGGCGCGATCGCCTGCAGGACGGACTCAGCTGGCTGTTTCCCGGGCCACTGTGGATGATTTACGAATAACCGTCTACGTTTAGTTGATAGAACCTCTCGACCGGTGCCGGGGTTCGCCAGGGTTCCTGGCCATGGCATCGAGCGGGTCCCGGCACTTGCGGGTACATGGTTCCCGAGGGTGGCAATGCCGCTTGAAGGCAACCAGAGGTTCGCATCCGGCTACCAACTTGAGACCGGGCCGTCCTTGTTTGGAACGGACCTGCGCGACAGGAGGAGCGAACGTGGCCAAGGTGACAAAACGGATCGGACTATCGTTGGGAGCAGATATCTGCTGGCCGATCTGTTTCGAGGAATTGGTCAGGGGATTGAACTTGTCCATTCCCGTCGGCGGCGACACCCTGGATTTCGAGGTGGCGCGCGTCGGTATCAGACCGTTCTCGTTACGCAAGCCCTGCCGCTATGACGTCGTACTCGATCGACTGACCCACTGGTACTACCCGAGCCGGGAGTGGATCAAGAAGGCAGTGATCATGAACGATCTCTATGTCTTCAATAATCCCTGGTCCATCCAGTCGATGGAGAAGCACACCAGCTACTGCGCGATGATGCGCCTTGGCCTGCCCGTGCCTGACACGTGGCTCATCATGCCCAAGAGCTACCAGCTGACGGCGGACCTGGAAACGACGCTGAAAAGCTACGCGGATCTCTTCAACCTGGACGAAATAGGGAACGAGATCGGCTACCCCTTGTTCATGAAACCCTATGATGGCGGTGCATGGGTTGGCGTCAGCCAGGTCAAGAACGACGCCGAGCTCCAGGCAGCGTATGACGCGAGCGGCACGCGACTAATGCACCTGCAGAAGGCCATACTGCCGCACGATCTGTTCGTGAGATGCGTGGGGCTGGGGCCCCAGCTACGTTGCATCAATTACGACCCCGACGCTCCGTTGCATGATCGCTACCGGACGGATGACGGCTTCCTGGAAGGCGAACAGGCCTCGATACTCGAGGACATGACGCTGACCATCAACAGTTTCTTCGGGTGGGATTTCAATTCCTGCGAGGCCCTGCGCCAGAACGGCGTCTGGTATCCCATCGACTTCGCCAACGCGTGCCCTGATTCGCAGGTCACATCATTGCACTACCACTTCCCGTGGCTGGTGATGGCCAATGTCCGGTGGTCGATCTTCTGCGCAGCCACCAACAAGAAGATGATGAAGGCGCTGGATTGGGAACCCTATTTCGCCATTGCGGAAGAAGATCTTCCGCTGCGGGAAAAACTGAAACGCTATGCCGGTATCGCGCACCAGCGATTCGAGACCGATCGTTTCCATGAATTCTGCGACCAGCATCTGTCACACCTGGACGAGGTTGCCTGGGAGTTCTTCGGTTCCCATATCGCCAGGGACGCGGTCCGGCAAAAGGTCGAGTCGCTCTATCCTGACCAGGAGGTCGACGAATTCGAGGAGTTGTTCTGGGGCCGAATCCAGAGCTGGCGTGATCAACACGCGCTTGCCGCTGCATGAAGGAATCATCGGTCTGGTTTTCATCACGGGTCGAGCATGAACTGCGACTCGTGAGGTGGGGACACCACGGTGATCCCGTCCTGCTTTTCCCGACCGCCGGTGGCGACGCCGAAGAGGTTGAACGCTTCCACCTGATCGGCGCCCTGATGCCCTTTATCGAAAGCGGAAGGGTCAAGGTGTATTCCTGTGACAGCCTCGCTGGCCGTGCCTGGATGGAAAGCGGTCACTCGCCCGCTTACCGCGCACGCTTCCAGAATCTCTACGACGAGTGCATCCGTCACGAGGTCGTGCCCGCCATTCGCACTGACTGCCGAAGCAAGAACATCGAAGTCGTTGCTGCTGGAGCCTCAATCGGCGCCTTCAATGCGATCGCCAGCCTGTGCAGGCACCCCGATGTATTCCGTGCTGCGATCGGCCTCAGCGGTACCTACAACCTGGAGAAGTGGCTCAACGGCGAGTTCTTCGACGACTTCTATTTCTCGTCGCCGGTGCACTACCTGCCGTCTCTCGAGGACGGTCCACAACTGGACGCCCTTCGCAAACGTTTCATCTTGCTGGCCTTCGGTCAGGGACGCTGGGAGGATCCAACCGAATCATGGCAGCTGGCGGATATCCTTGGCGCTCGCGGTATACCGAACCGGGTCGATGCGTGGGGTTCCGAATGGGACCATGACTGGCGCTCCTGGCGCGCGATGATGCCGCGCTACGTCGAGGAGCTGACAGCGTGAACGTCATCTTCGTCGAACCGGCGTTTCCCGATAACCAGGGGGAATTCGTCCGCGCACTGCATGCGGTGGGCGCAACGGTGATCGGGATCGGGGAACGTCCTGCCGACTGGCTGGGCGACGACTTGAAGAACCGGATGTCGCACTACGAACAGATTCCGTCCGTTGTCGATGAAGGGTCGTTGATCAGCACCGTCAAGGACATTCAGTCACATCTGTGGGTGGATCGGATAGAAGCGACCGTCGAGGCACATGTGCTTGCCACTGCGCGGGTTCGCGAAGCCTGCAACATCCCGGGAACGTCAGTGAAGACAGCGTGGCTGTGCCGGGACAAGCCGGCCATGAAAGAGGCTCTGCGAGCCGCCGGCATCCCCTGCGCCCAGTCGACCGGTGCGAACTCCCCGGATGAAGTCCGGGACTTCGTCGACCGCATCGGACTGCCCGTGATTATCAAGCCCAGGGACGGCGCCGGCTCGGCCGGCACCTGGCGGATCGATCACCTGGACGAACTCGACGAGGTCATCGGCGAGTCAGGCGTTGCGAAGGGACGCCCGGTTGCGGTCGAAGAGTTCGTCGCGGGACACGAGGGCTACCTGGATACACTGTCGATCGATGGTGAGCCGGTTCACGAGTTCATTACGCACTATTACCCGAACGTCCTTGAAGCCATGCGAACGCGTTGGATTTCACCCCAGATGGTCACGACCAACCACATCGACGCCCCCGGCTACGAGGAGGTACGCAACATGGCCCGGCGTGTGAATCGTGTGATGGGGATCGACACGACAGCGACCCATATGGAGTGGTTTTTTGGCCCTAAGGGACTGAAGTTCTCCGAGATCGGCTGCAGGCCGCCCGGCGTTTGCCAATGGGATGTCTACAACGCCGCCAATGAATTCGATCTCTACTACGAATGGGCGCATGCCATCGTGCACGGTCGGGCCAGGCAATCACCGAGCCGACGCTATGCCTGCGGCATGATGGCGCTGAGACCGGATCGTGACGGTCATGTGATTGGCTACGAGGGCATCGACGAAATCGACGCTCGCTTCGGCGACTGGATCGTCGCAAGCTACTTCCCGGCCCCGGGAACGCCGACCCAGCCAGTGGAAGCAGGATACATGGCGAACGCCTGGATCAGGATCCGGCACCCGGACTATGACCACCTGCGCTGGATGATGGACGTGATCGGCCAGACGGTGCAGGTCAGGGCCGGTTGAGCGCCGGATTGGCCGCTTCGACCCGGTTCCGGCCATGATGATCCTCGCGACATTTTTCCTGCTGACAGCCGTACTTTATGCGTCAGTCGGGTTCGGCGGCGGCTCTACCTACAATGCGCTGCTGGTTCTGGCAGACACTGACTACCGTATCCTCCCGTCGATCGCCCTCGCCTGTAACCTGATCGTCGTGTCAGGCGGAACACTGCGCTATGCAAGACACGGCTATATCCGACGCGATCTCGTGCTGCCGTTTGTTCTGTTGTCTATCCCGATGGCATGGATCGGTGGCCGCCTTTCGGTGGACAAGACGACGTTCACGCTGTTGCTCGGATTCTCCCTTCTCCTGGCCGGCGCCCTGTTGATCAGCAGCCGGGCCGCGGCGGCGTCGCGAGAATCGTTCTCCACGTTGAAACTGTGGAGCGTCGGACTGCCCCTCGGCGGAGCACTAGGACTGCTGGCCGGAATCGTCGGTATCGGCGGAGGCGTGTTCCTTGCGCCGGCGATGCACATGCTGCGGGTTGCAGACACCAGGTCCATCGCGGCAACCGCCAGTTTTTTTATCCTGGTCAATTCGGCGGCCGGGCTTGGCGGTCACGCTACAAAGGAAGGTGCTGCCGCTCATTTTCAATCGCTGTGGGAATACGCGCCGCTGATGATCGCGGTCCTGATCGGTGGACAGATCGGCAGTCACCTGGGCAGCGTCGTCTTGAGCCCGCGCACCGTTCGCTTGTTGACGGCGACACTCGTCGTCTACGTTGCGATCCGTCTCATAGTGGCGGGATTGGGGAGTAATTAACAATTAACAATTAGAAATTTGGTGGTGGCCGACCGTCATTTTTCATTCTTAATTGTCAATTATTAATTATCGATTTACTTTAAAAAAAATAAATAAATTACTGATATATATAACTTTAGATTACCCGACTCTCGCCTCCTCACAATTGACCCATCCTGAATCGCCAGACGCGTAGTGCTCTTTCTTCCAGATCGGGAGACGCGCTTTTACCTCGTCGATGACATAGCGGCACGCGGTAAACGCCTCACCCCGGTGAGCAGCGCTGACGCCCACCCAGACCGCCATGTCGCCCAATTCGAGATCACCCGCGCGATGGACACATGCGACATGCGTGACGCCAAATTTCTCGACGGCCTCGGCAAGGATTCGCTTGCCCTCCTCGACTGCGAGGGACTCGTAGACTTCATACTGAAGCCGGTTTACGGAATGACCCTCGCTATGGTTCCTGACCCATCCCTCGAAACTCGCATAAGCGCCGCAAGCCGGGTCGGATAGCCGGGCGCCCAGCACGGCAGGGTCAATCGTTTCGCTGGAGATGGAGAACTCGATCATCCGCCGGCCACCGGCGGTATGAAAACCACCCTGTCGCCGTCAACCAGACGAGTATCCCAATTCGCGAACTCGTCGTTGATGGCAACCTTGATGCGGGTTGGGTCGAGAGCGAAGTCATGTCGCTCGCGCAGCTCGTCATACAACCCGGCTGCGTCTTTCGCCATCGTGTCGACCCACTCATCACTGCATCCCGCCCTTTCCCTGAACAGGGCAAAATACTCGACGCGCACACGGCGCGCTGTGTCACTGGTCGACATGCTGGTCACTCTGCAGCTTTGAAATCACTCTTGCCGCCGGACTTCTCGATCAGCCTGGTGTCGCCAATCACGATGTCGTGGGACAGCGCCTTGCACATGTCGTAGACCGTCAATGCCGCGACGCTGGCGCCGGTCAACGCCTCCATCTCGACCCCGGTGCGATGATGAACACTGACCCGGCAGTCGATGATGGCCTGACGGTCATCATCGAATTCGATCGTCAACTTGCAGTTTTCGATTCCGAGCGGGTGACAAAAAGGGATCAGGTCATGGGTACGCTTTGCCGCCATGACTCCCGCGATGATCGCCGTCTGGAATACCGGTCCTTTCTTGGTGACGGCATCTGTCTCCATTAGTGATCGGGCAACATCCGGTGGAAACCGGACGATGCTGCGCGCATGCGCTTTGCGATGCGTAACCTCCTTGCCGCCGACATCCACCATCCTTGGTCGACCTTCCTTGTCGGTGTGTGTGAGCACTCAGCCTCCGATGTAATACATTTCAACGCGGTGGGCGTCGCCATTGGCCTTGCGAAGCTCAGCCCTCTGTTCACTATAGCGATCGCCGCGCGCACGCCAGGCGTTGCCGATCAGTGCCAGCAGGTCGCCGTCGCTGGCGCCCTCCCGCATCGGCCCTCGCAGGTTCAGTCCTTGCTCGGCGAAAAGACACATGAAAAGCTTGCCGTCCGAGGATAGCCGTGCGCGGGTGCAATCCTGGCAGAACGGTTCCGAGACTGACGAGATGAAGCCGATCTCGCCACCGCCGTCGCTGTACCGGTAGCGGCTCGCTACTTCACCGTGGTAATTGCGATCCAGCGGTTCCAGTTCCCACCGTTCACTGATCCGGCCCACGAGTTCCCCGGACGACACGATGTCCTGCGGTGTCCAGTGATTGATCGTGCCGACGTCCATGTACTCGATGAATCGCAGCACCACACCCGTGTGCCTGAAATACTCGAGCAGGTCGAACATGCCCTCGTCGTTGACTCCTTTCTGCAGAACGACATTGACCTTGACCGGCGTCAACCCGGTATCGAGCGCCTCACGAATGCCTTCGAGGACACGCTCCTTGCCGCCTCGGCCACCGGACAACTGTTCGAAAACGGCGTCATCCAGCGAGTCCAGGCTGACCGTCACCCGATGCAGACCGGCAGCCTTGAGGGCCGCCGCGTGCTGTTGCAGAAGAACGCCGTTGGTGGTCAGCGCGATGTCCTGGATGCCGGTGATAAGACTGAGCTCACCGATCAACTCCGAGAGTTGGGGACGTAGCAAGGGTTCGCCGCCCGTGATGCGAAGTTTCTGTACGCCCAAACCTGCGAAAAGCCCGGTCAGCCGCAATATTTCGGAGAACGATAATCTCTCCTGCTGGTTGAGGAACTGGAACTTGGGATGATATTGATCCTCTGGCATGCAATACGGACAACGGAAATTGCATCGGTCCATGACCGAAATCCGCAGGTCATGGAGGGGGCGGCCAAGTTTGTCCTGCAAGGGGCTGAGTTCTGAAATATCCATGCGTCCTATCTTAGTTGAGTAGAGGATGCGCGAGTGGCAAATCGACAGCTCTGGTCGACAAAACCTGTTCGGCCCAGCTGACGGCACTCTTGATCTCGGTGGCGAGGCGCCTTTTCGACGCCTCCAGTTCCGCGTCGCGAGTGTCCTTGTCGTATGGCCGATCGGGGATCTTGGCATGCCTGCCGAACAGTCCGCCGTCGATAATCGCCCGGACGTCCGCCTCGCTGATCTCGATATCGAAGTGGGCGAAGGCCGCTGTAAGCGTGTCGAAGGGTCGGCTGAAAAGATCCTCGCAGTTCAGGCTCTTCAGTCTCGACTCTCCGGTAAGTGCGTCCGCAAACCGATACATCTGCACCAGCCAGAGGCAGGCAGCCGCCTGGGGTGGAGTCATTGCAGCCAGGTTCATTTTGTCGAAAGGCGATGTGGTCATCACGGCACCGGCAATGTGGCCCAGGACGTTCATGACCCACCGCTGATGCATCGGGCTCTTCAATACGGACAACAGGTACCTCTCCAGCTCCGCATAGAGCAGGATTCCCCGGTTACCCTCCTCGAGCTGCATCAAGCTCGGGATGATGAAATTGACGGGCACATTGGCCTTGACGATGGCCGCCTGATCGGGATCCCAGGTCCTGCCCAGCAATCCCGATACCAGACCCAGCCTGCGCGACCAGTCATCGGGATCCCGCGCTCCTCCGGGCTGGGCGGCGGCATCCGCGCCCAACTGGCGCAGTGCGAAGGGTTCCCGTATCACCAGCGTACGATCTGCGATGTCGAGGGCGCGCGCCAGCAAGGTTGACCCGCAATGTGCGACGTGAAACACATAGCTCAGCGGTCGTCGCCTCGGCGCATGGGACTCATAACCCTGCAAGAGATCCGTCAGGCCCACCTCCCAGGCTGCCTGCCGGGCCGGCACGATCCTCCCCCGGTCCGTAAAGATGGATCGCCGGTACGATTCGCGATCCATCGGCACCAGGTTCCCCCCGTGCGCGGTGAACTCCATCAGGAAGAGATCCGGCCGCGAAAAAAAACGCTCCGGGGCGAAGTCCGGCTGCTCCGACTGCGATTTCTGGTCCGGGCGATTGTCCATGGCGCGGTGATAAACTAGGGAATCTGACAGTCTACCTTTATCCACGCGCCGACGGCAGCGCGTCCAGGACATGCTCAAAGTGATCGAACCAGGCGATGGACGCAACTATGCGTGTATCGAACCGACGGCGGGCCAGGACCAGCTCTACCGTCTTGACCCCGAAGTCATCAAGACTCTGTTCCGGGAACACGGCGCATTGTTGTTTCGGGGGTTTCCGCTCGATCTCGATTCTCTGACCAGGTTCTCCTCGCAGTTCTGCTCGCGGTTCGTCCGTAATGAGAGCGGCCGACGGATGAACGTCTCGGGAGACGGCACCACGCAAACCGTCAATGTCGGCCAGGAGGCATTTCCATTGCACCCGGAACTCTCGCGAGTGCCGTGGCGTCCCGACATCGCCTGGTTTGCCTGCGCATCACAACCCAGTACCGGTGGCGAGACACTGCTCTGCGATGGAGTGCCGGTGGTCAGCAGTCTGGAGCCAGCGACCCGCGAGAAGCTGATGGATCGGTCCATCCTCTACCGCGAGGAGACTCCGCTGGAGGCATTCACGGAATGGTTGGGCATTCCGGCGCCGGACGAGACCGCGCTGCAACGACTGTCTGAGACCAGCCCTTTCGACTTCGAATTCCAACACGGCAGGATATTCCGCTCCTTCCTGCGGCCGTTCTTCCACAAACCGTTGTTCACGGATGATCTCGCTTTCGGCAACTTCCTGCTGTTCGCCCGCTTCATGCTGAAGGCCAAGGTGTTCCCGACCTTCGAAGACGGAACCATTATCCCGGATGACATCTGCGAGGAACTCAGGACCGTTACCGACCGCTTGACGACCGTGCATCGCTGGCTACCGGGAGACATCCTGATGGTCGACAATTCACGCGTGATGCATGGACGAAATACGGTGCACGATCTGCGTGAACGTGTGATCTGGACCCAGTTCGGCTACCTGTCGTTCCTGCCCGATGATTGTGACAAATCCGAGCCATGGCGACTGTCAGACGATCCCAGGCAGATATTCTTCGGTCCCGGTGCGCGACAGGCCGTGATGGCCAGCGGGCCACACCCAGCCAACCAGGGCTAGTTCACTGCAGCAGGTAGGTGTAGTCGATGCGTTCTCCCTCGCGATCGACGGCAAGAGAGAAGCTCGATTGTCCATTTAGCCCGTTGACGGCTTGCATGAACGGCCCGGGTTGCGAGGCGGGCACGGCATTCAGGCTGGTGATGACATCCTCCGGCATCAGGCCAAGTTGCTGGAAGTCGCCACCTGGCTTGAGCCAGGCAATACGGTACCCATACAGATAGCCGTCCCTGACGTAGGGTTCGAGGGACACCTGGCCGGCGATCTTCTGTCGATCCAGCAATGCCGACCGAAACGCGGTGCGCGGCAGTTGCACCTGGTAACGCTCGCCGACACTGACCCGCTGCGGATCCGTAGCCCGCGTTACGCCACTCAACAACGTCATGCTCAATTCACCATCGGCACACTGCAGTTCGGCGCTTTTTTCACCGACCGCGGTCAGACTGCAACCGTCGACAAGATCACCCACGTGACGCGTTTCCTGTCGACCATCTATCTCGAACACCGCGCTTGATGCGGAAGTCGGGTCCGGCTCCACAACAAACGTCGCTACCAGCCTGACATCCTGGCCGCCGGCGATGCCGGTGGCCAGGATCAGGAGCGGAAACAGGATTGCGACCTGCATGCGTCGAACCTCACGTTATGCCGGGAAGAAATCGATGGGCTTGGTCGTCGTCACGATGGCGACGTCCTTGTCCTCGAAACGGAACATCTTGACCCGCGCAACAAGGCGACGCTCGAAGGCCGGTTCTTTCAGCTCGGACGACACCACTTCGCAGTCCGTTACCGCGCCATCCGGCGCGATCGTCAGCCGCAGCACGAGCTTGCCGCGCAGCGCGGGGTTCTTGCGCAGCGCGCGACTGTATAGCGCATAGATGGCGCCCTTGTTCTTATCGAATATCATCTCGATCTCTTCACGGCTGCGGGCAGCCATTCGCCCTTCTCCGCCCGTTCCGTTGCCAGCTTCGGCACCCCCGCCGCCACCGCCGCCGATCGAACTGGCGACCTGCGTCTGGGCGCGACCCGCGAGTCCGCCGCCGCCCGTGTTGCGGCTGAGTCCGGCGGTATTGATACCACCGCTGGCTGTTCCCGAACGCGAAGTAATCAGCGCCCGTTGGTTATGTGCGCCGGCGGCTTCACCAGCTGTCAGTGACTTGTCATCACTTACGGCAGCAAGTGCGTCGTTCTCACGCAGATCGGCAAGCGAATCTGAGAATGCCATCAGGCCCGCCTTCGCCGCTCTTTCACGTGCCGCTTCACGGGGTGCCGGCGCAGGCACGGGATCGGGCCTGGCTTCAGGTTCGGCGGCAACGGGTTCCGGTTCAGGTGTCACCGTTTCCTGGACTACCTCCTGAACCACCGGCGGCGGCGGTGGCGGAGCTTTCATCTCCAGCATCAGCTTGGCATAGCGAACCGGCACCTCCGGCGGCCGCTCGCGGAGGATCTCCGGAATCGGCAACCAGGGGATGACGACACCCAGGATCAACAGCGCGATCGCGGTATCGCGGAAGATCCGCTTGAATCGCTGCTCGTCCTCCGGTGTCGGAGTCCAGGGAAGCATCACGACCCTGTAAGCAATAGCGGTCATGTCGTCACCTCACCGCCGGCGCCGGGCGTCTTCTGCATGACGGCCAGCGATACCCGACCGTAATCGGCCTCGGTGCAGGTCGCCATCACTTTCCGCAACAGCCGATAGGGCAGTTCCTTGTCACCGATGATCGTCACTTCGTTACCACCATCGGCAGCAGACTGAACCAGCCGATCGGCCTGCGCCGCCAGAGCCGCCTTGAGGGGCTCCAGCGTGTTGCCGTCCTGGGCAAGGGCAGCGTCCAGGCTGATCACCAGTTCGTCCTGCACGAGGATGCCGTCCTTGTTGACGACGACCACCACGGTTTCGCGCGGCTTCTGTTCGCTGACCGACTCGGGCATCTGCACGGATCGTGTCGGAATCTCCTGGACATCGGAGGAGTTGACGAGGAGGAAAAACACCAGAATGGTGAAGATGTCCATGAGCGACACGAGATTGAGCGTCACACTGCGGTGCCCCCGCTTGTGGTGACGTTCCATCCGGTTGGCACGTTTGGAATGTTTCATTACGAACCTCCGCTGGCGATCGGTGCGTCGCCAATAGAGATCTCAGGGAACAACTCGGCCTGTACGGATCGATCGTCTTCGCGAAGCACTGCGACGCGAACCGTGTCCATCACCTGTACGAGCGTGTCGTACGGGATATCGGGCTCGAGCAACAACGTCGCTTCCGTCTGGTCTGGAAACCGCGTTTTCAGTTCCTTGAGCAGATCGCCGACAGCGGCAAAGTCATGCCCGGCATCACCCGCCTGGAAAGACTTGATGATCCCGGTTCGCCGATCGCCCACCTGGATCAGATCCTCGCGGATCGTGACCTCCAGGCTGAACGTGTTCTCCTGGCTTTCGCTGGTCTCAGCCGATGCGGACGGCAGGTTGAGTTCCAGCACGGCAAGGCGCGAGAACACAGCGGTGATCAGCAGGAACGGGACAAGGATCACCATCAAGTTCATGAAGGCGGTGATGTTCAGCTCCGCCGTCTCGTGACGGCGTCGTCTGCCGGACCGGCCCATCATGTCAGGCCGCCTGCGCCTTGGCGCGTTCGGTGACCGTATTGAGGAACTTCACGGATGCCATTTCGAGGCTATCGATCAGTTCCGTCGTCTTGGTCTGCAGCCACGTGTGTGACAGCAGCATCGGGATCGCCACCATGAGACCGAACGCGGTGGTGTTCATCGCCACCGAAATACTGGCCGACAGCATGTCCGCCTTCTCGGCCGGATTGGCAGCGGCGACGGCTGTGAAGGCCCGGATCAGGCCGATAATCGTCCCGAGCAGACCGAGCAGCGTTGCCACGTTGGCGAAGGTTGCAAGGTAATGCGTCCGGCGTTCGAGCCGGGGCGTCACCTCGAGGAGACTTTCCTCCATCGCCTTTTCGATGTCGTCACGGCGACGAGCCGACTTGGCGCGATCCAGTCCGTAGGACAGGATGTTGCCAATGGCCGACTTCGACTTGCTGGCCATGCTGTTCGCTTCGTCGTAGCGACCGGCGCTGACCAGCGGAACGAGTTTCTTCCACTCGCGCTGGTTGCTAACGGTCGCCTGGGTCAGGAAGTACCAGCGTTCAAGCACGATCACGAATCCGATCGCGAATACGACGACGATCGGGTACATGAATACACCGCCTTCCTGGAAAAATTTCACTATGGCTACATATGCGTCCATTGTTCCAACTCCTCTGTTGTTACTCCTCGTTATCTCCGGGCGTCACGGCGACGGTCCGGTAGAATTCCAATCGCTGCCTGAACACCTGGCGGTCGACAGGTGCCACCGCCTCGTCAAGCAGGCTGTGCAAGGGCCGCCCGGGGATCTCACCGGGATAGGCTTTCTTCCAGGGAACGATGACCATCACCTTGGGCAATTCGCGATTGCCGGTGACCGTGCTGCTCTCCAGGTCAAGCTGGTCTTCCGCGCGCGCCTGGCTCATGGCAAGCAAGGCCAGCAATGCGGCGCAGATCGCTGCATAGAGAGCCCCGTATTTGGCAATGGTCGTGGTCCTCATTGTTCGGTTTCCTTTTGAGCCGGATCGATGCCGAGCCGAAAATTCAGCTCCGTGACCCAGGCTTCAACTTCCTCGTCGGGACCAGCCAGCGCGAGGTAGCGTTCGTAGTGCGCCAGGGCTTCGTCGGGCCGGTCGAGATAGAGATCCAGCAGCACGCCGCGATTGCGAAAGGCAAGCGAGTATTCAGGCTTCGCTTCGATGGCCTGCAGGTAGGCGTTGTCCGCCGCCTGTAGCTGGCCGCCGCGGCGCCGGACGATGCCCAGTTCATTCCAGGCGATCGCATTGTCCGGGTGATCGGCGACGATGTTGTTGAGTAGCTCCTCCGCCTCGGCCGGCCGCCCGGAATCGAGGTACAGCAGCGCCAGGTTAATCCGGGGCTCCGCAAGGTCGGGATAGTCGCCGGCGAGTTCGCCAAACTCATGCTCGGCAACATCGAGTTGCCCATCCTGTCGCGCCTCGACAGCCTGCTCGTAGCGGCCGGCGAGAACCGGATCGTCATCACCCGATTTCCCGGACGGCGGTGCGCTGGCGCAGCCCGACACGAGCGCCAGGACGATGACCGCCAGCGATACCGGTACCGTGAATCGATTAATGTGAGGCAAGGCGAACAAGACGCTCTCCTTTTTCCTGTCTCGCGTACCGACCGGGCACCAGTTCAGCCAAGTGGTCGAAACTCGCTGCGACCCACTCGTCATAAACACCATCGCGAGCGCGATCGGCATTCTTGCGATGTACCGCGATCGCCTGCTCCTCGAACGGGAATGCCTGCTCCTCGAGCAGGAACTCGTATTCCTCGAGCGCGGCCTCGTCGAGGTCCGACGGGCGCTCGGAATCCATCAGTGCCGTGCCGAAATCACGATAGATCTGGGCGACGCGGAATGTTGCCTGGGTCGTGACCTCGCTGATGCCGTACTCCGCAGCATCCGCGTAGCCGGCAAGCACCGTTTCCATCATCGCTTTCTTGCGAGCGAGCGATTTCTCGAGCGGCGCATCGAGTGTCAGCATTTCGAAGGCCTGGCGATCAGGTTCTGAGAGCTCGAGCGTGGCGTGTGCCGCGAGCGACTTGCTGCGACCGCTGGCTGCGCTGCCTGCCTCGCGGTCGGCAGCGACGATTGCGTTGAGCCACTTGATCGTGCCCTGGGCATCGCCTTGTTTTTTGTATAGTTCAACCAGGGCGTTGCGCGCCTCCATGGCCGGATCCCGTGGCTGGGGGAAACGTTCCACGTAGTCTATCCATCCGACCCGTGCCTGCGCTTCGTCGCCGGTCTCGGTGTACAACTCGACGGCCTGCCAGAGAGCCGCCCTTCGCACCTCGGGATCTTCGCTTGCCAGCCGCGATACGCGAACCAGTTCGCCCGCGGCTGCGTCCTTGTCGCCGGACTCAAGCCAGGCGGTGGCGAGGTTGACCGTCACCTGGTCCTGAAGCTCGTGATCCGGGTATCGCTGGCGGAAGTCGGCCATGGATTCGGCAGCCAGCTGCCAGCGGTCTGTTTGCATGAGCAGAATCGCCGCGTCGTAGTCGGCGGTGGCCGCGATAGCGCTCTCCGGCACGGCGAAACGCACGCGTTGGTAATGTTCCACGGCCATCGCCGGATCGGTAGCAGCAACTGCACTCGCCTGGCTGTAGATGGAAGCTGCAAGTCGCTCACGGACCGAAGCTGTTTGCTCGTCGTCCTCCAGGTAGTTCAAGGACTGCGTGTAAGCGCTCTCGGCAACGGCAAACTCGCCCAGGTCGAAACTGGCGTGCCCCAGGACCAGCAGTGCCGTCTTGCGATGGCTATCCTGGATACCACCTTCGGACATCGCCAGGAGATCCTGTGCTGCAGCTGCCGCTTGTTCCAGCTGGCCCAGTTCGAACAGCTCCTCACTGGCAACGGTCTGCACCGACGCAGCATTTTCGTGCTGAGGGAAAGTCGCCGCGAAGCGCAGCGCGCTATCGATCCCCTGCATACGCCACGGACCCTCCGGGTCGGTCTCGGTCTGGCGACGCCATGCCAGCAAGGCGGCGTAACCGGCTTCCGCGGAACGATCGTGGTCGACGTATCCATATGCCGTGTGCTCGTAGGCGACGGCTGCAGACTCGTACTGACCTGCTTCGAAGCGAAGTTCGGCCAGCAGGAAATGCGTTTCGGGCGCTTCCGGATCCTCGGGGAAAGCGACCAACCAGTCCTCGTACCACCGACTGGCGGCGGCATAGTCGGCCGGATCTTCCGACTCCTGGGCCGTGGCATGGAAGTGTCTTCCAAGTTCGCCCAGGCTGGTCCGCAGATAGTCCCGTGCGACAGTCATTTCATTCCAGTCATGTGACTGCCAATAGTCCGACCGGGAGCCAAACCGCTCGACGTATTCCGTCTTGCCCTCCAGGACGAGTGCCGGGAAGTCACCAGCCTCGAATGCCTGGATCACGAGGATCTGCATTTCGGGTGCATAGCGGTCACCGGCATTCGCGTTGACGTATGCCCGATAGGTCTCGGCGGCGTCCTGGTAGCGCTCCTGCTCGAGATACAGCTCACCCAGTCGGACGTAGACGAGCCGTTCGTAAGGCGTCGACCCACGCGATGCCAGGTAAGGATTCAGCGAAGCCGGCCCGTCCATGTAGGCGAAGCCGATGCAAACCGCACGCAACGTGTCGTCGACCAGTTCTCTGACCGGCCGATCCATTGAATCGAGATTGCTTTCACCGGTTTCATCTACCGCGACCCGGTGATCCAGGATGGCGAAGAACGACTCGAGGCTTTCCTCGTGACGGCCCTGTTTGAACAGGCTCCAGCCATGCTTGTAGGTGGCCTGCTCCAGGAATGCCGATGCCGGTTTCGCGGTCATGACTGCCTTGTAGGCCTGCTCTGCGGCTGCCCAGTTCCTGGCCGCGAAGAGTCCCTCTCCGCGTCGGAACTGCGCCTCCGATAACATGGCTGCCTCATTCTCGTCCGCCGAAGCCTCTGCGCGCCGGGCCAGGGTCTCCAGTGTCAACAGGCTGCTATCAGTTTGCCCCTTGAGATCCAGCGCCCGGGCGAGTTGGTACAACACACGACCAACCGCATCGTCATCCGGAAACTCTGCGACGAATGACCGATAGAGTGATTCGGCCTGGTCGAGATCCGCCAGCACCGCCGGTCCCATGCCATCATCCAGCAAGCGGCTCTCTGCCCTCTCCAGGGTCAGATCGCCGAGGCGGCGCAGCGCGATCGATCGCATCGCCGGATCGGCACCTGACTCCAGTTCCAGGAACCGGGCATAGTGCTGTCGCGCGCGATCGCTGTCGGCCTTGACGGTCGAACTTGACGCGTCGACAGCGGTCTCTCCGCGGAGACTGCCGACATTCTGCGCCCCCGGTTCTTCGGCCCCGAAAGGCCATAGCCCAAGGAGGACGCCGCCGGTGATGACGATCTGCGAACTCACTCGGTCACCTCGGCAACCGCCGCGCGGTCATAACTCGCGGCCAGCGCGAAGCGTGCCTGGACCAGGTATCCCGCAATCCGCTCCTTTCTGGCCAGTAGTTCGGTGGTGGCCAGGCCCGCGAGATAGTCCGACTGCGCCACGATGACGCGATCAGTCTTCGTGCGAAGGGCTTGGAGACGCGTTGTGGCGACAGCCACGCGCTCCTCGAAATTTGAAAATCGTGGCGGCTCGTCCGTCCGCGCACGTTCAAGAGAGGACTGGCGGGACCTGATCTCTTCGATCGCCCTGCCAGTCGCCCTGTGTGTTTTTTCACTGGCGTGCAGGCGCGCCGGAAACTCTGAATGAACCTGCCAGTAGAGGACGCCCTCAAGGAAGCGCTGGCGCTTGGCCTGCACAACCAGGTCCGGCCGCCGGGCGAGTACCTCACCCACCCGGTCCAGCCTCTGTTTCATGGCGGCTTCGGCTGGCCTGGCGAGTGCCATGGCGTCGCCTTCGTGCCGTATCCTTTCGAGGCTCTGGCCCTGCTGCTGGTGCCGGTTCACCATGTCCGCCAGCCGGACGCCGGCGACATTGGTGTCGATCGATGCCTGCCTGGAGCGGTATCGTGCGCGACGCGTATCCAGCATGTCCTGCAGGGCCGCCATGCCTTCGGCCCGGGTTTCCAAAAGCCCGGACAGATGGTCCAGGTTACGCAGATCCGAAGCGGCCTCACGGAACGCATGTGAAGCCATCATTTCGTAGAGATATCGTTGCAACGGGTTGTCGCCAGCGAGGCCGTCATCGCTGCCGATCACATCCTCCGCAAGCCGGCCATTGCCAACTCGTGCAACCGCCAGTTCGAGACGGACCAGCTCTGCTTCATAGGCATCGACGGCAAGGTGGTAGTGCTCCACCGCCTGGCCGTTGGCTCCCAGTTCGCTGTAGGCGAACGGGACGGCCAGCAGCGACTCCTGCACTGCGACATCGAATGCGTCCCTGTCACCGAGTTCGCGCCATGGTACGAGTGCATTCTCATAGTCATCACGGCCCGCGTCCGCCCAGCCGGCGCCCAGCAGCGCCTTCGTCGTGTAAGGACTGTCGAGCCGGACACGATTGAGCGCATCCCGCGCGCCAACTTCATCGCCGGCAGCAAGGCGTGCATAGCCGAGAGCGAGATTGGCACGGTCCTGCAGGGTGGTCATTTCCGATCCCCTGACCCTGGCCTGGCCGACCCGGTCGAGCATTTCGATCCCCTGGGGCAGGCGATCCGCCCGCACCAGCGCGACACCGAGGTTGTACCAGCCGAACAACTGCCAGGATCCTTCCAGCTCCGCGCCGGCGAGCAATTGTGCCGCTACGTCGGGCCGGTCCTGGGCGAGCAGGACCCGCGACTCGAGGTCGATACGCGCCGCATACAGGCGGCGCGGCAACGCGTCGCCGATGCGACCCAGTGCCGCCGAAGCGGTGTCGACATCGCCGCGCATGAAGCGGATATGCGCGAGGTAGTACCAGGCCTGATCCCGGACAGAGGGCCTGGCCTGGTCAGCCAGCAGGCGCTCGAAGATGCCGGCCGCACGATCGTGCATGCCATAGTCGAGATAGAGGCCACCCAGAACGAGCTCAGCCTCCTGCGAGTGAGTTTCCAACTCAGCCCTGTCTCGCGCGACCAGCGATCGCGTGATCGCCTGCACATGGTTCTGCTGATAGAAATCGAACAGGATTTCGCCCCAGGCGAGCTCCTGCGCAGTCGGAGGCGCAGCGCAGATCGGCGGCGCAGCCGCAAGCAGCAGGGTCGCCAGTGTGACACCCGCTGCAGCTCGCCCGCGTTGACGCCGATCCAACATCAGATTGTTACTCCCACTCCCTGACCTGGAACTCGGGCTGCATGTTGGCGCCGCTGTCAGTGATCGAAAGTTCGAGGAAACGCGCGCCGAGACCCTTTTCGAAGTTCAGGCTCGTCGCGCGGCGGTAGTCACGCCCATGCGGACCCTTGCCGGTGAATACAGCAACCAGTTCGTGATCGCCGGTTTTCAGGTTGCCTAGATAGAGACGTTGTACGCCCCCCTTGTAGAGCGCCTCGACTTCCCTCTTCGTGTAGAGGTAATTACCGACTTCCTTGTCGTTGATCGACAACTGGACAGAGTCCAGCGCGAAGAAGTTGCCGGTGTCCATCGAGACGAAGACCGCCACCTGCGTATTGGCCGGGAACAGCAGCTCTTCCTCGAGGATGAACAGGTCGCGGTTCAGCTCGAGTACTTCCTGCTTGAGTGACTGCACGTCCTGGTCCAGCCCCTGGTAGTCGCTGTCCGCCGCCATGGCGGGACAGACCAGGCAAACCGCGGCCAGCGCGGCGATCAACGCTCCTCGCTTCCGACTTTCGTCAGTAGCGTGTGGAGAAGTAGATCTGGAAAACATTGCTATGGAACTCATAGAGCTCTCCGTTTCTCACGTCGGTGAAATCGTCGTAATCGAACTGGATGTAGTCGTAGGACAAGGTGAAACTCGACTGCCTGAAGATGGACGGCAGTCGTCCCTTGAGATTCCAGGTCAGCCGACCGCCGATCGACCAGGAGTCGAAAGTCGACAACTCCTTGTCGCGGGCCATGTAGTTGTATTCCTGTTCGAAGTTGTCGCTATAGAAAGACGCGCCGTCCTGGGTGTAGTAGCGGAGATTCAGATCGGCGAGCAGAGCGGGCGTGATGTGGCGGCTCGCGCCCGCCTCGAATGTATGTGAACGGATGTCCCAGGTATCGGTGAAATAGCGATAACCGCCATGAACCGACATGTCGGGACTTACGGACGCGAGGCCTGAGGCTGCGAATGTCTGGCTGGTGCGGGTGCCCGGATAGACCTCTGGCACCTGCGCGCCCTGAACCCTGGCGGATCGGTAGGGGTTGTTCAGGAATCCCTCTTCCAGCACGGCTTCGTAGTCGAGCGTCGCCACGACGCGCGGCGTCAGTACCTGGTTGACCCCGATCCGGAAGCCGTCGCGGTCGATCGAATCCTCGAAGTCGGTATCGACCCTTTCGACGACGTCGTCGCCATGGTAGTAACCCATGCCGATCGTCGTCATGCCGCCGAACACTTCCTGGGCAACATTGATGCCATAGGTGTCGGACTGGTAGTCGCTTTCGTCACTGTGGGTGTAGCTAACCCCCATCAATGCGTCTGCATACAGCCAGTCGAACCCCATGCCGACTTCGGTCCGTTTTTCGTTGTACGGACTGGCACTGGTCACGACGTCGATCGACGCGGCGCTGATGCTGTCCACGTAGTAGTCGGCTTTCGCGACGAATTGGCCCGCGAACTGTTTGCGCGCGTGCACCGCGGGTCCATCGACGGTCACACCACCGCCGTCGTAGGAGTGATACATGGCCTCGATCCGATCCTCCGGCAGCGTCGCGGCAGACAACGCCACGGCCGCCAGCGACAAGGTCGCAGCGGCCAGGATCCGATCAAGTCTGTTACGCCTAGTTGCAACCACAACCTGCTCCCTGGGTGCCACTGCCGCCGCGGGCGGCCTCACGCACCTCGAACACGTGCTGGCGATAGCGATCGAGCATCGGGTCCCTGGACATGGTCATGATCGGGTCGGTCAGCGCCTCGCGCTCGTAGGGCATGACCCAGGGCTCGATACTGCTGCAACCAGCGAGAAGAACGAGACAGAGAGACGCGAGTATTGCTTTCATGATTACTCCTCCCTCAACAGGCCGCGGAGTTCTTCGACGTAGCGGGATTCGTAGCCCGGCCGGTAACCCTGGTGCACGTGCCGCACCTGACCATCGCGATCGATCAGCACGGTGACCGGCATCGCCCGGATGTCATAGAGCTTGCTGACGTTCTTGTCTTCGTCGAACAGCAGCGGAAAATCGACACCCATCGACTTGGCCATCTCCATCGCATCCGCCGTGTCGTTGTCCAGGTTGATCGCCAGCAACGAGAATCCGGCCGGCTGGTAGCGGCCGTAGATCTCATCGAGCAGTGGCATCTCCTGCCGACAGGGTCCGCACCAGGTCGCCCAGAAATTGAGCATCACAACCTGGCCGCGATGTTCCGACAGCCTGAGGTTCTCGCCCAGCGAGCTACGCAACGCGAAATCCGGTGCCGGATCTCCGATCAGGCCCTTCGCAGCCTGCACAGCCGTGGCGGACAGCAGAGCCGTTGCCAGCAGCACCAGGACATTGGCAGTGCGATTGCGCTTGTGACCATTCGTTTTCATCAGAAAAATGCTCCGACGACAAAGCTGACTTCAAAGTTGTGTTTCCATTCGTTCTCGCCCACCAGGTCGGATTCCATGATCCGGTCGCGGGCCTCCAGGCGCAGCGACAACCAGTCGGTCGGCAGGGCACGCAGACCAAAGCCGAGCAGATAGGTGACGCTGTCCTCGCCGGCGAATTCGGTGTTGCCGGCGCCAAAGCTCAGGTACATCGAACTGGCTCTGGCCCACTTGCTGCCGACGAATACTTCACCAGGCAGCAGCTGGTAACCGACCGACACGCTGTACGTGGTGAGGTCTTCCTCTTCACTGTCGAAGAGCGGCGCGCCCAGGTTGCGGAAATTCGAATCACTGACCGTCGAACGCGCGTAGTCGCCTTCAAGATAGAGGTCTTCCGTCACGTGATAGGCGAGCCTGGCGCCGTAGATGGGTTCGGTGCCGAAGTCCTCGATGCTGATCACGCCGGCGTAGCCACCGGCTTCCCAGTCTTCCGTATCGATGGAGGCACGCGTGATGTCGCGGCGATCCAGCTCTGGTTGGATCACCGGCTCCGACGGCCGACTGACGATCGCGTCGTCATCGCCGGATACCGGTTCACGACCCATCGACGAACACGCGCTTGTCGCCAGCACGGCGAGCGCGAGCAGAAGTGTCTTTCCACGACATGCCGTCATTTCAAATCTCCTAGAAGAACACCGAGAAGCCCAGGGACCATTCCCCGAAATCCTCGTTGTCGTTGTCGCTCACCATGGCCACGTAGTGCCTGTAGTCTCCGCGCAGGAGGAAGCGCCGCGTGAGGTAGCCGCGCAGGCCAACTCCGGCATTAGCGACCCACTCCTGCGTATCTTCCGCATCGACAAGCACGTCCTTCGGATCGTTATCGAAGCGCCCGACACCCAACGTAAAGAAAGGACTCACCCGCCGTGTCACAACCGGCATCACGAGCAGATTGGCGTTGTACATCGTGGTACTGGAAAACGTACCGGACACCTGGGTCAGGGCCAGTTCCGCCAGGAAGTGCTCGCTCAGGCCGTAGCCGGCCCGGACTGAGAAACTCGGGTCGCCATCGAAGTCGCCGGCGGCGAATCCGAGTTCGACCCGACGCGAGAGATAGTCGTCGAGCGCTGTGTCGCGCACTGAATTGAGACGGGTCTCGCCGGTACCGGATTCGAGCTCGCGCCGATTGATCCAACCTTGGATGCCACGGTCGGTGCGAACCCGATACCAATCGGTGCGGCGCTTCAGCAGGAAGACACCGTCGCCACGCTCGGAAGTGTGGAACACCGGGTAACCGCGGCCGGGTCCGCTGCGCAGTTCTATATATGCCGCAGTGACCTCAACGCTGGGCGGCTCTTTCGATCGCGCCTCGGACGGTTGGGCGCACAGCAGCGACAAAACGATCAGCATCGCCGAAACACCGATCGTGCGGCTTCTTTCCCCGGGCATTGGCCTTTGCGTGTTCACTAGCTAATACCCGCATACCGATGTGTCGATGGTGGCGCAGATACCGCAGCTTTCGCTGTCGGTATCGCTCACGCGTGTCGATGCCCATTGGAAAACAGCCTGGTAACAGGCATCGCCAGTCGTGGGGAAAATGTCGCCGCCGGTGTGCGTGCCCGAGATGGACGACTCACCCTGCAGGGGCTCCAGCAGGATCTTGCTCTTGTCCGGCTCGTCCAGGTTCGCGAAACCCTTGGCGGCAAAAAAGTTGGAGAGAACTTCGGGCGAGCCCGGCTGCGCATTCGCGAAGATCTTGAAAGCGCCTCCGGAACCCGCCCCTACTTCGTGACACCCACTGCCCGAGCAGGTGGTCTGCCCCGTCTTACCCATGATGACGGCATCAAAAATGGGATTGACGCACTGCTCGAAGTCGGTGACGCAGAGCGTGCCACCAGTGGCGGCGACCGGCTCGACATCGACATCGTCGTTACAGCCGACGAGCGACAGCGACAGTGCGACAAGAACAAGGGCGTGGTATTTCACTCTTCGTAACTCCTACTAGATCAGGCGCCGCAGTTACCCGACGCGATCCAGTCAAAGATCGCCTGGTAATCGGCCTCACCCGGAACAAGGACGGTCAGGTTGTCGTCGTCGGGGTCGGAGGGATCATCAATCACCGACGGGTCATCGATACTCGGATGCATCGGCTTGGATAGCTCGTCGGATACCGGGTAGCGCAGCAGGTAGCTGGAAGCCGGATCGCAGACATCGTTGACCATCGAGACAGAGACGTTGAAGTCGCCCTCGATACTGCCGGTCAGCACGAATCGGTTCGGCGTAAAACCGGGGTTGGCCGCCTGGTCCGGGAACCCGGTACCGCCGAATGGCTGGTGACAACCAGCGCAACGCTGCATCAGGACCGGATGTACGGTCGCCTCGAACACGGACTCCGAAAGGCCGCGCAAGCCGCCGCGGACCTCCGAACGGGCACGGTAACCATCATCGTTTTCGTCGAAGAACGGATCGTTGTAATACTGGCCGCCAAGGTCAACCCACTCCGCCAGCAGGCGTTTCTCGGAGGCATTCAGCATCCCCGAGTGATCGACCGTCGCCGGCACCACCAGGTCCTGGCTGGCGCGCAGTTCCTGTTCGTAGACCTTCTCGACCAGGTGGCTGGTCCGGGAGCTTTCGTTCGAGCTGCCGCTATCAACCAGCGGAGCCTCACGGACCACCTCGATCTCGCCATCCTCGTCGACGCGCAGTTGCGGCAGTCCGGTCACGGGATCGATGACGGGGTCTCCCACCATGATCTCCTCGTAGGACGTCAGGCGACCGGTGCCCGCGACATCACCGCGCAAGTCGAGACCTGCCGATATGGGATCATCCTCGATGTTGTCGGCGTGACACAGTACACAGGTGTCGACACCGCGGTCGGCTTCCCACAGCGGCTGGATGTGATCAGGATAATTGATGATCCCGTCGACCGGCGCGGGCAGGCCGTCCGGCAGCCCGCTGTAGTCGATCACGAGATCCGGATCGGGAGCGCGGCCGGCCATCACGGCGTCGGTCCATATGTCGGCGTACACCATGTCCGGCATGAGGTTCATGTCATCCGGGTACATGCGCGTGCGTGTCTCGGCCATGGACTCGCCCGACTCGGCGGCCATGAGCACGTTGCTGTGAGTGCCGGCGATCGGTGCGCTATTCAGGGCGCTGCCACGTCGCGGCGAATGGCAACCATTACAGGTGCGGGTTTCGCCCGGGCGTGCCTGGATCCAGTTGGTATGAGTCTGGAAGGCGCGTCCTTCGGCATCGACTGCTACCAGCCCGATCGGCGTGTCAGCAGGCACCTTCACCTTGAAGGAGCCATCCGGCTCGATCTCAGCGTAACCAACGATCTGCATCATTTCGTGATCGGTCTCGCCGATCGCCTCGCGGGACAGGCCACGCGGCGTCGACGCAGCGCGAACTACGCGAACGAAGCGCGCCGGACGTTCCGCGGCGGTCGTCATCGCGGGGTCCTTCAGCATCGCGAGATCCGCGACCTGGGAACGGTCGTCGTCGGCCGGTGGCGCCGTCATCGGCAATTGTTCGCCGGGGACCAGCACGCGGGTGCCCATGATGTTGAGGCCATCCGTGTCGTAAACGCTCTTCACGTTCAGGATCGCCATGTCTTCGGCGGCAAGGTCCGCATCCAGCGGCTTGTCCGCGATGGTGTTGGGCGCGGGCCGTGCGGCGATCGCCACCGGGTCGGTATAGGCGAAGCCTTCCTCGGGCAGCGCGACCGGCCGCAGGGTCTGGGCGACCATGTCGAACATGTAGACGCCGTAATGCGGCGCTCCCTCGACCTCGACGATCTCACCGCTGACCGGATCTATCTCTTCTTCCGGACGGAACGGAGACCAGCTGACCAGTGCGCGATCGCTGCCATCCCAGAGCGGATACGGGGTCGTATAGCGTCCGAACTCGGAGACCCCCATGCCGAACTCGATCTCGAACAGCGTCATCTGCTTCTGGCCGATGGCGTCCGGCGGTACATTCGAAGCCGGCGAATTGAACTCGGAGAAGTTGGCGATATCGACCGCCACCAGGGCGCCGCCCTCACGGGTTCCGGACAAGGGCATCAATGCCGTCAGCACACGCCCGTCCGGCATCTCCCTCGGGTGCAGGAAACTGTTGCCGGGACTGAACGCACCGTACTGGACAAAGATGTTGGTGCCGTCCGGGTTGGTAAAGAAGATCGGGAAGTGATTCCGGTTACCCACGTGATCCCAGCGCGCAAACATGATCTCGCCGGTGCTGAGCACGGTCGGGTTGCGGTCATGACTCTGGTTGAAGGAGATCTGGTGGATGTCCGTGCCGTCGCCATTCATGACGTGCAGCAGGATGGCGCGCTCGCGCTCGTACTCGTCCAGCGTCGCGAACGGCTCGATGCCACGGGCCTCGAGGAGCGCCTGGGACTTCTCCTGCCGGTTCGAGCTGAATACGATTCGACCGTCCGGCAGGTAGGCCGGGTCGACGTCGTCGCCCGCGTTGGCTTCGGCGTCATCGGCGATGACCCTCGTCAGCGACTCGGTGGCGATCTCGTACTGCCACACGTTCCAGCTCGGATCGTTGGGGCCGCGCATCGAGAACAGGAGCTTGGCGCCGTTGAATGACACCTCGGGGTCGGATACATCGCCCTGCCCCTGGGTATATGCCTCGGTGACGTTGATCATCTCGGCACTGGGCGACGACAGGTCCAGCATCATCAGGTCGCCACCGGGTTGGAAAATAGCACCGTCGGTGGGATTGCCCACCGCGTCGACGACGCGCTTGGCGAAGGCGATGGGAAAATCGCCTTCCACGACCACCGCCTCGGTGGCCGTCTGCCCGCCGCCGCCTCCACCGCCACAGGCGGCAAGGACGAGAACGGACATCCAGGTCAAAAGCCTGGTGTTTCGGATTAATCGCTCGGGATACATGGTTCAGCCCCTCCGTTAGGAGAAAACGACGCAAACGCGCCACAAGGGGCTGATAGGGCCGGGCCATTGTTCCGGTCCACGGATAAGATCCGCAGTGATGCGGTGGGGGTGTCGTCGGGCGGCCGTCTTAGCGCGGCCATGACCCGGAAGGCCATAGATTCTTTCATTCTGGCAACCCCGCTGTCTTAGGTATGTCCCTTAGACCGGTGGCTTTGCGTCCCCGCCTTTCGACGGGTTTGCCCTTATCAGCGGGGGCAAGACTTGCATAGAGCGTCGACGAGTGTCAACGACACAGGTCCCACCCCGGCAACCCGCTCCTATTCAGCCTGCCTTGCACTTAACATAATATCGACAAAAAAATTACTTTATCTATATAAATCAATCAGTTGCTGTGCCTCCGTAAAATCCGGCAAAACTGGTCCAGGTCCACCAGATATGGCCGGAGGAGTTGACATAAAATCTGCCCGCATCGATCGAAACACGGTCTCGACCGTCGGACGGCAGGCAAAGTTGATCGCTCGACGACAGATAGATGGTCCGACAAAATAGTAGGAACGGCCCGACCGGGCGCCCGGGGGCGAACGACTCCGCTTGCCGATTGTCGAAGGCTGGGCCATCCTCGGGCACACCGGACTGCCGAGATCCGGGAATTCGAAGTAAAAACAAGGAATAGCAGATGGCGGGTGTCCCTACTCTGAGCATCTTCATATCGTCGCCCGGCGACGTGTATGAAGAGCGGACGCTCGCCCAGAGGGTGATCGACCGGCTACAGAGTGAATACGCCGGTCGCGCCGTCCTGGAACCGATCTTCTGGGAGCACGAACCGCTGGTCGCGACGGCCGACTTCCAGACCCAGATCGCACAACCCTCCTCCGCCGACATCATGATCGCGATCCTCTGGTCGCGGCTCGGCACGCGATTACCCAAGGACTTCACCCGTGAGGATGGCAGTCGCTACGACTCGGGCACCGAGTACGAATTCGAGGACGCGGTCAATGCGTTCCAGAAAAACGGCAAGCCGCAACTGCTGGTCTACCGCAAGACAGCAACACCATCGGTCAACCTGGACGACTCGGATGCCCTGATGGATCGCATCGAGCAGAAGAAGAAGCTCGATGCTTTCGTCGAAAAGTGGTTCCACGATGCCGATGAGGGAACCCTGAAAGCGGCCTTCCACCCGTTCGAGTCACCCGGCGATTTCGAAATCGTGATGGAACAGCATCTCCATCGCATGATCGACCGCCTGCTGCCGAACGCCAGGGCCGGAGAAGAAGTCGCCACCGCGGTGTGGAAAAAGGGCTCGCCATTCCGTGGCCTGAACACCTTTGATTTCGAACATTCGCCGATCTTTTTCGGCCGCACCAAGGCCATCGCGGATGTGCTGGATGCAATGCGCAAGCAGGCAGCCGATGACCGGGCTTTTGTCCTGGTGCTGGGCATGAGCGGCGGCGGCAAGTCCTCGCTGGCCCGCGCAGGCGTCATGCCGATGCTCACCCAGCCGGGGGTGATCGAGGGCGTCGGCCTTTGGCGGCGCGCGATCTTCCGACCCAGCGATGTCCAGGGCAGCCTGTTTGCCGGCCTGGCGACGGCCATCCTGAAGGACGAGGGTCTGCGGCTACCCGACACTAACGTAGAGGAACTGGCCGAGATCCTCGAGACCTCGCCGAAGGCCGCGATCGCGTTGTTCAAGGCAGCCCTGGGACAGGATGCGGCCGAGAATGCCAGCGAGTCGTTCGGATCGAAGGCACCGCAGGCGCGTCTCGCCCTCCTTGTCGATCAGA